>LKMJ01002995.1_pt1 | contig 15654 bp, 12 predicted proteins | sample 643391 | NCBI WGS metagenome assembly LKMJ01 (sample SAMN04112250, study PRJNA286221) | soda lake metagenome | biome: soda lake; feature: Kulunda Steppe; material: water; isolation source: sample PL-Br10 brine of Picturesque Lake | place: Russia: Kulunda steppe | collected 2010-07
AATGGGGTCCGTATCCCCTCGTCCACGAGGACGAGCCAATCTGTACGATAACGAATCACTTCAAGACCGAAGAGCGTGTCATCACCGCTCCGTTCGACGGGCTCATCGTTGGGTCACTGGAGAACCCCGTCGCAGCCCCCGGGCATCCACTGTGTCACATCGTCCGACTCGACCGGGAGACGCTCACCGAGATTGAGCGGGAGATCAGACAGGGTGAGTTCGATGGGTATCGCGCCCACGGTGACGTCTGGGCGGATGAGTAGGGCTATCGCCGTCAGTAGGAGTGGCGTACTATCGTATCAGTCAGAACTCGCCTGACCAGCCGACAGTCCGAAGGCGTCGCTTACTTCCTGTTTCCGAGTTTCGACAGTGTCGATATCCGTTTCGATGACGTATTCATGAATCGACTCGACGACCGTTTCTTTGAGTTCGTCCGAACCTAGTTCGCTTCCGAACAACTCCGCTATTTCGAGTTCGTGAGCGATAGCGACTTCCGTGAGGTCGACGACCCGTTCCCAGAAGTCGGGATGGTGGTCGTCGTCGTAGTTTTCCGTGTGTGCGAACTCGTGAATCAATACCTCAATTCGTTTTTCGGTTGACCACTCCTGCCACAGCTCGACGTTCAGTCCGATGTGCGGGAGGTAAATTTCCCCTTCGTACTCCTCTTCTTCAAGTTCGTAGAACTCGATGTCGTCCGTCGTAAGGCCGTCCTCGTAGAGGATGTTGTACAATCCGACAATGAGCTCCTCGAACTCCTCGTGGGTTTCGGGCGTCTCCTCAGCCATATTCTCTTACCCACACTAACGGTGTTTTCCCGTATAAATCGCACCGTTTACGGCCTGTCGAAATCGCTCACGAGCGCTCTTCGATAAGTTCGCCGTCGTCCCAGGTGTTGATTTCACCGAGCCAATTTCCATATGACTACTGTTGCGAGAGCCGTGTTATAGATCACCCCGAGATTCTCTCTTTCAACTCAGTTACAAGGATAGAAACAGATGACAGTCCGGCTCTATTGAATCCTTCCAATATTGATAGGAGATGCGTGCTGAATACAGGGCGAGTACGCAGCAAGGATGGACCTTCCTACCCGTGTTGGCGAAGTTCGCGGGCTATCAGGTAGGCAACGACGTAGCCGACAACGGTAAGGCAGATCGCAAGGAGCACGTTCCCGACAAGCAGTCGAACAACCACTGCAGCGCCAACATCCCTCCCTAGGTCGCCGCCGGTGATGCCCGGAACCGGTCCGAGCAGTTGTACACCCAGAAAGTAGCTCATCACATAGATACCACCTTTCACCAACGGATTCAGAATTCCAATTGCAGCGAAAAATGCGAACTTGTTCGCCCATTCGAATCGACGCCCGATCCATGCGAGTACGAGAATACTCACCCCGAAGTTTGGGAGTGTGCTGACGAAGATTCCAAACGCAAAGCTCAAAGCAATAAGACGTGGTGGATGATCCTCGGAAACTGCTAACCGGAGCGCACCGCGTACCCGTTCCAAATAGCTCTCGAACCGGCTGGTGTCCATTGGGGTGTGGGTGAACTTACGCACTGAAACGGCGTAAGAACACGTATAATCGTGCTGAAAGCAAACTCTGTATCTACGGTGCCCCCATCGTCGAAGCCTATCGTGAGAATCATAACTGGTTTTTCCGGATTCGATTCGACGAACACGAGGACCTTTCGACATTTAACAAGTGCTGCTCCCAATCAGACAGCAACTTCCGCCTGTCGCGGATGCGTCCAGACAGCGACCGGCAAATCACGCACGACCGCGTTTGGACTCTCCCACCGGCAACGTGATGCGCTGATTCTCGCACTCGACCGGGGTTATTTCGACGTTCCTCGAGGCGTGACGTTGATCGAACTCGGTGACTAACTCGGAATCTCATAACAGGCCGCATCAGAGCGCATCCGTCGAACGGCACAAAAAGTACCTTGCTCAGTTCTCCTGGCATCTGAGTTCGATCCTGATGAGTCGTTATAACATATCATTCCCGACAATTAGAGTCTCCACGGGATAGCCATGCACACGAGATCTGGATGGATTTGTTATGACAAGTACTACGTTTTTTATCGGTGGGATTACAACGTATTCTACATGATTTACCCGATAAATCAATCCAATCGATTTTTGGTCTGTCTCCTGCCCGCCCAGCCAGACACGGGGTTGATGAGTTGCTGCTCCTCTGAACAGCAATGAGTGGCCACAACTTCCTGTTCGTTTCATTGGATGGGCTAATCGGAGATATCGCGTGGCGAGTCCAGCAGGAAGGCCACGACGCTCGATACGCTATCACTGAGGACGAGTTCTCCCAGGATGTTTGTGACGGTATCGTTCCGAAAGTGGACGACTGGGAAGCCCATGTCGAGTGGGCCGACGTGGTCGTCTTCGACGACGGGTTCGGACTCGGGACACACGCCGAACGACTCAGAGACGACGGAGTTCCGGTGGTGGGGGGGACACAGCTTACCGACCGGCTCGAAGAGGAACGGGGGCTCGGTCACGAGAAGATGAAGGAGTTCGGTCTGGACGTGATCGACTCGGTCATCTTCGACGACCTCACTGACGGAGTCGAATACGTCCGGGAGAACCCGGATTGCTACGTCATCAAGCCGTGTGGCGAAGCACAAAACTACAACGACCTCCTGTATGTCGGCCAGGCTGACGATGGTGAGGATGTCGTCCAGATGCTTCAGCGGTACCGGGACGTCTGGGACGAGGAGATCGAAGAGTTCCAGCTCCAGCGTCGAAAGGAAGGGATAGAGATATCGGTCTGTGGATTCTTCGACGGCCATCAGTTTATCGAGCCGATCAACTACACCTTCGAACACAAGCGACTGTTCCCCGGCGATCTTGGGCCGATGACCGGCGAGATGGGGACGAGCATGTTCTGGGACGGGCCGAACAGACTGTTCCAGGAGACGGTCGGTCAGTTCGAACCGCTGTTGCGTGAGGAGGGGTACGTCGGAGCGTTCGATATAAACTGTATCGTCAACGAGAGCGGAATCTTCCCACTCGAACCGACGCCCCGATTCGGTTATCCACAGATTCTGATTCAGGAGGCAGCGATGGAAACGCCCATCTCCGAGCTCCTGTTCGGACTCGCCACCGGAACGAACCCGGAGCTGGCCGTTCACGACGGATATCAGGTCGGATTCCGTGTCTGTGTCCCGCCGTTCCCAGCGGACGACGTGGAGTGGTTCGAGGAACACAGCCGCGACCTGGTCGTCAGATTTCGCGGTGGGGGTGTTCCCGAGGGCGTCCATCTGGAGGATATCAAATACACAGATGGGGAATACCGAGTCGCGGGCGAAACGGGAGAGATACTCGTCGTGACTGGACGTGGAGAAACGATGCGGGAAGCCCAGGACGAGGCATACAGCCGTGCTGATGACATCATCCTCCCAAACAAGTTTTACAGAAGCGACATCGGCGATAAGTGGTATGCCGACGTCGAGCAACTGGTGAGCTGGGGGTATCTGCGGGAAGCCTGATACTGTCGAAGTTGGTAGTCCAACGTCAATAATAGCCCTGTTTTGCTAATCCGAACGCCTTCCGTAACGCTCGCTTTCGCTCGACAACCGATTCGATGTCGGGCTCGATAGTCTCTTCGTGGACCGATTCAACGATAAACCGCTTTACGAGATCGAAGTCGATCGGCTCGTCGAAGAGTACTTCGAGTTCGGCCTGCCAGTCTTCCGCTATCTCGGTGAGTTCGACGAACCGGTCGTAAAACGAGGGTTCGTGTCCATCGTCGTAGTTTTCGACGTGTGCGAACTCGTGAATCAGGACTTCGAGGCGTCGCTCGACCGACCAGAGACGCCAGTATCGGAAGTTGATTCCGACCTCTGGGAGGTAGATATCCGCCTCCTCGTCATCACGTCGGAGTTGATTCAGTTTGAGATCCGTAGGCTGGATCTCGTCCTCGAAGAGGATGTTGTGCACACCGGCAATCATCAGTTTGATGCCTGCCCGTTCTTCAGCAGTCGTCCGAACGCCACCTATGGGGCTTTTTTCGTCTGGCGTGTGGATGTGGTCGATGACTCGGTCTGCGAACTCGGCGGCCGACACGATATCACTCCGAGCGGTCTGACGAGCCAGGTCACGGGTCATGAAACCGTCCGCGAGTGTCGCCTCGATACCGTCTTGGACGACCTCTACTGTGTCCTCCCAGCCGAGCGCCTCGAACAGCAGACAGCCCGCTCGAATCGTGGCTATCGGGTTCGTCACGTCGTTGCTCCCATCCTCGCCACCGGAGTCCTGTAGCGAGCTCGCCAACATTCGCCCCTTCCCGAGAAGTGCCGATGGTGTGACACCGAGCCCCCCCACAATCGCCGAACCGACCGAAGGGACGTGTTCACCGGCGAGCGCTGGCGCGACGAGAACGTCGTATTCCTCGGGTCTGGTGAGCAGTTCTCGGCAGACATCGTCTGTGTGTCGCTGTGCGACGACGAGTTCGTCCTCGGGATAGCCGTCGTACTCCTCCCGAAACTCTTTCTCTGAGATGATAGCGTCCCCGTACTCCGCTTCGAGGTACTCCATAGCCCACTGACTGAACCTCCCTTCGGTCGCTGGCAACTGGTCGCCCTGGTGGACGATCGTTACGCGAGACCGGTCCCGGTCGAATGCATACTCGGTTGCCCGTTCCACCAGCCGTTCAGTCGTGGTCCGCGTGAGCGGTCTGATGCCGAATCCTGCGGGGCCCGCTTCGAGACGATACCGGTCGGTTTCCGTTTCGAGCAAGGAACGGATGCGAGACGCCCCTACCGAACCGTCCTCGAACTCCAGGCCAGCCGCGGCGTCCTCTGTGATGTCCCGAAAACAGACTACATCCAGATTTTTTCGTGTCGAGACGGGAGACGGGGCCCACGTGAGATGGGAGATTGGGCGGATTTCGACGTCAAGAGAGTGCCGTTTCCGGAGCTCCTTCTGCAATCGCTGTCTCGTCCGCCCCGAAACCGGTCCGACGAGTCCGAGACGGAATCGTTTGAGCGCCGAGAGAGTCTCGTCAGGTACTGTGGTGCCATACTGCTCTCGTGCCTCGGCTCCCGCGTATACGCGAACCCAGTGGATTGTCCGCCCCATTTGTTCTGCACCGGCGTCGAGGATACGTCGTGCAGGGGACACGATCGATTCTTCGCTACTTTCATCGCGAACGAACGGGATTATCGGTGCCTCCGCACCCGAAAACGTCCCTGTCTCTGGGTCGTATTTGACCCGTTCACCCTCCCCAGGGACACTGATATTATCGAAGGACATTCACAGCGTTAAATTACAGTGGTCGGGTCGGTCGGAGAGTCAGGCTTCGACGACGTGTCTTCGATTGCCTCGATGAGGAGCTCTGCACCCAGGGTGATTTCGCGCTCAGTCACGTCCAGCGGCGGGATGAGTCGCATCGACCGCCGTCCACAGCCCAGGGTGAGCAGTCCGCGCTCCAGTGCGGCTCGAATGGTCTGGTCGAGGAACTCTCGCGACGGGAAATCGAGGGCAACCATCAGCCCCTTTCCACGAACGTTCTCGACTGTGTCCAGGTCTGCATCTCGGAGGTGTTCTTTCAGTTGCTCGCCTCGCTCCTGAGCATTCTTCAGGAGATTCTCCTCTTCGATGACGTCAATCGTGACGACCCCCTGGAGTGCGGAGAGAATGTCCCCACCACCCCACGTCGAGGAGATGCGGGCGTTCTCCTCGGGGAAGACGTCGCTGCTGGCGATTGTTGCGCCGACCTGTAGCGCCTTCGCGCTGGCGATAACGTCCGGCTCGAACGCGTAATGGTCTGACCCCCACCACTCCCCAGTCCGACCAAGCCCGGTCTGAATCTCGTCAGCGACCAGGAGCACGTCGTGTTCCTCACAGACAGCCTGGACCTCCTCGGCGAACGCATCGCTCGGGAAGCGATAGCCACCTTCACCCTGAACCGGCTCGAGTATGAGGTACGCCAAGTCGTCAGGGTCGACGTAGCCTCGCTTCGAGTCGAGCATCTCTCGCAACTGCGAGGGTGCCTCCTCAGCTGGGAAGAAGCCGCATTCGCAGGTCGCTGCGGTACATGTAGCATCCTTACAGTAGGGCAGATCGTGAATTCCGGACAGTTCAGGGAAGTCACGGCGATGCACCGCCTTCGAGCGATTGAGTGAGAGCGCGCCGAGCGTTCGGCCGTGAAAGGCCCCTTTGAACGTGATTCCCTGTCCTGCCCCGTCCCGGTCGTCGTAACAGATCTTGATTGCGTTCTCGACGGCTTCCGCGCCCGAGTTCGACAGGAACACAGTATCGAACCCGTAGTCCGCAGTTAGCTCCGTGAGCCGTTCCATGAGCTGTGCTGGCCCGGGAACATCGGCATCTTCAGGCGGCCAGCCGGTACTTGAGTAGAAGTTCTGCCCCGCGACTTTCGTAGGGTTGGGGAAATCAAACCCATCCAGTTTCGACGCAACGACCGGGTTGTTGTATCCCAGCGGCATCGCCGCGATGTGGCTGGTGAAATCGAGCAGGACGTTCCCATCGACGTCCGTACAGAATGGGCCGATAGCGTCCTCGGTCAGGTCCCAGACGAACTCGTAGGCGGTGGTACTGGGCGCAGCGTACTGGCGTTGGTAGTCGATCCACCGTTCTGCTTTCTCCCCTGGAAATGAGGTGACGCGGGGTTCGACTGTGGCTCTATCCATGCCAACAAATCACAATCGAGCCTAATAATTTATGTGCCTGTGCAGTCGTTTCCCTCATCTGCCGGAGTGGTCAATGTACCCTCCCAGACGCGCACCTCAACGCACCATACGTATAACACGCCAGGAACCGTTGTGATGGTATGGAGTCACAGGAGTTCGTGAACGAGAACACAGTGTTCACACACCAACAGGACGGGACGGTCGACGAGTTTCACCGCTCGTACGACGATGCAATCGAGACAGTCAGGAACAAACTGGGAGAGACACACCCACTAGTGATCGACGGTGACGCGATAGAGACCGAGGCTAGCTTCACGGTGGCGAACCCTGGTAACCTCGATCAGCGCATCGGCGAGTTCGCTGCCGGAGAGGCCGAAGATGTCGATCATGCAGTCAGCGTTGCCGAGGAGACGTTCGAGAGCTGGCGGACGGCCTCCGTGAGTGAGCGCGTCAAGATCTTCCGGCGCGCGGCCGAACTGATGGCCGACCAGAAGTACGAACTTGCGGCGGTGCTGACGCTGGAAGCCGGGAAGAACCGGACGGAAGCGATGGCTGATATCGACGAGGGGATCGACTTCCTCAGGTTTTACGCACGTGAACTCGACCGCCACGACGGCTACACGTTCGATACGGGTGAGCCAACGCCGAGCCAGCACTGTCAGAACCGCCTCGAACCGTTCGGCGTGTTCGGCGTGGTCGGCCCGTTCAACTTCCCGTTCGCCATCTTCACGGGGATGACGGTCGGTGCAGCAATCACCGGCAACACTGTCGTCACAAAGCCCGCGAGCACGACACCGCTGATCGCCCACAAAGTTGTGGATATCCTCTCAGAGGCTGGCCTGCCGGACGGCGTCGTCAACCTCGTCACCGGCGGCGGCCGGGCTGTCGGTCAGCCGCTCGTCGAACACGAGGACGTAGACGGCATCGTCTTCACCGGCTCCCGCGAGGTCGGTCGGAGCATCCAGGAAACGTTCTTCGAACAGGCCAAGGCGGGTCCAGTTATTGCGGAACTGGGCGGCAAAAACCCCGTAATCGTCACCGAGAACGCGGACCTCGAGAAGGCGGTATCGGGCGTCAGGAACGGCGCGTTCGGGTTCGCTGGTCAGAAGTGCTCCGCCACGTCACGGGTGTACGTCAACGAGGACATAATCGAAACGTTCACTCGTGAGTTGGTGAGCGAAACCGAGGAGCTGCAGATTCTCCCTCCCGAACATGAGGACGCGTTCGTGTCACCCGTAATCGACGAAAATGCCGTGGAACGATACGAGAAGATCTGCGAGGGTGCGCGCGAGGACGGGACAGTCCTCACGGGTGGTGACGTCGTGCACTCGGATGAGCTCCCGGAGGGAAGATACGTTCAGCCGACGGTGGTGACCGACATTCCGCACGGCCACGAACTGGCACGCGAGGAGCATTTCCTCCCGTTCGTAACGATTCACCCAGTATCGGATCTTGACGAGGCGCTAACCAAAGCGAACGACAGCCAGTACGGTCTGTGTGCCGGGCTGTTCTCAGAAGACGACGCAGAGGTGGAGACGTGGTTCGACCGAATTGAGTCCGGAATGTGTTACGTCAACCGTAGCCAGAGTGCGACGACCGGTGCACTCGTCCAGGCACAGCCGTTCGGTGGTTGGAAGTCCTCGGGGACGACGAGCAAGTTCGCTGGTGGGTACTGGTATCTCCCGCAGTTCATGCGCGAACAGACCCGAACCGTCGTCGGCAACGTCGGCCGACAGTAAATTTACAGCACGACCAGGTTGAATCTCCTTCCGTTACTCTCGAAGTCAGCAACGGTCACCGGGGGCGAGGGTATCTGGACAATCACGAATCACTAGCTTCGTCGACATCATCCCCTGACCACATTCTAACCCTTCAGTACTCGCACCTACAACGCCCATCGTCTGTCAACACAGCGCTCGCCCAGCTGAGAGTGACTGACACACTCCAACCGCCACACGTACGTCGAGCCTCAGTCCTAACACGGAGAATTATACCTCGTATCCGTTGATTTTGATAGTCTTCAGTTAGAGTTTGCCTGTCGTCTAATTATTGTAATCAATAACCTGGACAGTACATACTTGTGGGTTGATTATCGACTAAGTACCGCATGCGAGAGTCAATGATTTCAAGACGCCAGATGATGGCAGCATCCTTTATAGGAACATCTGCACTATTGGGAAGTAGTTCGGCAGGAATTGCGGGCGGTGCTGAGGAGGATAGCAGCTGGTTGCTCATCCCGGAGGGAGAAACCTGGACAGCCGAAGCTGGAACGAATAGCACGTTCGACGGCGTGACGATGGAGAATTCGGCACAGTTGGTGTTCGAACCTGACGCATCGTTGACCCTCCAGAGTGTGGGAGAGGAGAGCGACCTCGAGGCCCAGATCAGTGTCGAAACCACAGAGGCCTCAGACATCGACGAGTCGTCTGTCAACCTATCCGGGGAGTTGACCGAACTCCAGGGATACGACGAAGCAACCTGTTACTTCGAGTACCGCAATTACGGTTCAACGGATTGGAACGAGACGACCCACCAGTCACGTAGCACTACGGGATCGTTCGACGAGATAGTCACAGGTCTTGAGAGCGATACCAGATACGAATTTAGAGGAGTCGTCGAAGCCGGTGACAGCTCTAGCAAAGGGACAGTTCGAACGTTTTCGACGGACAAAAAGGCCCGTGAGCTGGGAGTAAAGACGGGAGAGACGACAGACGTCGACGATTCGGCCTCCCAGGTCACAGGCGAGCTCACGGAGTTAGAAGGGTACGATGCTGCGGAGTGTTATTTCGAGTATCGGCCGTACGGTAGTAGCGACTGGTCGTCGACCACTGGTCGAACGAAAGAGGCATCGGGCACCTTCGGCGAGGTGCTCGACGGGCTATTTCCGGACACAGTATACGAGTACCGGGCAGTCGCTGCGGTCGACGACGAACGAGAGACTGGTGAAACGCGGAGATTCGAAACCGACCAAGAGGAGGAAGAGCCCGAGGCCTACCCCGTAATCGGAACATTCGACGTGAGTACCCGAACAACAGGGCCGTGGCTCCGGGCAGACGTCAAGTGGGAAGTCTCCGACCCGAACGGAGATCTCGATACCGTTACGACCGAACTTCTGAGCGCTGACGGGCTGATTCTTGACCGCGAGATTACGAGCGTGACTGGAGAAACCGCATCAGATCGTCACAATCTTCGGAGCCGAAACGACGACCCTGACGTCGTTCGTCTTACCGTATCCGACCTGAATGGAAATCGAACGACAATGGACAGGGACATAATATTCTGAGTTCAGGAGCCTGATTACACAGCGACGAGTGTACAGCGACTTTGATTTCGTGTTTTTTTTAACGAGATGGAGCGATACGCGAAGCGGTATTGGTCCATGGCGACGGAATACGACGATATCTAACAGGGACGTTGTGAAGATAGGAAACAGATCGATAGTGGTTGGACGTGCTGTGGACCTGTTGGTTCTTCGGCTCACTGACTCTTCGAGGCGACTATAACCTACTAGCTTGTTAAGTACTGCCATTTGCCTATAAATAGGTGTTTTTGGTTAGATGTCGCTTGTGTACATAAGCTAATTAGATTGTGTATAGAGAGATTAGAGAGTTCAAAGCAGGGAAAAAACGCCCAGTCGGCGTTCGTCAGATAGATGCTAACCGGTATGTACCGAATCAAGCGCCCCAGCAGAAACACTCCCAACCCACGACGATTGACAGGTCGTAAGATTCTCACTGACGGACCACAAACGGTCGTGTATGGACTCTGCAGATGACCCCGAACCGTCGAGACGGGGTCGGCGAAGTAAGGTGAAGCAAGCAATTGAAAAGTACGATTTAACGGGGGTTGGAGCTGAGCTAGAGCATCGATGGACAGCCGAGACTGACCGGTACAGTCTCAGGGAACTGGCAGCATATTTCAACCGGCTTGTGCTTCAGTCACGACTCGAAGATGCTAACGTACAACTTCTCGAGGGAGATGTCGAGAACATCTATCGGCTCTTGACAACCGACGACGTCAGTAGTGCAGAGCGAACACGTGTCCGTCGGCATCTTGAACGCGAAGGAATCGATGTGGAGGCTCTTGAGTCAGATTTTGTCACCTATCAGGCAATCCGGACGTACCTGAACAAGTACCGTGATGCAGAGTACACACAGGACGAAACTGAACCCCGAAAACGTGAAACCGAAAATATACAGCGGTTACGAGGCCGCACTACCGCAGTCACTGACGGGAAAATAGAACAACTCCGTGACGGCGGGCACCTCGAAATCGACGAGTTTCGCACACTCGTGAACATCCAGATCGTGTGCGAACAGTGTAACACCCAGTATGACGTTCTTGAACTGCTCGACCATGGAGGATGCGACTGTTTCGAGGAGTGATTCAATAACACCATTACTATTGTTATCCTTACTGTGACGAGCGCTGTATTGCAAGCGCGAGAAGGCCATCACAGATTTCATATGAGAGGGGCAAATATACCATAGCATGGGTGTTACACAAAACGAGTCACGCTGCGAACTAACTGTTCGAAACATCGGAGGAATCGACCAGACCGAAGCCACCTTCGATTCGGGTGTGACGATATTAGCAGGCCGGAACGCGACCAACCGGACGTCGCTACTTCAGGCAATTATGGCTGTACTGGGAAGCGACGAAGTTTCAATGAAGGCCGACACCGACGAGGCTTACGTCGAAATGAACTTTGGGGGCAGGACGTACACACGCACACTCAGTCGTAAGAACGGCGCTGTTCAGATGGACGGAGAGCCGTTTCTCGAGGACTCGACGCTCGCAGATTTGTATGCGTTCCTTCTGGGGTCGAACGAAGCACGCCGCGCAGTTGTAACGGAGGAGGACCTCCGTGATATCATCATGCGACCCGTGGATACTGACGAAATCCAATCCGAAATCGACCGTATAGTGGACCAACGACGCGACATAACGAGAGAACTCGAAGAGCTGAGTGATCTGAAAGGGGAGTTGCCATCGCTGGAAGAGAAGCGAACACAGATTCGGCAGGAAATCGAGGAGACGAACGCGGCATTACAGGAAGTAGAAGCCGATATTGAAGCTCGGGACGCCGACGTCGGTGAGAGCCAAGAGGTCCAATCAGCGGTAGAGGACAAACTCGATGCACTCCGTGATACGCGCTCGGAACTGGAGGATGTCCGGTACGAACTGGAGACGGAGCAAGAAAGTCTGTCGTCGCTTGAAGCCGAGAAGCGTGAGGTGGACGAAGCGTACGAGGAGATGCCCGAAACCCCTGACGGACGACTTGAGGAACTGGAATCCCGTCTTGACACCGTTCGGCGGAAAAAGCAAGACCTCGAGCAGGAGTTGAACGATATCCAGAGCGCGATCAGCTTCAACCAGGAGCGCCTCGAAGAGGGCACCGAAACGTTCACCGACACGTTCGGCAACGACCGAGACAGGTCAGTGACCAGCGAGTTGCTTCCCGAGGAGACAGTCACCTGCTGGACCTGTGGGACTGAGGTCGACACTGGACAGATTGAGACGACAATCGAGGCACTTCGGGGGCGAAGTCAGGAGATCGTCGGGGGAATCAACGACTACGAAGACGAACTCGACGACATCAAAACGCAGCGCGAAGAACTCGAGGAGCGACAGAGTGAGCGTGAGCGACTCGAACGGCGACGAGAAACCCTCGAGACCGAAATCACCGGGACAGAGGATCGAATCGAGGGACTAACCGACCGGCGAGAGACACTCCGTGAAGAGGTAGAAGAGACCGAAGCCGCGGTGGAAGAACTCGAAAGTGACGCGTACGAGAAGATTCTCGAACTTCACCGCCAGGCAAATCAGCTGGAGTACGACCTCGGGCAACACGAGAACGAACTCGAACGGGTTGAGAAGAATATCGCTACAATCGAAGAGCGCCTCAGCGAGGAAGATGAGCTCGAAGGTCGCCGAGAAGACCTCTCGGATGAAATTACGTCATTGCGAACACGAATCGAGCGCATCGAAACCAGTGCTATCGAGAAATTCAACGAGCACATGGAGTCAGTGCTAGACCTCCTCGGGTACGAGAACCTCGAGCGAATCTGGCTGGAGCGTAAAGAAACCGAAGTCCGTGAAGGTCGACGAAAGGTCACGAAGAGTGTCTTCGAACTCCACGTCGTTCGTCAGACAGAGTCCGGTGCAACGTACGAGGATACCGTGGACAATCTCAGCGAGAGCGAGCGTAAAGTAACTGGGCTCATTTTCGCGCTATCGGGATATCTCGCCCACGAAGTGTACGAGACAGTTCCGTTCATGCTGCTAGATTCGGTCGAGGCAATCGATGCTGACCGCATCGCGATGCTCGTCGACTATTTCGAACAGTTCAGCGACTACCTCGTTGTCGCACTTCTCCCCGAGGATGCCGCCCCTCTGGAGAAGGATTTCTCAGTTCTCGACGCAGCGGCGTTCAACTAACCCGATCTTCGTTGTGGAATTGCTGTTTCTGTCCACGTTGAAAATGCTGTGAGGTTTCGACTGATTGTAACGCTATTGATAGAATTATATTACTAATTTTTTAGTAGTATTGCGTTATTGTTAGTAGGTCTACGCTTTCGTCAATACCTGTAAGTAACCGTTTCCGGAGGCAAGAGATCTATGTTCGACGGTTCTTCAAACGCTGTTCTTGCCAAGCAGGAGTACCAGAGTCCAAACGCTAACGGCCCGGTCACGTTCCGGATTTATAGTTGCTGAAAGAGACAGTCTAGAAGAAGTGATATCGTGACACTGCAATCGCTTTCAGAATCGGCGCTCGTTACCCAATCAGGGACGGCTCTGTCGACGACAATCGACGAAGAGGCTGTAATTCTCGAGCAGGACTCCGGGATGTACTACGGGTTGAACGAGGTGGGAGCACACATCTGGACAGACCTCGACGAACCGCGGACCGTTGCAGAACTCCGGGAGAGTATACTGGCGGAATACGACGTTGACCGTGGCCGGTGTGACTATGACCTCGAGACGATACTCACTGAGCTGGAGGAACACGGCCTGGTCCAAATAGGGGGCCAATAAGGAGTGAGTACCAGTGTTCCAACGGTTCATTCGATGTCTAGCTCTGCCATCGGTCGTTCAACTGCGGTTACTCCTTGCAGCCGTGATACTTCTCATTGTGCGGGCTGGAGTGTTAGTGATTACGTTCTCTCAACTACGTCGCGTTCTTCTTCGGGTGGCCAGTAGAGATGTCCAGAGGTTAGGCTCCCCGCCCCCGCAACATCTCAGTTGGGCCATTAACGTGGTTGATAGACACCTACCCGGTACGCGGACCTGTCTCATGCGTTCGTTAGCGGCAGAGGCGCTGCTTCATATACACGGATACACGCCCCAGCACAGGATTGGTGTCGTCAAAAGGGACAACGGCGCTCTCGAGGCACACAGCTGGCTAGAATATGAAGGAGTAGTCGTTATTGGTGATGTAGAGAATTCGTCCCGGTACGAAGCTCTCCCACCAATTTGATAGGAATAGTGTGTTAAACACAGTACGCATATCGTGCTTTACGTTTCATCCAGATACGGCAACTCTGGTCGGGTGATACAGTCACATACCGTTGCGAGAGACAACCGACTGTGGTACATCAGAAACCGGATGGAAAATGTAGAGGATCAAGTCATCAGTCGACCACCGTTGATTTCACACCGATTCCGCTGAATCAGCCGGTTGGTAGCGATGTGGACCAATCGGTGAGAACATCACAACTCACGTCGAGAGAAGAGAGTTAGTTCCTCTAAACGTACCCTTATCGCCGCAGTCTCCTCAGCGTCGTCGCTGAAGATGCCGTGTTCATACTCGCCCTCTTCGTCCACAGCATGATTGAATTCGACACACTCCTTCTCTCCTCCAACTAACGTCACTTCGTATTCGTCGATTACTTCGTTACTATCGTCAAGGTCGAATCGATACTCGACCGTCTGGGTGTCTTCGTTCTCCTCTGTGTTGTGGATCGTCGCCTGCATAGTGAACTCTCGCCCGGCTCGTACTGACCGTGGGCCGCCGAGCTTTCGCACTTCGAAGTCTGCAGGTTCGAGAGAGGCAACCCCTGCCCATTCGTGATGATGGCCCAGCGTACCGAGATTTACACGCGAGTCCTCGCTGTGACCCTCAACCCCAGCATCCAGCGCGTAGACATGATTATCCAAACTCCCGACATAGACGGTACCATCGACCACCGTCGGCGAGGACCACACCTGACGGCCGGTTTCGAAGCGCCGCTGTTCGTCACCTGTCCCGGCATCCAGCGCGTACACGTGGTTGTCGGAACTCCCGACGTAGACGGTGCCCTCGGCCACCGTCGGCGAGGAAAACGAAATACGGTCGGTTTCGAAGCGCCAGAGTTCGTCTTCGGTTTCGTAGCTTCCCACCTCCCAGTCCGGGTTCGCAGCCAGCGCGTACACGTGGTTGTCCATACTCCCGATATAGACGATGTCGTCAGCCACAGTCGGCGAAGATCGTCCCACCCGATCGCCGGTTTCGAAGCGCCAGAGTTCGTCTTCGGTTTCGTAGCTTCCCACCCCCCAGTCCGGGTTCGCATCCAGCGCGTAAACGTGGTTGTCGGAGCTCCCGATGAGGACGGTGCCATCGACCACCGTCGGCGAGGAACTCACCCGAGAACCGGTTTCGAAGCGCCAGAGTTCGTCACCTGTCTCGGCATCCAGCGCGTACACGTGGTTGTCGGAGCTCCCGATGAAGACGGTGCCGTCGACCACCGTCGGCGAGGTGCGTACCCGATCGCCGGTTTCAAAGGGTTCGTCCCAGACCTCCTCGCCGGTGTCGACATCTAACGCGTACACATGGTTGTCGGAACTCCCGACGTAGACAGTGCCGTCGACCACCGTCGGCGAGGAACTCACCCAAGAGCCGGTTTCAAAGTGCCAGAGTTCGTCTCCGTTTTCGTAACGTCCCACCCCCCAGTCCGGATCCGCATCCAATGCGTAGACGCGGGTGTCGAAACTCCCGACGTAGACGGTGCCG
>LKMJ01002996.1_pt1 | contig 15654 bp, 10 predicted proteins | sample 643391 | NCBI WGS metagenome assembly LKMJ01 (sample SAMN04112250, study PRJNA286221) | soda lake metagenome | biome: soda lake; feature: Kulunda Steppe; material: water; isolation source: sample PL-Br10 brine of Picturesque Lake | place: Russia: Kulunda steppe | collected 2010-07
GGACACCCTAATATCCCGTGCGCGACAACCGCTCATAGGCCCGGCCGCCATTTTTTCCATTATTCCTTTCAAAATTGCCGGCATGAACCGGTTATCAATAACACCTCCAACAATACAGTTTTGAAACACCAGCTTACCGCCCCAGTCCAGGTCAATTTCCTGTAAATCTCTAACATTCAAATCTGAACGCTGCGGCATACCTTCGCTCCAGGGCTCAATAGAGAGATAGACTTCTGCAAATTGCCCCGCTCCGCCACTCTGTTTTTTATGTTTGTAATAGGCGTCTGTCTTTCGGGTTATTGTCTCTCTGTATGGAATTTTTGGAGGAATAAATTCCACATCAAGCTTAAAACGTTCTTTCAACTGAAATAAAACGGCATTTAGATGCTCCTCCCCCAGTCCGTGCAGAATTGTCTGCTGCAGTTCCTGGCTGTGTTCTACAACTGCAGATGGATCTTCCCTCTGAATCTGGTTCAGCGCACTGCCAAGTTTATCTTCATCTCCTTCATTTTTTAACTTAAGTGCTGTTCTGATTGTCGTTTCCGGATATTGAATTTCTTCGAACTCAATATTGCCCCCCTTTTCTGAAACAGTATCACCCGTATTTATATCTTTCAGTTTTACCGCTACGGCCAAATCTCCCGTTTTCACACTGGTAACTTCCGTTCGCTTTGAACCCTGATTTACATACAGAGAACCCAGCCTGAGACTATTCCCGGTTTTATTATTCACCAAATCCTTGCCGTGACGGATCTCTCCACCCGTTACTTTAATAAAGTTCAGATCCCCCACATGTGGTTCGGAAACTGTTTTGAAAGTAAAAAATGAGGTGGGGTTCTCTTCTGAAATTGCAAACTTTTTTCCATCAGACAACATCATTGACGTATCGATCGGGGAGCTGGCATTATTTCCAAAGAAGCCCAGAATTCTGCCTGTACCCATATTTCGCTCAGCACTGGCACAGAACAATGGATATATTTCTCGTTTTTCAAGCGCCAATTGCAGGCCGTCTCTCATCTGGTATTCATCTAATTCTCCGTATTCAAAATACAGATCGAGCAGTGTTTCGTCATTTTCAGCTACTGCTTCCACAAGTTCATTTTGCAGTAATTCTGCCTGCGCTTTATGAGATTCAGGGATTGGTAATTTATCCGGTTTGCCGCCCGCTTTCGGAAATTCATACATCGTCATTTTTAATACATCAATAATAGCATGAAAATCTTCCCCCTCACTGTATGGATACTGTATAATTACCACTTTTCGTCCAAACCGCTCTTTTGCCATATCCACTGTTTTCTGGAAATCAGATTTTTCTCCATCCAGTTTATTAGCCACTAAAACTGATGGTAAACCACGATCTTCTGCTTTTTTCCAAAATGCTTCAGTCCCCACTTCCAAACCTGATTCTGCATTAAGCACAAAAAGGGCCGTATCTGCTACCTGCAGACTTTCAGATACCTGTCCCGCAAAATCATTTGTCCCCGGGGTATCCAGCAAATTCATTTTAGTCCCTCTCCAATCGAGATTCAGCAGCGAAGAATAAATAGATTTTTCTTTTTCCTTCTCAATCTCATGATAGTCAGAAATCGTGTTATTATCCTTAATGCTCCCTCTTTTTGACGACGAACCGGATTCATAAACCATCGTTTCAGCGAGTGTTGTTTTCCCCGATCCAGAATGTCCTAAAAGTACAATATTTCGTATGTTTTTTGGCTCATATACTTTCATCTTCTGTCTCCTTTATTGTTGATTTACAAAATGCTCCTTCCAGAAAAGTTTACTATACTGATTTCAGTTTAATGAAAATTTTTAATACGTAAAAAAGTATGGACAGCTTTTCTATGTAAGCTGCAAAAATTTATACATGATGAAGAATATTTTACTGCTTCAAACAGGCGGAACCATTGCAATGCACTTCGACAAAAACGGGCATGAACTGAATACAGAAAAATGGAGTGATACACTTTACAATGAAATCCCTGAATTAACACAGATTGCAAACATTCAGTTTGAAAAAGTTTTCTTCGAAGACAGCTCAGATGTCAATAAAACCCACTGGAAAAAGCTGAGCGAGATTATCTATTCCGAATATGCAAACTATGATGGTTTTGTAATTCTGCACGGAACCGATACTATGGCTTATACAGCCACCGCCTTATCTTTTGCCCTCCGAAATATCTCTAAGCCGGTAATCATGACCGGTAGCCAGGTGCCTATGAGTAAAATACGGAGTGATGCCCGCCGAAATGTGGTCAACTCCATTGAGCTTGCCACCTGCCCGATTCACGAAGTTGCAATCTGTTTTAATGATCATCTTTTTCGGGGAAACCGTGCTACAAAAATGAGTATTGGTGATTTTGACGCTTTTGCCTCTCCAAATTTTCCGCCCCTTGCTGAAATTGGTATCGACATTAAAATCAACAATCAAAAAAGCATCCCAAATGAGGAGTTAGAATGTGTTCCTCTTTTTGACGATGCATTTCATGTGATTAAAGCCCATCCTAATCTGAACCCGAAGCTGCTTGGCTGTCTTGATCTAACCCGCGCAAAAGCCGTAATAATTGAAGCGTTTGGAAGCGGTAATATCCCCATGAAAGGAGATTATAACATGATACCATTCATCAAAAAGTGCCGAGAGCAGAATTGCCATGTAATTATTACATCTCAGGCACCTTATGATGCCGTGGATCTGGATCAGTACAAAAGTGGCAGAACAGCAAAAAACCTGGGTGCCATCAGTGCCGGAGAAATGACTATCGAAGCATGTATCATAAAAACCATGCATTTGCTGGGCCTGAAACTTGCTGATGATGATTTTAAAGTGCAATTTGAGAGCAATTTGGCCGGGGAAAGATCTTAATTACCTTTTAACATAACTTTTGAATAAACTCTTTTGCTATGCTATTTATATTTGATGTAGAAACCGTACCGGATTTTGAATTTGTTAGAAGAATACTGAATGATCAGGAAACCGAAGAAGACGATCTTTTAATTAAAGCCAGCGAAGAGCTTGCCCGAAACAGCAGCGGTTTTTTACCGCCCATGTATCACCGGATGGTCTCCTGGGTTGGGTTATGGGTTGAAAATACCGGTAAACCGGTTCAGAAAGCCGGCTGGAATGGTGAAGATGAAAAAGAGGGTCTGTTGAAATTGTTTGACTCACTCCTGACCTATAAAGATTTTGGATTGATTCACCACAATGGCCGCGGTTTTGATCTCCCTCTACTGACCTATCGCTCAATGAAGCACAACCTTCAAATGCCAACGCGCCTCAATCACTACGACATCCGTTACCGGTTCAGCAAGGTTAACATAGACCTTATGGACGAGTTTAGTAATTACGGTGCGAGTTCATATCCTAAACTTAAACATCTCGGCCACCTTATTGATGTGCCTTTCAAACAAACGGCTGAGGGGAATCAAGTTTTGGCAATGTTCAGAGAGGAAAAGTTGGATGAAATTGAGCACTACTGCTACGAAGATGTAATGGCAACATATGTAGTTTGGCTGAGGATGAAATACACCACAGGCGAGATAAATGAAAAAGCTTTTTCTAATTTAAATGAGCGTGCCCTGAATAAATTGAAAGAAATTCAGGACACGAACGCTTAATAAACGGATTCTATCTTCTCTTGGTCACTAATCCGACGAGAACCACGAAAATTACCGACCCTATAATCGACCAGATGATCGGGAAATTACTTCCCCCGATTTCTACCGGGAACAGTTCAGGTAAACCCATCTGAGTGCTGAGCCACGATCCGAGCAGTGCCCCGATAAAGCCAACCACAATGGAAATTACGCACCCTCCCCTGGAAAATCCGGCAATAGCCTGACCGATGGAACCGCAAATACCCGCTATAAAAAGCAAAAGAAGAAATTCAAGAAGTGTCATAGTTGTTGATTTAGTTTTTAAATTATACCGGATTTATTGATCCGATTAGTTTTTGACGTAACGCTATTGCCCCATTACCACACCTTCTCTTCTGGGATCGGCACCACCGAAAAATCCATCTTCCGTAACACGGATTGCCTGAATTCCGCTTGTCATTGGTCGAACAGAAATTTCATGTCCCATCGCCTCCAGCTGCTCTATGATATCAGCCGGAAAACGATTTTCTTCAAGGGATGAAGGTCCGTTAAAATTAGCAAAATTTGGCAGGTCAACAGATTCCTGTGGATTCAACCCCCAGTCCAGCATTCCAATAATTGACTTAGCCGTGTAATGTATAATCGCCGCTCCGCCCGGTGAGCCCACACTTGCCACCAAGTCGCCGGTATCCTGATCAAAAATAAGAGTCGGGCTCATGCTCGATCTCGGACGCTTACCCGGTTCTACCCGGTTTGCTATGAGGTTTCCGTCTTCATCAATTGGTGTTCTGGAAAAGTCTGTCAATTCATTATTGAGTATAAAACCTCCGGCGAGACCTGTTCCTCCATCGCTCATAATCCGGCTGCCAAAACCACTTTCAATTGTTGTGGTCATAGATACGGCATTTCCATTTCTGTCGACTATACTAATATGACTTGTACCGGATTCCGGATGTTGTTTTTGAATACCGTAATGCGTCTGCATTTCACCCGGCACCCCTGGATCAGCCGTTCCCATACTCTGGTCTGATATTAATCCGGAGCGATCAGCCAGATAATCGGGAACGAGCATAGAATTCCAGTCATCACCGGGTGCATCAACAAATAATGGATCTGCGATATATTGATTGCGGTCAGCAAATGCCAGTTTAGAAGCTTCTAAAAACTGGTGCAGCCATTCTGCAGTAGGAATTGAATCCCTGATACTTATTTCCGGAGCTTCAAGATTTTCCATTACTCCTAACGTCTGCATAATCGTTAAATGACCGGATGATGGTGGTGGAAAGCCGCATATATCATACGTTTTCCACGGTGTGCACATGGCCTCAGTTTGTAAATCAAGAGATGGATATCCATTTACATCAGACACCTCCATGTTACCGGGACGTTCGTGTCCCTTCACTCTTTCAACAATACTTTCTGCTACTTCCCCGCCATAAAAAGCTGCGATCCCGTCATCTGCGATATTTCTAAAGATTTGGGCCAGTGCAGGGTTACGGAGATTATAGCCAACAGGATGAGCATTTCCATCTTCATCAAAGTAAAATTCAGCAGCTATAGAATCATTTCTGAGAGCGTCGTCGGCTTCTAAGAGCTCATATAAACGAGGGCTGATTTTAAAGCCTTCTTCGGCAAGTGTGATTGCCGGCAGAAATAGCTCATACCAAGGTAAATATCCGTGTTCATCGTGGGCTGTTTTTAGTAGTGAAACCGTACCCGGAACACCTACGGATAATCCGCTGCGTACGGCATCAGGGAATGGCAAAGGCTCTCCATTTTCATCCAAAAAGTGATTTTCATCTGAAGCAGCGGGCGCTGTTTCTCGACCGTTATAGGCGTGAATTTGCTCACCGTCCCAGGCAAGCATAAAAGCGCCACCGCCTATTCCGCTTGATTGCGGCTCAACAAGGGTAAGTACAAGCTGTACAGCAATAGCTGCATCCACAGCAGAACCACCGGCCTGTATTATTTGATAACCTGCATCAGTGGCAAGGGGATTGGCAGCTGCCACAGCGAATTCTGATGTTTCCCAGCCGGGTTTTGGGTTATAACCTGTAGGCAGCTCGGGTTGATCAGGTATATTATAGGTTACTGATTGTTCTTCGGATTCAAGATCACACCCTGTCAGTAAACTGAACGAAAATAGTATGAACAGGATGCTAAATAGTTTAAGGCGCATAAATACTGATATATGTAACTACTAATGAATGGTATATTTTTTGTTCATTATTGATCTATGGCCAAACGTTCCATGGTATTCTTAATAGAAACAAAAACAGGCCAAGCGTATAATAGATTACTATGGATTTATAGCGGGCAACGTCATCGCCGGGTTTTTTGGCTTTTATGTATCCGATTGAAATCAGGACAATACCGATTATCATAGTGAGCGGATGTTCTAATATATAAATGCGGGAGAGTGTTTCCTGCATAGCTTCACCGGAAAAATTTGATAATCCAACCGGAGAAATAACATACAGAACAATACCAATCAGCAATTGCAAGTGTGCCGCAATAAAACCGATAAGAGAAATTTTACGCGATTTTTCAGTAAATGATTTCTTCTGAACAACTTGAACTATCGCATAAATAATTGAAAAGAGAATGGCTGCAAGCAGCAGGTATGCAAGATAAGAGTGCAGGTGTTTGAGTCCTGTATACATTTGGATTGGATTTGTTAGCGTAGGTTAATTTTAAACTAAAATATAGTTTTCTTTTCAAACAGCGAACAAAATATGCCGTTTAATTTACCTACTTACAAAATCCAATTCTGTTTCAATAGATATAAAAGTAAATCATAATTTTATACAATTCGATCAGGATCGCTGTAATCCGGAATTTCGCCGCGATATCTGAATATTCGTTTTATCCATTTCACCATTGTTTCCGACTGATTTTTAATATACCACTGATCTGCCGCTCTTCTGGCACCGAGTCCGTAGCTGGGATACGGGTGAATTGTATCAGCAAAATCTCTCAAAGAAACGCCGTTTTTCATTGCCAGTGCATATTGGGAAATCATCTCCCCTGCATGAACGCCGGCAATGGAAGCACCCAATATTTTACCTGACCACTTTTTGGCAAATACTTTTATTAACCCCTCTGTTGCACCATCGGTAATAGCACGGTCTATTTTACTGAAGGGAAACCGATAAGTTGTAAATGTTATCCCCGCCTTGTTTAACTCTTCTTCAGTTGCACCAACCTGAGCGACTTCAGGATCTGTGTATGTAACCCAGGGCACGTGTTTTTTATCAATTTTCATGGGTACTTTTAATAGCGCATTTGTAGTTGCAACCTTCGCCATATGTTCACTCATGTGTGTAAACTGGTATTTTCCGGTAACGTCGCCAATGGCATAGATATGTTTTTTATTGGTTCTGCACTTTTCGTTGACCTCAACACCACCTTTGTATGTTTTTATTCCTGCCGCATCAAGGTTTAATGTACTGATATTGGCACGTCTGCCGGTGGCCAATAAAACATTATCTGCTTCCACATACTGCTCGGTGTCATTTACTTCAAAAAAGACTTTAACACCCTTTCCTGATTTCTCTATCCGTTTTACTGCGGCCTCCAGGTGATACTGAACACCTTCTGATTCCAATTTTTGTATTAAAATGGATGTCAGTTCAGGATCATCATTCATCAAAATACCGGGCGCCATGTCAATCACATCAACCTGAGTGCCCAAACGCTGAAAACTCTGCGCCATTTCTGAACCAATCGGACCGGCACCAACTATAATCAGTTTTTCAGGCAAATCATCAATTTCAAACAAGGATTCATTTGTGAGATAATCAACTTCATCTGTACCGGGTATGGGCGGTACAAAAGCTTTGGCACCCGTACATATAAATATATACTTACCTGTAATTGTACGTTCACTTTCATCTGAACCTTTAATTTTTACGGAATGACTATCCACAAAAGATGCATCTCCGGAAACTACTTCAATTCCCATTTCCTCGAAAATTTCGGGTCTGTCTGCATCCTCATACACCTCCTTTCGGACATCATCGATGTGTTTCATCACTTTGGAAGTATCAATATCCTCAACAGATATATCCAGACCGTATTTTTTTCCTTGCTTCATTTGATGAATCACAAAAGCCGCTTTGATCAGTGTTTTACTCGGTACACATCCGGTCCACGTACAATCCCCACCCAGTTTATCTTTTTCAATCATGATGGTTTTTGCCCCGAAATTAGCTGCTATCCCTGAAGCTGTTAAACCTGCAGCACCTCCACCAATTACAATCGCATCGTAGTCATAAGCCATTTTTTCCCTTCTTTTATTTTACATTTAACTAACTATTCAAATAGAAAACTGAATAATTAGTTGTTTACAGTATTATTGTCAGATAATGTATCATTATCATTTTACTCCTTCCATCACATATTTATCACAATTCAAAGAATTGCCTTGATTGTTATCAGTTCAGACAAACAATATTTTACAAGTTCTTTAGTTGACGGTGTGTATAAATAGTGTGTATATTCGCATCAACAATGATCAAATCAACGTCTACATATAAAATCATCCCGGTAGTACTTTCCATGTTTGTGGTTTTGGGAATTTCCCTTTCCACATTTCACTACCATGCCGATGCACATGCAGATTACGTTGAAACCAAACATCAGCTTTCCAATGATCATTATCACTGTTTGATTTGCGGATCTGTTTTTAAAGCTGAAGTCAATTCCGACAACAGTTTCTTCGTTATTATTGAACAAGAAACTTTTATTCCATATGAACCATCCGCTATTCACTTACCTGTTCTCGTAGATGGTTACGATGGACGCGCCCCTCCTTTCTTTGGCTAATTACGCCTGATAGCTACTTATTTCTACAGTTATGAACAGATCTCATATTTAGATGCGACTGTGCTGTATTATCGTAGCCTTTTTACCACCATTTTAGTCAAAAATTCTTAAACCAGATTTAAATACAATTGATATGAATTTTTTAAATACACAAAAATTAACTCTTTTTGCGGCTTTTTTAGTCGTAGCGCTATTTACCCTGCAAGCCTGCGGCACCGATAGTCATGATCACGATCACGCCGATGCAGTAGGTTTTGTAATAGAACAGAATAATGCTGAAATACTTCGCTTCCAAAACAATCAGGCCAACTGGAATCCAACCGGAGCGTGGGACGATTACTACAGAGATGGTATTGATGCTATCGTTATCTCGCCCGATGTTATTCAGCTAACGGAAGATAATCCACGCGGTATGACCCCGTCCGTTGTAATAAGATGGATCGACCCTGACGGTGATGTGTTCGATCTTCCTGATGATGAAGGCGGTGAGTTTAGTCTAACATGGGAATGGGAAAAACCAAACACAGCCGGTGACACTTGTTCAGATGAAGCCAGAGAGGACATAAATCAATTAGATAATATTCGACCTGCAAATCTTGAGCAACATGGCAGTGACGGTCTTTGGGGATTTCATTTTCGCGCCGATCATGCAGGTCAGGATCGATTACGATTTAGTCTCATGCACGAGGATCATGCAGACTTCACATCCGGTTGGATTAATGTAGTAGTCCCTCATGATGAGCATAACTTAATCGATGATAATGGAATATATATGCACGAAAGAGATAAGTGCAGAGTAGACCGCTAATAATAATTTTAGTATCAAACTTTTACAGATTATTGTTTCTGAAAAGCAGAGTTAGATTTATTTAGTCTTAGATAATTCAGGGAGAGCAATTTGTTCTCCCTTTTTTTAAGAAATTTCTTCCATTCAATTATAAATCTGTATGCGAAGTGTAGTTTTATTCCTTTTATCATTTTTAATTCCTGTTCTCTCATTGGCAGATCCTTTAGAAAACACAGGAAATATCCGTGGAATTGTCGTTGATGTAGAAACCGGCGAACCTATAACATTTGCCTACCTCCATCTTGAACAAATTAACAGGTCAACGACCACAGACAGGGACGGACAATTTGAACTCCGCAATGTACCCGACGGAACCTATGAAATTTATATTCACCGTATCGGTTACAGTTCTTTAACCCGTAAAATTGAAGTTGTTGAAGGAGAAACAGAAGAGTTCTCATTCCAAATGACACCTACCGTATACTCCGGAGATACAGTAGAAATTGTGGCTGCTGCCGAACAAACTACAGGTTCTAATCTTGAACATGCTTCCCTTAAAATTATTGGGGAAAAGTTACGCCGTGATCTTGATGTGACTCTCTCCGGCACGTTAAATAATCAGGCTGGTTTTTCTGAAAGAAGCATGGGCGCCGCGCCTGGAAGGCCTGTTATGCGTGGATTAGGTGACGAAAGAGTTTTAATACTATCTGATGGGGGGCGTACCGGTGATGTATCCTGGACATCAGGAGACCACTCTGTAACGGTTGATCCCTCTTCTGCAGACGAAATTGAGATTGCCAGAGGTCCTGCAGCTTTAGAGTATGGTTCGGGTGCCATTGGCGGCGTAATTAATGTTGTGCGAAACCAAATTCCAAATAGTGTTCCTACCCGAACTACCGGGTCAGCTTCGTTGCAAGGAGCAAGTGTAAATAATGGGTTAATGGGGGCCGGTTCGGTAACCATTCCATACAACGATTTGGTTTTAAACCTGGACATAAACGGAAGATTGGGCCAGGATTTTTCCACACCAATCGGAACTCTGACGAATACGTATTTAAGAACTTCGGATAATGCCTTCGGTTTAGGATATATCAGGCCCTGGGGTTATGCGGGATTATCCGGTTCAGCCTACTTTAGTGAATATGGCATCCCCCCCGATCCGGAAGGAGGGCACCCATCAGGAGTGGATATTGAGATGTATAAATATCAAACAGAAGCCCGTACAGAAGTTGTCCTCAATAACTCATTTTTTAATTTAATAGAAGCCAGGGGTTCTTTTACCCGGTACCATCATGTAGAGATTGAATCAAGCGGAAGTATCGGCACTCAGTACGACATGGATACCACCACCGGATCTATAAAGGCCAGAAATAAAGGTTGGGGTTTATTTGATGAGGGCGTTGTGGGTATTTGGGGAGAATTTGTCGACTATGCCGTTTTTGGCTCAAGAACCCCAAACTCAAATTCAGTAAATAGTGCTTTGTTTGCTATACAGGAAAAAGATATTGGCAACCTTCATCTGGAAGCAGGGTTTAGATTAAATCACTTTATTGCAACTCCCGAACGCGAGCGGCCTAATTCGTTTATTGGCCATGTTCGTGAGAGATCATTTACGGGGTTAGAATCAGCTTTATCTGCTATTTATAACCTGGGTAGCGGGTACTATCTCGGCTCAACATTTATGCATACATGGAGGGCTCCAACACTGGAAGAACTTTATTCAGAAGGGCCTCATCTTGCAGCATTTGCCTTCGAAGTAGGAAATCCTGATTTAGAACACGAAAGAGGCCTGGGAGGTGAACTCTTTGGACGCTATAGAACAAACAAAGTATCATTTGAGTTAGCCGGTTACTATAATTATTTCAGTAATTTTTTGTATGCCCAGGATACCGGCCGGCCAAGTATTCCCAGAGCAGACTTGAATGAATTTCAATTTATAGGTACGCAAGCAACACTATATGGAGCAGAAGCTTCTGTTGAGTACCAGTTTTTAAATAATTTTGCTGTAGACGGAAACCTCTCATTTACCATTGGGGACCGGGTTATACCGGATGAAGCAAAAGATGGCGCAAATCTAACTGAATCAAACCAACCTCTGCCGATGATTCCACCTTTAAAAGGAAATCTGGGCATCCGATACAATATTGATAACTTCTCATTTGGAACAAGAATGAGAGCCGCAGCCAAACAAAACAGAATTGGTGAAAATGAAACTCCAACAGAAGGTTACACTGTCTTTGATCTAAATTCACAATACAGGTTTGAATGGAGTGGAATGCTTCACACTGTTTCCTTAAGTGCTAAAAATGTTCTCAACAAAGAGTATTACAATCACCTTTCTCTTGTTAAAGAAATTTTTCCTGAACCGGGAAGAAGTTTTGATCTGTTGTACAGAGTCTATTTTTAATTTTTCATAAATATTTGCTCAAAAACTAATATCTCGCTCAGGCTCAACATGAATAAGAATATTACCTGTGCTATCAAAACGGCTGTAATACCGGCTGCCGGAATGGGGCGTCGTCTCAAACCTTATACTACAGCACTTCCTAAATGCATGCTCAAAGTCGGGTCAAAACCGATTTTACAGCATACAATTGAAGCACTTGAAAAGAATGGATTTGAACATTTAATAATTATAACCGGTCACAAGGCTGAAGTTATCAAAAACTTTCTGCACAGCTATCAAACATCTTTAAAAGTAAGCTTTGTTCACAACGATGATTATGATAGTACAAATAACATTTATTCTCTTGCTCTGGCTTTTCCATTACTCACAGAGGGGTTTATGCTCATTGAATCTGACCTTATAATTGACCCTGAAATGTATCAATATTTCATAGAGCCAGACCGAATTGCCCTTGATAAATACGATCCTAATGTTCATTCAGGGACAACTGCACATGTATGTAACAAAAAACTCAGACATTTATATGTATACCACAAACCAGACACACAAAATAATATCCATAAAACAGTAAACATTTATTCCTTTTCTGCAGAATCAGTGTTATTGCTCCAAAAAAAAATATGGGAATATGTAGACAAAGGTGAGTTACAAATATTCTACGAAAAAGCAATTAGTGACCTTATTAATACTGAAAGTATGGAGCTGGTAATGGTCGATTTTAGTGATTCAATGTGGCATGAAATTGATACAGCGGAAGACCTTGCATACGCTAATTCTACACACTCTGGATCAGAAATTTTATTTGAATATGAATATGCAAACTTTCTGGAATGAAAACTCCATATTTACTTCAGTGGATTGCAGGTACTGCTTCAATTGTTTGTCCCTATCTGACAAAAAAGAAGAATAACCTTCTCGTATTAACGTCCTTCCACGGAGATGGCTACAGGTCCAATACAAAATATTTATTTGAAGAGCTTATACACCATAATGAGTTTGATGTAGTATGGGCAACCAGAAACAAAGAACTTTTACTGGATTTAAAAAAGAGATTTGGCGAAGAATCTGCTGTTTTAATGCACTCCCAAAAGGGTATCAAAACTATTTCTAAGGCAGCAGCTATATTATTCACACACGGTACCAGTGACTTCCCTTTTATTAAACTTCCGCGACGTGCACTAAAGATCCACACATATCACGGTTTACCTACTAAACGTGGTGAATATTTACGCCCGAAAAGTGATAAAAAGCCTAGTTATCTGCATAAAAAAATACTTGAGTTTAGATTCAGTTCTATCAATTATTTCCTCTCTTCTTCTCAAACAGTCTCATATATTTATTCAAAAAGATTCGGGATGAGACAACAGCAACTTATCGAAACAGGGTATCCTGCATACGACTCACTTATTAATCAAAAAAAAGAATTGAATCTGATTAATCAGTTTGCTGCACATTTGTCGGGTGTAAATAAATTGATTTTATATGCACCCACTTTCAGAAAAATATCCAAAACCCAATGGTTTCCATTTAGCGATAAAAATATCCGGGAAATTGCTGATTTTCTTCAAGAGAATAATGCAATTATGGCGTTACGTCCTCATCCAAATGAAGGCAACGATTTATCCATGTTTACTAAGGTCAGTGATCGGTTTATAATCACAGGTCAAAATGAGGTTGAGGACGTGAATCAACTTTTATTAAATGCTTCTGTAGTCATTACAGATTACAGCAGTATATATATTGAAGGATTGCTTAAGGAAATACCTTGTATCTTTATTCCGTATGATAAAGATGATTATGAACGTGGTTTAGCTCTACCTTATGATAAAATTACTCCCGGTCCAAAAGTGTTTGATCAGGCCCGGTTTCTAAAAGCTCTGGAAGACAGCATAAAGAATCCGGAGATGCATAAAGCAGAAAGAGAAAGGGTTAAAGAAGTATTTTTTTCACAAACAGATGGTCAATCAACCCACAGAGTGATCAAGTTTCTTAAAGAACTTCTTTTATAAGCATCCGTAAATTATTGCGACAGAGTCGATTTTTCATCAATCGTCTTATCACGGGCTTTTTTCAGTTCCGGATTTTTTGAATAAAAAGAGATCAACAGAAACAGAATTAAATTCACCACTTTTTTAAGTACGCTATACACCAATAGCATTCCCGCTACGGCAGCTGTTGCCATATTTAACATTCTCGACATTTCAATTCCGGCAAGTAAAAAAACAAGATCACGGCTGGGAAGAAAAGGAATGCGATTTACAACAATCATAATGGTTACAAATAAAAACCACGTTGCAAAAGGAGTTTCAGGAATTACCACGGCCCATAAGACAATCATCAACCCATTGTGAATAATAAACCGGGTAAAATAAATGGCAGTTATGATCAGTGCTTTTTTAAGCGGCAGATCAAATAAATATTTTCTGAATTGAACAATCAAAGACACTAAAACAGCCAGGATTATAAAACCGGCTATATAATAGATGAGATCCACGGTACCGAAAATCTCTTCCAGATCAATAATACCTGTAAAAGCAAGAATAGCCACTAACGCAATTGTAACCGAATTTGAACTGATGGCTGAGAGAATATTATTATCGCGCACATTTTTCAGAACATCCTTATCTTTTTTATCTAGGTGCTTTCGTGCCCACATAAAAAGATAAAACTCCCCTGAATAGCCCATCACCTCATCGTTATACACCCTTTTTGTGAGGAAAGCTTTAAATATTTTCCATTTTTTTACTACCCAAACCTGCCGATAAATAAATACCTCTGCCGTAGGTAGTGTCAGATACAGAACGAAAAAAAGTATATAAAAGAGAGGTTGCGTGGGCAGATTTGTCAAAACTTCATTCCACCCGATATCATATAGCTGGTATACTATTAAACCAACGATAGCTGCAATAACTACCCTTCTGCCAACTTTCTGAACCTGTTTTGCTCTTGGGCTATCTGATAACTGCTTCCAGGTTTTTTTAAGTTTTTCTTTTGAAATCACGTAAGATATTCGATTAATTTACCATCAAAAAGTACGCATCATTCGTTATGAATTCTAAAAGAAATAGAGAAAAAATCTTATGATCTGCTGAGCTTAATTATTTAATAATATATTGTTGAGCGTGCTTTTAATGATCTCTCGTTGATCTTTTCTAAACTTTTCAAAACCCTGAATACAAATAAAACGAACATCTTGCTGCTCAATTTTTTTCAGCTTACTGTTTACCTGGAATGAGTAATCCATTTCTCCATTTATCATCAGAATATCATCTGTACCCTTTAAAACAGCTTGCTCGTTTTTAATTTCAAGGTGGTTTGCCAGGTATATTCCATTAAACTGATCCAAATTCCGAAACCTGTAACGGATATTTTTTTCAAAAATCGACGGGTTCTTTTTAAAGAATTTCTGAAGGGTTTTCGTTTTTACCGGATGAGGTACATGGGGAACTCTGTGATACTTTTTGCTGAAACCAGCCAGTTGAGCAGATCTGATTTGCAACAGCAGGTTCATAGACCGGGTAATACCAAATACTTTTTTTGTTAAGAAACTGAAGAAATTATTCAGCTGAATACGAACAGGGCCGTAGTTTCTCATTTTGTTCCAGTTTCCCCTCAGCACAACATTATCTTCAAGAAAAAAGTCCGACGGTTCAACCGGTTTTGCCAGTATAAAATCATCATTGAAATAGATAAAACGGGGTGCAATACCCGGAATTCTCCACAATGCTGTTTCTATGGTACGGGAATTAAATGTAGGCAGTGCCCACTCAAATTTTCTAAAAATTTCTTTGTGGTCAACTAATTCAACATTCAGTTTCTTTTGAACATCAGGTGTAAGAAAATCAGGTGTTTGATTATCAGTTACAACATGAATTTTACGTATCCAGGGAGCAAATTTCCTAATAGAAGTAATACAAAATTTCAGTTCGCCATTGTCAATAAAACGTGTATTATCTGCACCGGTAGGTAGTGAATTTTCTTTTACCTTTTTCTCTTTTATTAAATGCTTTGCTCTCTTTTTTCTGTGATTTTTGTCATTCCC
>LKMJ01002997.1_pt1 | contig 15653 bp, 9 predicted proteins | sample 643391 | NCBI WGS metagenome assembly LKMJ01 (sample SAMN04112250, study PRJNA286221) | soda lake metagenome | biome: soda lake; feature: Kulunda Steppe; material: water; isolation source: sample PL-Br10 brine of Picturesque Lake | place: Russia: Kulunda steppe | collected 2010-07
AAGGCAAACATGTCCACGAAAAAGATCACCGGATACAAGAAGAAAAGCAGACTCACAAAAAAATGCAGCTTCGATTGCTTCCACGTCTCCGCCAAGTTTTTGGCCACCACAAGCCTCAAACGCATCACCAACGTCTTTAACGTCAAAACAATCACCGAAGCAAACATCATCGTGTCCGCAATTTTACGCCATCCGATCTTTTCGTCTTTGGGCGTTTCCCATGTCAACGCCTTAAAGGTCAAAAAATAAAACATGCTTTTGTTTTTTTAACAAACCATTTTATTTTTAATCTGATAACGCATCATTTTATGTTTTTAGTAAAAACTTTTTACAAATCAATTCAACAAAGTACCCCACTCGATTCCGAACTAAGAATCTTTTCGTTTTTTTCGGTTTCAGTTATCTTTCGTGTCAGAGCATGCTCGCCGGTTGAAAGAATATAGCACACATGACGCCGATATAAATACAGCATCTCCAATTTACGTTTTAACTCTTCTTTATACAACGGGTTATACAACGGGTTATTCAACGGGTTATACAACGGGTTATACAACGGGTTATCATTTACGTTATTTACGTAGCAACCGCTTGTATATGACAATATAGGGGTGTTATCTTCTTCAAGTACGTAATCGCATAATTCGTTCTCCAGCCGTTCAATCTCTTGGTCAAAATGCAGATCCATATGACGAAGAAGCGCTCCGTTCATTTTACACATCTCGATAAAAACGTAAAATCCCTCAAAAATCCTATCTTCTTCTCTTTTTTCCATTTATTTTTAAGTAAGTCTCAAAACGTTTCCTTTATGTTCATCAAGAAAAGTTCACAAAAAAATTAAAGAAAAATTAAAGAAAAGTTAAAGAAATGAGGAGAAAAGAGGAGAGAAAGCCTTATTACCTTAATAGAGCTTTATTACTTTAATAACCTAAGAACCTAAGAACTACACACAAGGCAAGGCTCATCATCGTCACCACGTTTCATGCTACAAACTGGCCCTTCAGTTTCCTTAATTGTCGCAGAAGTTAGAGAAGGCCCCGAACGGATATTAGTAAACCGCGCGATGTTCTGATCCATCGTAAACTGCTGTGGCTTAGCCTTGGCTTTTGTACGCAGATAGTACATGCCCGTCTTCAAACCCTTGTTCCACGCATACATATGCATGCTTGTCATCTTCTTAAAGTCAGGGTTCTCTACAAACAAGTTCATGCTCTGAGATTGGTCGATAAAAGCGCCGCGGTCCGCTGCCATGTCGATTACCGTCTTCATCTTAATCTCCCACACTGTCTTATACAAATCCTTAATTTCCTGCGGGACGCCATCGATGTTTTGCACGCTTCCCTCGTTCACAATAATCTTGTTTTTCATATCACCATTCCACATGCCAAGCTCTTGTAGGTCCCGAATCAAATACTTGTTCACCAGTATAAATTCTCCTGCGATCGTTTTACGCTTATAAATGTTGGACGTAAACGGCTCAAATGCTTCGTTAAAACCCATAATCTGAGAGGTCGAAGCTGTCGGCATAGGGGCCATTAACAGCGAGTTTAGCATACCATGCTTCATAATATTTTCCTTCAATGCCGTCCAGTTGTGGCGCGTGTTGTCCACTGGTACATTCCACATGTCATATTGCAGAATACCTTTAGAAGCTGGAGAACCTTCGAAAGAGCTATAGGTTTTTCCGTGTTTTTCGGACAACTCCATCGAAGCTTGCAGGGTCGCATAGTACATTGTCTCGAAAATATCGCGGTTCAACTTTTGGGCATTTTCACTCTCAAAAGGCATTTTCATCAAAACAAACGTATCTGCCAAACCTTGCACACCGATACCCAAAGGACGGTGTTTCATGTTGGAGTTACGCGCCTTTTCCACCGGATACATGTTCAAATCAATAATCTTGTTCAGATTCTTTACAATTATTTTGCACACCTTTTGCAGTTCGTCAAAATCAAAAATACCCTCTTTCACAAATGTGGGCAGACAAACTGATGCCAGATTGCACACTGCCGTTTCTTCTTTGTCAGAGTACTCTACAATTTCCGTGCACAAGTTACTCGACTTAATCACACCAATATTCATCTGGTTGCTCTTTCGGTTCACGTGGTCCTTATACAGCATATAAGGTGTGCCAGTCTCGATCTGCGATGATAGAATTTTAAACCAAAGGTCTCGTGCCTTAATTTGTTCATCGTACATACCCTTGGCTTCGTATTCTTCGTACAACTTCTTATAGTCATCACCATACACATCGTTTAGGCCCTTGCATTTGTCAGGACACATCAGCGACCACATCTCGTCGTTTTGGACACGTTCCATAAAGAGGTCAGAAATCCACAAAGCGTAAAACAAGTCACGGGCACGCTCTTCTTCTACACCATGGTTTTTCTTCAACTCCAAGAAGGGCTGAATATCCTTATGGTGCGGTTCAATGTAAATAGCCACGCTTCCGTTTCGGCGTCCAGCCTGGTCGACATAACGCGCGACGTTGTTAAACACACGAATCATAGGGATAATACCTGACGATTTTCCGTTGGTGCCACGAATCAGACTGTTTTTACCACGAATGTTGCTAATGTGGATTCCAATGCCACCCGCTCTTTTCGAAATATTGGCACATTCTTTCAAACTGTCAAAGATACCATCGATCGAATCTTCATTTACCGCCAGTAAGAAACAAGACGAGCACTGAGGGTTAGGTGTTCCAGCGTTAAATAGCGTGGGTGTCGCATGCACAAAGTATTTACGCGACATAAAATCGTATGTTTCGATTGCATCTTTAATGTCGTTGCCATGGATGCCTAATGCAACACGCATTAACATGTGCTGAGGCCTTTCGATAATTTTGTCGTTCACACGCTGCAGATATGCTTTCTCCAAGGTTTTAAAACCAAAGTAATCGAACAGGTAGTCGCGATCGTATTGGATGACATTGTTCAACTTGTCTTTGTTTTCTTTCACACAGTTAAAAACATTGTCAGACACCAAAGGGTTCTTGTTACCCTCAATATCAGTGTTGTTATAAAGGATGCTAATCGTCTCCGAAAAAGACGGGGATGTCTTCTTGTGATGGTTCGAAATAATAATACGAGAAGCCAAGATCGCATTTTCGGGATGCTCATGGGTCATCGAGCTACAAATTTGGGCGGCCAGCTCATCCAATTCACTCGTCTTAACGCCATCATAGATACGTGTGCACACCTTCTGGGTGATTTCGTGAATGTTCACATTTTTTAGCGGAGGGATTCCGTTCCTACCGTTGCTCAGATTTTCCAATCTTTTTAAGACTTTGTCAAATGAAACAGATTCTTCCTCACCATTACGTTTAATGACGCGCATTCTGTTCTGTTCTGTTCTTTTCTGTTCTGTTTTGTCCTAAGCTATTTTTTTCTAAACTTTTGTATTCTTTTTTCCTTATATCATAAAATTTATAAAGCTTTCAAATTTTTCGCATCAATTTTTCGCATAAATTTTTCGCATCAATTTTTCTCGTCGGTTTTTTATATCTAGAAAGTAAATAAAGAATAGACCTCATGCGTAACATATGGACTGTTATCATTATTTGTTTTGTTTTACTTTGTGTCATTACGATGTTGTCTACCGGTGTTGTTTCCTTTAAGAAAAAAAAGCCTACCGAAAAATACGAAGATAATCCTGAAGAACCCGAAGATGATGATGGAAATGATGATGGAGATGATGACGGAGATGATGATGGGGATGATGATGGAGATGATGATGGAGATGATGATGATCCTCAGATAAATTTTGATGATGTAGAAGCATCTACCGATGATGTTATCATCAGCGATCGCATTTTTTATTTTAAACTTGGATTAGCAAACTTCTTCGCACAGCATCAAACTCTGCCTCGAAAAACGAATAGCGAATTTATGTCGTGGATTTCTGAAAACAGTAAAGTATTTGTGTGGCCTAACTATCAAGATATTTGTTGCAAGTCTCTCGAACACGAAAATAAAGAAAAACTCAAATGTTCTTGTGATAATATTCATATCGGATTTTCCAGTTTCCAAGACAGGTCAACACGTATTTATAATGAAAAAAGGATACCTTCGATCGAGTCTTCTATAGGAGCGCCACAACTTCGAAATTGCACCATGACAATCCTTAACAGCGATTATCACCTCCTAAAAAGAACTTACTTGTTTAATATTCCCGAACCCATCTTACAAGAAGGTTCAAATAGATCACCTATTTATCGTGTGCCTTTACAAGGTTCTATAACATCCCTTGTTCTTTCAAGACCTTTATTTGTCTCTTTTAATATGGCTGGCCTCTATATGGTCGTCCACGAGGACTTCGAGAATCAAACCGTGTTAAATAACAACGAAGACAAAAAAGAAAGTAACGCCTTTGCTTATTTTAATTCGACAAAAACGGACAAAAACTTTATACACCTCAAACCAGTCCCAAGCGAATTCGAAGGTAAAATGATATTCCCTCCGTCGAAAAAAAATATACGCGAAAATTATTCTCCAGACCGTTTACAATATCCCGGTACCTTATATTACTTCAATTTCAAATCCGAGCTCAAAATGTATGATGCTGATATTCATGTTCTCAACTTAATGATCGATGAGAAAATTTATAATGAAGACTTCGCTACAAACAACCGTATAGAAATTGGTACGGCACAAGATCATACAAATTTCATTCAGCGTATTCTCTTAACAAAAGATGATGATAATATTCTCAAACTCAACCTCGATGGACAAATTTTCGATATCCCGAGCGATTTTCTTTATCACGATCCTCAGAGGTTTATTCACTTTAATATTTGTTTCACGATTTCACACGATATTTTAATCATTACCTGTTTTGGATCCGAAAGAATTGCAAATAAGTCCGCTCAAATGAGTGTGTGTTTCCAAGCGCGTCGTCATATTTCCAATAAAGTGTTTCAAATGCGAAAACAACGTCTTATAGATACACTCACTACGCGTTCACCTAACATGCTTCACCTCATCAACGGACGATTACGTGAAGCCATGACTATCAGTTCTATTCCGAATTATGCATTGCTCGCTTATAACTTAGGCTACACATTTGCGTTTTCTAATATCTAATAATAATATCTAAAAGCATGGGCAGAAATTCAAACCTTTCTTCAATTGTTTTTGATTAATATTAAACTTGCCTTTAGCTGCCGAAACGATCGCACTCACAATACCTTCATACATATTCGAAGTAAGAATAGATTTAACCTGCTCATTCACGGTACCATCACCGATTTGCTTTGTTTCCATCACTTTTATGAGAACATTACGAACAATATCGCGTTTTGATTCACCTGACATTTTGTAGTCTTCTACACATTCCATCAAAAATATAATAAGATCCGTCGTTTGTTGTCCTTTTTTCGAATCCACAAATTTAGTGGCTTTTTCATAAACCTGGCTCACAATGTTTGTAACAGACGTAAGCGTCATTATTTATTATTTATTATTTATTATTTAATGAATTTTCCTTTCATAAAAACGCAGAAAAAAAATCAAAAGAAAACAAACAACAAAAAGTTTATAATAAGTTTATAAGTACATGAGCAGACACCATGACAAACCAAAAAGTGCACCTTCTCGTCTAAATCGTGTAACCAAAGAAAGTTCACATATGTTGCAAGACGAGATTATTAATCCTTTTCCTTACACTTACGATCGCATTCCCGATGGGTGGCAACGTAGCGTTTTTTTCGACGTGAGCTACTTGGAGCGTGGTTGGGATAATGCACGACAAATCGATGTCACTACATTTTGTCAAGATCTCGTAAAACTCGGCTATAGCGCAACTGTTGTTTCCTCAAATGAAAAGGATAAACCGATCGACAAATACCGATGTTTCTCAAAACTTCGCCATAGCTTTATAATTTTACAAAAAGAAGAAGAACAAATCGTAATTATAGATCCGAACTTTCGCGATCAATTCGTGATATCAAGACCGACCGAAAAATACGAAAAGATATTGTCATTTGTACCACGTATTTTTATAGGAGATTGGGCACTTCTTTTCAATCAAGTTCTAGTAATATCCGGAGAAATGACGGAATCGTTCAAAGAAAAGAAAATCAGCTTACCTCCATGGCGCCGTCAAAATAGTATTCTTTCAAAGTGGAGAAATATTATAAAACCTATCGTTCTTTTGGAAGTAACGTCAGAGAACCATAATGAAAGTCATGAAGACTCAATATCGTAAAAAAAGAATTTTAAAAAAAATATACACCCTCATATACACCATACAAAAAAAATCGATTAATCATCATCTTCCAAAAAAATCACAGGTCTTTTCCATTCCTTGGATTCTTTTTCTTTTTCTTTTTCTTTTTCTTTTTCTTTTTCTATTTTTGTTTCTTTTTTTTCCGAAGAAGTCGTAGATGCGAGTTCTGCAAGACGGGCTTTCGTCATTCGTGGTTTTTTCGTGCACACCTCTGTAATATACAATTCTTTGTCCGCCTTATAATCTTGCACTTTATCCCATACCAGAGACAACTCGTCGAGTTTGGTTTTAATAAACTCTTCGTCAAGGTAAACGCGGACCACATTCAACACGTCTAATTTCCAATATTGCGGCCGAATACTAAATCGGTCGACATGCGGATCATCACATAAGGCATCAATCTGATCGTCCACCCATTTTTTAAATGCAGTTCTCGTTTCTTCAAGGTATGTAGCATCTCTTTCAGATGGATGCACAAAAATATCTTTAATTTCCCCAAATACCTCTTGCGTCTTATACCCGTAAATGGGACTATACAAATAGCATGGTTTGCCGTTATTTTCGACATCATCTCTCGTATACTCTATAATTATGCCTTTCTCATACGAATGGTCAGTGTCTTCATAAAAGTCTTGGGACAAATTATACATCGAGAACCCACACTCTAAATAATCACACTCTTTTAGTCCACAAACCTCCAGCTGACCTTGGATCTGGTAATAGTACTGCGAAGGTATTTCACCTGTAATTTTGCGTTTAAAAGGACATTTAATTTCCAACATAATTCCTTGGTCTGTTATACCATCAGGCGATGCACCAAAATGTTTTATCGTAGGATGCTGCAAAACCCCAAATTCATGCACATTCGTATCATATCGCTTCATATAAATGTCGGTCGCGACAGGTTCAAACATACACCCCCATTTAAGCGGTGGGATATAATGCGAAAATCCAGCTTCAGGTTCATAGCCACATTTTTTCTTAAAAACATCCTGCACCGTCCCAAATTTACCTTCACCAAGCGCTTGGCCGAGATCGCTTGCCGTAATCATACCTGCACGCATTTCATACCATTCTTTCGTACGCTGCTCGATCTTCGGCTTTTTTAACAACTCATCCAAAATACCCTGATATCCCTTAATCTTTTCTCGCCTCGCCATGACATAATCCGGTGTTACCATAGGTAAACTTAATGCATAATTCACTATTTTTGCGATATAATCGGCTGTCTCGGGATACGCTGATGTTCTTTCACAACGAAACATTTTATCAATAAGTGCATCGAGACAAACCGATTCTTGCATAGAACCTTTCAACATGTTTAAAAACCGTTAAAACCGTTAAAACCGTTATAAAACAGTTTAATAGTAAAATCGAATTTTACTTATATAATAAAATTTTATCGCCTTTTACCATTTCGGAGTACCTTAAAAAAAAGAATATAAGGCCAACTTTAGTATTTAAATCAAAGAAACTTATTAGATGTTTTTCTCCTCTTAAAAACATGGCGATGATCGAACCCGAATCGAACCCGATTGACCCATTAGTACCACTCGAAAGAGCATTCGATCGATATGATAAAAATCACGAAGATCAGCAAGAAAAAGATAAGAAAGAACGTCAAGAAAGAAAAAAAGAAGAACTAAAACCAACTAAAGCAAAAGATGGTATGTCATATGCCGATCGAAAAATTCAAAATCAGGTCAATTCAATCAACTATGATATGATGCAAAAAAGGATAAACTCTAAACAAAGAAAGGCGCATGTGGATCAAGTTAATTGGATAGAGGGTAATCGTATGATTCAGGCTCTAGACGACGAAATTTCTAACACGATGAAAAAAAAATCTTGGAAATGCATGGACATGTGTTTCCGGTGGATTCTCGCTAAAAATTACATGGAAACCGTTAAAAGCCAAGGCATCCACATAAGTGAAAATGATATAGATGAAGTTAAAAAGCAGCTCCAAAACAAGACACTCAATGTCGTTTACGATAAACCCACACAAACCATAAAAACACTTAATTTCAAAACCGAATCCGACAACTTCATCTAAAATGTTGGATCACAAAAAATTGAAGGATATAAGTAAACTCTCTTTTTTAAAACAATCAAACTCGACTACGGAACAAAGAAGAGTCTGATCCTTTTATTTTTGATTAAAAAATATATCATGAACGTGCCTATTTTTAGCATCGAAGGCGGTATCGGCGCAGGTAAATCCACACTTTTGCGAGAATTTCAAGAGAAATTGCCGGATATGGAGAAACAAATTGGTCAAAAAGTCGTTGTCATGCAAGAACCTGTGCATTTGTGGACGAAGCCAATCCAAGAGGGATCCACCAAAACAAAAAGTATGCTGGAATTATTTTACGAAGATAACAAACGCTATGCCCTCGCCTTTCAGCTTTATGCCCTCAAAACAAGGTTTGATGAGCTGATAAAAATGCGTAAGGATAATCCCGACAAAATTATCGTATGTGAGCGCTGCCCAATCTCCGATTTTAAGGTTTTTGCCACAATGCTATATGATGCCAAAATATTGGGCGAACACGAGATGCTGGTTTACAGCGAATGGTACGACATGATGACCGAATTGTTGCAACTCAACATATGCGGCATCGTTTACGTAAGGGTACCTGCCAGCACTTGTGCTGAACGCATTATCAAAAGAGACCGTAAGGGCGAAGGTAGCATTACCATGGATTACCTCCACGATCTCGAACAAGTGCACGAACGCTGGCTAATGGCAGATCCGCCACTAGTCAAACCACTACAATCACACCAAGTTTACTGCGTGGAGTTCAAAGAAGATGGCCATGCTGACTTAACAAAAGTTTGCCGATTTATTCGCGATGTTTTAGCTAAAAAAGAGTAATGTCGTTACAAAAACGCAGTGAGCAGATGGATCTGCATATAACATGTTTCTACGTCAAACACATTTTCTTTATTTATTTTTTCGAGGTCGGGATCCTCCGCCGTATTATAGTGTGTGCATAAATGAATATATTGTCCTGTTTCCACAAATACGTTAAAATGTGCTTTTAAGTGTCCTGTCTGTTTTTGTTTATAACGTAAGTCAGTCAACAACACTTCGAAATTTTCGGGAATATCATTTATAAGCAGACCGATCGTCCCGTCGCTAACTTGGGGTTCGTTCTCTAAAGCTTCTACATACACATCAATGACATACATGCCAGATTGTTGGCAGCGTACTGCACCCGTTGCTTCATTAAAGTTAAGCCCGTTTTCGCCAAAATGGTAAACACGCTTAAAAAAAGGTAGTACATAGGCTTTATCTCCTGGTCCAGTTATGCTTGAAAAATACGAAGCGTCTACTTTATTTCGTTCATCGTCCGGTACTCTAAGCTCTAAAAAGGAATGTCCCGTTTGCAGATAACGCCCCACATTCAAATCAAAATTTATTTGGATAAAGTTTACATCTCGGATTTGCGTAAAAGACGCTTTATCTAGAAAACTAGCGGTCGTCCCTGTGAAAGTAAGGGTATTTGTCACCGTAAGGTCAGGCGTCTCTAAGCTTTCTTTTACCATACACACGTCTAAATCAGCGTTGGGCGCGCTCATATGGTTTGTTACAGTCAGGTTGCGCGTAATATTCGATTGCCCACGTACTTCGAAAAATACGTCTACAAATAGATTACAAGCTGTTAAGCTGCTTAAAAGGGTGTCATCGCTTTTTAGGTTATTTGTTTCTATATGGTCTGCTTTTAAACTATAAGCTTCGATGTTGCACGAAGACGTCAAAATCGGAATATGGGCTTCAAGCGCTTCAAACGCATTTGTTTCAATTTGGGAAGCCGACAAATGTTGGATGTCCGCATTTTCAAAAACAGCTTGCGCACTTTCAACGAAACCTACATTTATTTGTTCAATGTTAATATTGGATGTTGTTAAATCCATGATACGTGCTTGTTGGGTTTTAAGCTCTCCACATACCAATTCGTCTTTTACGAAAAGATTGGAATGTTCACTCTGATCCGTATAAAGCGTGTTAACCACAGCTTCAGTCAAAAAGACTTCATCAAAGATACCGCTTGTCACTTCTAGGTTACAGGCAACAAGCTTATCGACCGCGATTTCTTCGGATTTAATATGATAAGCTTCAAATTCTTCATGCACTAATCCTTTACGAAAAGCGAAAATATCACCGTTTATATCCTCGATCGATCCTTCTAAAACTGTCAGATTGGAACCAGTAAAAACATCTATAGTAGCTACTGATGCTTGTAACTGTTGCTGCACTAAAACTTTTGTTGCACTAAAAACATCAATAAAGGCATTTTCCACTTCTATTAGTCTGCTTTCGTGTTTCTCTGTTACTAAGCTCTCTATGTGAGCTTCTTGCATAAAACTTTGGTTATTCGAAAAAGACGTACTTGTTATGTGCTGGGCATCTACTACGTTTACCGAAGCATTCGAAGTCACGAGGTTGGAGGCAATAAGCTCTTTAACATGAGCGCTTTCTTTCACATGAATTCCTTTTTCACAGATTAAAGGATGAGCGTTTATTTTTACAAAACCGTCAAATTCGGCTTTTGCTTTCACAAGCACATTATCATAAAAGAAGCTTGGCACAAAGCTTTGTTGCTTTTCGTTTTGGACGCTAAAAACTATATTCGACGAGGTCACGAATAATTCACCTGTTTCTATATGAGCGCTTATTACCTGATCACTAACACATGACCCCGATATGTTTACATCCTTGTCCACATTTAAGCTGTTCCCTACAGAAACGGGGCTTTCGAATAAAGCGGGAAGATCACATAAGAACAATGGGGGCGTCAATTTTGTTCTTATTTCTTCGTCTTTATCTTTATCAGTGAGCCACACACTATCATAACAAACAAGCGGTCGATGTGCTTCCAAATCAAAATCAAAACGTATATAGTTACTTTCACTATTCAAGGTTCCATTCAATGTTCGAATGCTTAACCCAGGGAGGCTTACGTCTTTTTCGGCCGTCAAATCGTTTTCAAAAAGAGCTTCGTTCTTGGCTACAATGGGCGTGTGGACTACGAAAACTTCAGGATCAGCGTCAAGCACATCTTTTACGAAAACCGTATTATTCGAAAACACAATGCTTCCATTTAACGAAAAAGGTGCTTGGAACATAGCTTGGCTTTTAAATAATACGTCTTTCTCAAAATAAGCTTCATCCAATACGTTAAGGTTACAGAAATGGGAAGTACCGAATGCTTGTAAGCTTTCTTCCACTTTAAGCGCTCTAGTATGCAGTGTTTGGGACACATGCATATCTTTTTCATACTCGGTAGCTTGGGCGAAAGAAGCAGCCCCCTTCACTTTTAAGCCTTCTAAGATGGTTTTTTGTTTCACATTTACGTCTTTTTCGAAAACAGTCTCTCCTTCAAAAAGTGCACTACCTTGGTTTACAAAATTGTTTAAAACATTAAGCTCTTGGGTGCTTAAAAGGCCGTCTGCCTCTACCCCACTTTTTAAATGGACATCCCCTCGAATAGTCATGGTTTGTGCATTTAAGTTACGGATATCTGCTTCATTTTTAATTTCGATATTTTCGAAAATGGTGTTGTTACAGGCGGTAAGCGCTTCCGCGAAAAATACGGGTGCCAAAAACTTTGTTTCACCGTGAAAATAAGCGTCGCTTCCCACGTCAAGCTCATTTACGATAAAAACGTTTGAATCACATAACAAATCACCTTTAACTTCAACGTTGGTATCAAGAAGTGCTTCTTCACTGACCTTCAACTTGGTGACATCTAATTCACCTTCAAAATCAATTCGTTGGGTATTTAAAGCGCCTTGGATAACAACATCATTTTGAAATATTGATTTGCCAGTGTGAATAGTTTGTTCAGGCGATAAAAGAATTTTTTTTTAACGGTTTGATTGTTGCTATCAAGATCATTTGTTAAGTTTAATACCCTTAGCTCTAAACGTTCAGGCTCAATATGCAGCATTGTGTTCGCATTTGTTAACATGATATTGCTCGAAATAATATGTGTTTCAGTTTTCGAACATCCTAAATAATCATCCACTAAGAAAGCATCATGTAATGGCACTGTCGTCAATAATTCTGGTTTGTTTTGTTCAATATACTCGACAGCATCTTCGTAACCCCAAGATGTCTTTAGATTGTTTGGAAAAGGTGATGTCGATGCTCCCGTCAAAATCGAAACAACGTTATTACCTCTATGCACATGATGATGACCTAACAAAACATTATTACAACCTTCAACATAGTTCGCGTGACCGTATATAATGTTGGAATGACCTCGAGAAGCGATGTTATGCCCACACAGAATATTTCGATCCTGTCCAGCGTCAGTGGCATGACCAATCGCGATACTTTCATGTGTTGTGCGGTTGGATTCAGGTGTATTATGATGACCGATTATAATATTAAAATTGCGATTTACTAAACCAGATGCCGTAAAATTACCCAAAAACATGTTGTGCACTCCATTATCGTTAGCACGCCCTGCGTCTGTGCCTAAAAAATGGTTGTTGTTGCCGCTCGTATTATTTATTCCAGCACGTGTCCCGAAAAAAACGTTGTTCCGACCTGTCATATTATTTTCACCCGCACGGTTACCCAACGCGATGTTATTGTTGCCCCGATTACGCGTGAGCGCATTAAACCCCAAAGCAGAAACACGCTCACCCTCGTTTGTTTCACCGGCAAAACGACCGATAAAAGTACCTTCTAAATTATCTCGCGTCTCAGTATCTTCGACAATTTCGGAAGCATCTGTGTCTCGCCGTACATTTTGTGCAGAAAAATCAGACTCGACGAAAAAAGACATTTTTCTTAAAACAAATCGAGACAATACAAACCATGATTTCAACACACTCCGTAAAACATGAATAAAAGAATTTATCCCTACAAAACAAGGTGAGGTTATTTTCTGTTTTTACATATTTTTTTAATAATATGCCTCTGAGTGACGAGTTCTTAACTTCTTTATTAGATGGTAATGCATTTGATAGTGCATTTGATAGTACATCATCACCTATGGATGACCCATTCGAAATAAGCCAAATTGCAACAAGTATGGAAAATTCACTAATAAATTCGAATAAAGAAACACTTCAAGGTGGGGGATCAAACAATGGCATGCGTTCATTCTTTCAACAATTTGCCGGCAAAACCCCAAAAATAGCCATCAAAATGCAACTTGTTCAACAAGTGATTAATGCGATCGTTTTTATTTTCATTATCTTTTTGGTTTTACTCGTCATTTACATCCTCTATAAACTTTACCATGCTTATCCCAGACCTATGATGATTGGTCGGACTGCACCTTTGGAGCCTCATATGCGCGATAATGTCCGGCTTATCATTCTCTATTTGCGAAGAATTCGTGATTACTATAGCCGAGGAGGAAGTGGCGGCGGTAACCTAAGACGCATTGTTCAAGATATTTTTCGGGAAGGCGATATCGTACCCGAAGAAGAAGATTTGCTTGGTTATACACCTGAACAGGCGCCCTATATATACCTCAATTTTATGTTTAAACGTGCGTTATCTGGTGATGGAGATGATATAGGGTATTGGCACATGATGGAATTGCACCTCATTAACCGTTTATCTGGTTTAGAGAGACTTCAAATTGACGGTGAGGAAACAGAAATTTATAATAGTTCTGGCACAGAAGTCCGAAAAGAGGTGGCAAAACATATAAAAAAGAAAGTGGCGTTTCTTAGACGTTTGGAAGAATATTTCGGGGAATTGGATTGTCGTTATCTAGGACAGAGTTATAATAGTGACCGACGAAGATGCACCGGAAATTATAAATGGTGCAAACAAAGCGATCAATATGGATCACCCTTGCGCGATCCTCTTGCCGAACTTGCACGTCAACATCTTTCACTTATTATTTTTCGCTATACCCGTGATCTGGAAAGAGGCTATGATCTAAGAAAATCAGGCGGCATTGGAAATTTCGTCATATACGTGATTTATATGTCAGAGTATGTCCAGTTTATCTTTCATGAAAAAATACCTAGTATTTGGTCGAATTTTACGGATAATGTCAGCGCCCTTGGTCAACTTTATTGGGATGTCGTATCCAGTCCAGGGGTCGCGCGTTATATGTCCGAATTACCTATGACATTAGCAGGCGTAGATACTTTTCGTGATATGACAGAAGAAGAAAAACAAAAACACGATAACATTTTTGACAAAGATGGAAAAAGAAGAGAGGATATACCTGAAGAAGAAAAAGTGACAGAACATTTTTTTGGGGGCGGAGGTCTCAAAGGGTTGGGAAATCTCATCAAATCACTGACACAGTTACTCCCGAATTTACTTCGTGTGATTATGGCCCTTCTTTTTGCTATTACAAACCCTCTTCGTTTTTTGACAATGCTTTTGGGTATGGTCATCGGTCTAGTGATTTACATTCTTTATATGGTTATCGCGCTATTAGGGCCATTATTTTATATTCCCGCTTTTGTCGTGGTGTTAGTTTCGAATGTTGTTTTTACTGTTTTTTGGACTGCTTTGTTTATTTGTTTGGCTGTCATTTATTTTGTATTATGGATTCTGGATTTTACCACAAACGGTCTTGTATTTTCGCTTTTACGTTGTGAAAATCTTCCGAACAATTGGCATGAAAGTGCCAACTATATTTACGATAACATTTACCGCAGATTTTTCTTATGCACCTATCCATGTGCTTCAAATTATCTGCCTAATGGCTGGTTCTGCACTAAAAAGGATAATCAACAACCTTCGTATTGTCCTCAACAACATATTATGAATAACTATACACATCATGTTCTAAACACCGGTTCCGGAATCCATCCCAGTCTAAACACATCGCCCCTTCTTTACCAATTTAACGCAAATGCAGAATATGTTTTGGCAAGTGAAGAAGAAAAAGAAAAACTATTGGAAGAATTCCACGATAAACAAAGATCGTTTGCTCAGAAATGTAGCGAAAATATGGCCCCCTATCAGTTCGTGGTAGGTCATATCTGTCAAAATCTCGACGAAATCGCACGTCAATATAGCATTCCTAAAGAACAGCTGGACATGATGCGAAGAGCATGTCACAAAGGTTTTTGTAAGTACTATTATCTCAAAAATGGTTGCCGCATGACCCAAAGGCCTTACTTACGTGTTTTAAAAACTGCAGCAGAATTAAAAAGTAAATTCTTGCACCTTTTACGAAAAGATCAGCGTCAACAATTAACAAAAGATCTACAAAATGATTTGCAGCGTGTGGGTGATGACCGTCAATTGGGTTTGCAGATTCGAGAGGCTTTGCGGGTTCTTCGTATAAATCAAAAAAATGAAAAATTATATATCGTTCATGACGGATTCGAAAAAGAAGAAGAATTACGCCAGAAAAAAGTGGAATATGCACTGCATAATATACCCAATTCAGCGAGACGGTATTCATTTTGTGAAAATTGGATCGAAG
>LKMJ01002998.1_pt1 | contig 15651 bp, 12 predicted proteins | sample 643391 | NCBI WGS metagenome assembly LKMJ01 (sample SAMN04112250, study PRJNA286221) | soda lake metagenome | biome: soda lake; feature: Kulunda Steppe; material: water; isolation source: sample PL-Br10 brine of Picturesque Lake | place: Russia: Kulunda steppe | collected 2010-07
CAAATTAATATATCCCCTATCACGAAAAATATAGCAGAATAAACTTACCTGCAGCAGGCATAATCTCCTGACTCCGCTGTTTTAAAAGATCAATTTCCCATAATACTTACTGGAAACTACTATATATGATTGCACTGCAGAAAGTCCAAAAAACCCCAAAGAAACAGAATTTTTATTTATAGTTTAAAGTTAACCTGAGACTAACCTATATAATCCATTCTGAACACCACAGAGCGTTCTCAGAACACTCATCCAACATTCATTTTGATTGGTAAGGGAATACCCTTATAAGGCAAATGAATCTGTTCTGTGTGTAACATTTTTTGACATTTTTTAAGTTATTGACGCTGATAAATTGAGCTGGAGTACAAGTAAAGTTAATCAATATACTTCACTTATAAAGAACATAAAACTTCCATCAGTTTTGGAAACAGCAAAGAAACATCAAAAAGGGTACGTAACTAAAGAAGTTACGGACACAACTTTTGAATTCACCGAAGGCTGGTTCAAAACTCCCGGTATTTATGATTTGAATGGCAAATACCAAGAGCAATAATGAAAGATTTAAAAAGACAAAATGAACTGCTGGAAAAGCAACTACAGCAGAAGGATAGACAAATTGGCAGGCTAAACAATAACCGGGATAAAGCTTAGGAGAACATTAGGACTTTAACTGGCGGGGTACAGCAGGATAATAAAAGGCTATTGCATAAAACAAGGGTTTCTTTACATGTGAGAAGGATTGAAAAGATAGACCCTAAACTTTAAGAGCTCTGAGTTTGTTAGCGATAGAAAAATATATAACAGATAGACAACATAAGAAGGTCAGGGTTGGTAAAAATAGCATTCAGGGGCCTGATCAGGAGGCTTTAAGGAAGTGCGTTGAGGTGGAAGAAATGGAGAAAATGGGCTGGAATTGATAGATCCAGTTGGATAAGCAATTTGTGCATAAAAAAAAGGAATTTTTATTTATTATTAATTATAGAAATATTATAAAAATAAGTGAGTTTTTCTGTAGTATTAATTGATGTTTTAAATTTAATATGATAATATTTTATTAGGATTCCAATAAAATAGAGGGGTGAGAAATAGTGAAGAATAAAGGTTTAAAGGTTTCTGTCCTGTTGCTGATGGTCATAGTTGCTCTGGCGATGGTAAATTCAACTGTTTTTGCTGAAAGTCCTGCCCAGAGAGATAGCAACGGCATGCTGGTTTTAATGACAGACTGGGGTACTGAAGATTTCTTTGTTGGCGCAGTTAAAGGAGTAGCCTATTCCCTCTATCCAGAATTAAATGTAGTAGATTTATCCCATGACATTGAAGAATATAATATACTGGCAGGTGCCAACACTCTCATGCTGGCAGCCCGTGAATTTCCTACAGGCACAACCTTTGTCGGAGTTGTGGATCCCGGGGTGGGTACGGAAAGAAGACCTATAGCCATGGAAACAGAATGTGGTAGATTTTTTATACTTCCTGATAATGGGCTGATCACACTTGTCGAACGGGAATTCGGAACTAAAGCAGTTTATTACATTGAAAATGAAGATTACATGAGACCGGGAGAAATCTCCTATACATTTCATGGGAGAGATATCTTTGTTCCTACCGGAGCCCATATTGCTGCCGGTAGACCGATTGAAGAAGTGGGACCAGAAATTACTGATTATGAAACAAAAGATATTGAATCTCCTGTATATGAAGATGGAAGAATTGAAGCTCAAGTTATTAATATAAATGTTTATGGAAATATGCAGACAAATTTTGACAGAGAGTTCTTTAAACAGATGGATCTCGAAAGAGGGGATGAAGTGACCATTAGAATTGGTGATGTTGAGGAAACGGCTGAATTTGCTTATACTTATGGAGATGTGCCGGAAGGAGAAACATTAATATATGTTTCAAGTACTGATTTTGTCTCCATTGCAGTAAATCTGAGAAATGCAGCTGAAAGATTTGGAGCTGAAACACTTTCAGATATAGTAATAGAAAAGAAGTAATCATTCTTATCCTACCAATAAAGCAGGACCAGCCTGCCGGTTTTCTGCCGGCAGGCTTTTTTGTGGTAATTGATCTGGTGTTTGCCCTATAAGCCAGATAGCATGAATTATCTTCACTTAATCTTCGCCTATTTTCAATAGTTCAGCAGGTATCTATCTAGCTCCCACTGATGTACCTGTTTTTCTGGAGGAAATCAAGGCAAACAAATCGAGGAGGTACTTAATTTTTGTTCAAATCAAAGGGGAGAAGTAAGAAGAATTGGCATTGTGGATGGTTTCCCATGGTCCTATAAGTACATAAATGGCAAAACAATCAAATCAAAAGAAGCAGTTAAAGTTCAAGAATCTACTCATGATGTTTTAAGTACTTTATTATTAGAAATGTATTTAGAAAAATTTTTATAAAATTATACAGAAAAATAGCAAATAAAGGCGATATTTGCACCTAAAAAAAGCAGGAATGAAGGAAAACTTAATAACAGGATTGGCGAATGTAAAGTTGCAGCAGACTAAAAATTTCGTAAAAATATTAATTTAATCGATATTTTTAATAATCCATAAAATAGAACACCGACCGATAATGTGAAAACTTTTTTTAGCGGTTGATCTCAATTCAAACTTTGCAAACCATACCCACTTTAAAATGATAAAATTTAATTAAATGGGTTTTGTGGGTAAAATGTGTCAGGGATGACGGACAAATATTTATTGTTCATAACTCCAATTATCCCGGGCGAAACCGGTTTTTTTATTTTAACAAGAAAAAACAAGCATATATAGCCAATCTTTGTTCCAGGTGTGGGGTATTATACATAGATTTTGCAATATATCCTTGTTATTTCAACGATAATAAAACCTAACCAATGTAACAAAAGCATAATCGAATGAGCTGTTTGCTAATTTTTGATAATTTTAAAAATTTTTGCAGGACATTATAAATAATCAGTTAAGTAAATAATAAAGGGTTATACTTCAATGATGAAGTTCAAAGTCATCTGGTATTTAAATTACATGCCTTTAATAATTAGAATATTTTAATTTTTATAGAGGGGGAAAGCAGATGTTAAATAAAAGAATTAAATTTTTATGCTTACTTATTTTTATTATTAGTTTAGCAATAACAATGTCAGCCTGTGATATGGGTGGCAATGGAGTTGAAACAGAACCAACTTATTATGACCTAACAATAGTAGTTGAAGGAGAGGGGAATACTGAGCTAGAGGGCACTTATGAATTTGAGGAAGGCACAACTGTAGACTTAACAGCTAGCCCTAGTGAAGGTTGGGAGTTTGACTACTGGGAAGGTAATGTTCAAGATTCAGGTGCAAAAGAAACATCAATTTTAATGGAAAGTGATGAAACTGTTACTGCTGTGTTTAAAGAAAAAGAGATTGAGCCAGAAGAATACGAGCTTACCATCGATATAGAGGGTGAGGGCAGCACTGTTCCTGAGGAGGGCATGCATGAATATGAAGAAGGCACAACTGTAGACCTAGAAGCTATCCCTGATGAAGGTTGGATGTTTGACTACTGGGAAGGCAATGTTCAAGACTCAAGTGTAGCTGAAACATCAATTTTAATGAACAGCAATGAAACTGTTACTGCTGTGTTTGAGGAAGAGGAAGTTGAAGAAATAGTAGAATTTGAAGACACTAACCTTGAAGAAGCAGTAAGAGAAGAAATTAATAAGCCTGAGGGCACTTTATATGTAAGTGATGTAATAAATATCATAACATTAGATGCAAGTGAAAGAGAAATTGAATCTATTGAAGGAATACAATATCTTGAGAATTTGGGGTGGCTGCAATTCGGAGATAATGATGTTTCAAACATAAGTCCACTGGCAAATTTGACTAAACTGGTGGGGCTGCAATTCGGGGATAATGACGTTTCAGACATAAGCCCACTGGTGAAGCTGACTAATATGGAGTGGCTAATCTTCTGGAGTAATGAGGTTTCAGACATAAGCCCATTGGTGAATTTGACTAATCTGGAGGGGCTGGCCTTCTCGGAGAATGAAGTCTCAAATATAATCCCCCTGGAGAATCTGACTAATCTGGAGGAGCTGTGGTTTGGGTGGAATGAAATTTCAAACATAGGACCACTGGCTAATCTGACTAATCTGGAGGGGCTAAGCTTCATTTTTAATGAAGTCTCAGATATATCACCACTAGTGGAAAATGATGGCTTTGGAACTGGTGATGTTATAGATATGCGTTATAACTATCTTGACCTTACTGCAGGCTCTGAAGATATGAATAATATTTATACTCTTATTGATAGAGGTGTGAATGTGGAATTCAGGCCACAAAATTAATAGCCAGCAAATAATATAACCACATTCAACACACGGGGCTGGAGGTAAAACTCCAGTCCTTTTTTTATTCTACTAACATAAATTTTTTCAATGTATGAATTAGTATCAATTATTACATTAAGGCTGGCAGCTCAATAGAAAAGACCGGGGTTCTCGCACCAGGAGTATTATATTTAAATTCAGGACAACATAATTATGGAAATAATACAATAACAAGAATAAGTTCTACAGCCAAATAGCTGAGCTTATTTCTTTAGGCTTTTTATAATACACCTATTGTTGGGTATGAAGCGAAGACAAATCAATGCTGCTGAGTCAAGGTTTGTGAGATCTAAATTATATTTTTTTATCTGAAAACAATTTAATTTTGTGCTCCCCACAACTACTTTTTCAGACACTTTTTCTTTTACCAGATTGGAGACCCTGTCATGCCTGGGTAAGTTTAATGTCTCATCCAAAATATATCTGTATTCTTCTGCTTTGCTATCATAATAATATCGGCGCTTAAAGGTTAACTCACCAAAAACTGTGACGATGGTCCTCTTTCTTATTCCTTTCACCTTAAGTATTTCCTTGTCTCTTGTCTCCATTAAGTACTCATCAAACTCTTCAAGCACCTCTACCAAAAGTTCTATGAACTTCCTGCGCAGTATCTTCAATAATTCTTCCTCAATACCCTTGAAAGTATCCTTGCCATGTAGTACACTTAAAATGAGTTTCATCATGGGTCTCACACTCCTTCTTTAATGTGGTTGGTGTGTGAGACCCATTCTATATTTCTATACCATTTTCTGCCTCTACCCACAAAAAGAAACACATAGTGAAATGGAGTTAATTTAATAGGGCTATTTGTGATCTCTCACAATACTATAAATAATTAAATATTTTTAATTTAATTATTTTGCAGGAATTTTGAGAATAAACTATAATTATAGTAACAAGACTATACAAGATATGGGTTTGTATAATGCAAGTATTGCCTTGAAACTGGACCAACTTCTTAAAAATATAAGCTCTATCATAAAAATATTCAATCTAAAACCAAAATCATCACAGAGGAGCTTTAAAAATGCTGGATAGGAAATCCCAGAAACCTTTATTTCTACAGACTAAAAATGACTTAGAGGATAAAATTGCTGAAATGTCCCCCAATACTAAAATTGATTCAGAACCTGAACTGGCGGAAAAGTATGATGTAAGCAGGGGAACCGTCCGAAAAGCTTTAGGTGTTTTATCACGAGAGGGGAAAGTTTATCGAATTCCTAAAAAAGGAACATATGTAGCAGCAAAAAAGATTAAACGCCATTTTAACAAACTGCCCAGCTACAGTGAAGATATTAAAAAAAGAGGGCTGGAACCCGGGGCCTATCTGGTAGAATTTGCCCAGATAGTTCCTCAAACCAAAGTAAGAGATCTATTGAACTTGGGGGAAGATGATAAAGCCTGGAAAATTAAAAGAATAAGAACTGCAGATGAGACACCTATAATATTAACTACCTCCTATCTTCCTGTCAATATATTTCCTGTATTCACCAAAAGTGAAGTGCTGGATTCATTATATGATGCTATGGAAGAAAAATATAACAATCGTCCCTTTCGAGCCCGGGAGAAGTATTCAGCGGTGAATCCTGATCATGTGATAGCTTCTCTGCTGAATATCGATGAAAATCAGGCCCTGATCTTTTCGGAAAGGCTCTCCTTTTCCCGGGATGATCGGCCTATTGAATATGCAGTCAGTTATACCAGGGGGGATAAATATGAGATCCATGTCGAGGTAACACCCTCTGGCCTCAAAAGTATTAACGATAATACTATTACTGGGGGTTATCCCGAAGATGAGTGAGAAGATTGTCCTGGGTATAGACCTGGGCACCTCTGCGGTTAAAATATTAGCCATTGACAGTTCTGGTACTATAGTGAGTAGTGGTGAGGAAAATTATAGTCTAAATCGTTCCAATAACCAGGTTGAACAGAATCCAGAAGATTGGTGGCAAGCAGTAAAAACGTCTTTAAAAAAGATGAATTTCCCCCGTAAAAACTTAGAAGCTATCGGCCTTTCCGGACAATTAAATAGCTTAGTTCTTGTAGGAGACAATGGTTGCCCTTTAAGAGATGCTATCATATGGCTGGATAGAAGGGCGGTTTCTCAGGCTGAATATCTCAATCAGAAATGGGGAAAGTTGTTAGAAAAATACACTCTATCCCGGGCGGAACCACTCTATAACCTCTCCAAATTACAGTGGGTCAAAGAAAAGGAGCCGGAGAATCTGGATAATTGTTATAAAATATTGGGAGCTAAAGATTATCTCAATTATAAATTGACAGAAAATTTTGTAACTGATGTCAGTGAAGCCGGTGCAGCCCTGATGTTAAATCTGAGAGAAAGGAAATGGGCTGAAGAAATGCTGGAAAAGATTATTCCTCTGGAAAAACTGCCTCAACTGCATGAATCAGTTGATATAGCTGGCCAGGTCACTGCCAGAGCTGCCCGAGAGCTCAATATACCCGAGAATATTCCAGTAACTGCCGGGGCTGGAGACATGGCTGCTCTGACGTTGGGGACAGGGGTGATAGAAGAGAATACAGCCTGTGCTACAATTGGCACCGCAGGTCATATTGCCGCCTATCTTTCGGAATTTCCTCAGGAGGCAGATCCCCGGATCTGGGTCATGGCTCATGCTATCCCCGGAGAATATTTTTGGCATGGGTTGGTAATGACTGGGGGTTATTGTCTGCAGTGGTTTCTGGAAAATTTTGCGCCAGGGAAAATAGAACTGGCTGCCGAGAAAGATAAAAATGAATTCGATCTTCTGCTGCATAATATAAGTGAAGTGCCCCCGGGTAGTAGAGGTCTGCTCTTCCTTCCTTTTCTAAATGGGGCGGCTACTCCCCATCAAAATTCTGAAGCCAGGTCGAGTTTCGTGGGTCTGACTTCTAATCACAGCCAGAAGGAGATGGTGAGAGCAATTTTAGAGGGCGTAGCTTATAATATCCGCGATTCATTTGAAATTATTGATCCTAAAAATAATATTGATCAAGTAATGATGGGGGAAGGTGGCAGCAAAAATATTATCTGGCCCCGCATAGTTGCTGATGTATTGGGTAAAGATGCTATAATTTTATCTGAGTTGAATGCCTCTGCTCTAGGAGCAGCGATGCTGGCTGGGGTGGGGGGAGAAATCTGGCAGAATTTTCACTTAGCCAAAAATAACCTAATACAGCACCAGGAAATTCTTACTTATAATCAGAAATATCATTCTCTATACAATAAATGTTATCAAACTTATTCTGAGATATATCAAAAATTGGAAGATTCTTTTTCTAAACTTTCATCTATCGAACAGAAAGGAGAAAATTTAAATGGATGAACAATATTCCCAATATGAAATCCAGTATATGACCAGGCCGGAAGCTGAAGAATTTTTGCAGTCACACTCTATCGGAATATTACCCCTGGGCGCCACAGAACAGCATGGTCCCCATCTCCCTCTGGGCACCGATACTTTTCTTGCTAAAGAAATGGCGATTAGATTAGCACAGCGGTTGGAGGCTGCAGTTTTTCCGGCTTTACCGGTGGGATATTCCTGGGTCTGGAAGGACATACCGGGTACAATGATTGTTTCAGTGGAGAATTTAAAGGGACTCCTGCAAGATATTATAGAGAGTTTGGATAGAAATAGTCTAAAGAAACTGATTATTGTAAATGCACATGGTGCTAACAATTCTACCATTAAGTATGCCATCAGAGATATGGCTGATGGGGTGGAGACTGAACTTTATTATTTCACTTACCCAGGGTTAGAGGAAGCCAGCGAACATGCTGAAACACCCAAATGGCAGGATATGGTTCACGCCTGTGAACTGGAAACTTCCTGGTTATTAGCTGCTCGACCCGAACTCTGTCAAATGGAAAAAGCTGTTAGGGAATATCCTTCTGAAGATGAAGCCTATAAGTATCATCATTCCACTCTGCCTATGGGAGCTTTAAGCAATTCTGGTGTTTATGGAGATGCGACGAAAGCTACCAAAGAAAAAGGGGAGGTGATGCTAAAAAAGTTAGTAGATTATATGGAAAAAGTTATCAGGACCGCCGGGGATTAAAATTCTTTGTTCTGTTCAGGCTAATAACTTCGAAAGAAACTTCATCAACTCGATAGAAAGGTCTGTAGTTAATTTATAGGACATTTACAGAAATTTAATTATATTAACTTTATAGGTCAAAAGTAAATTTATTAAAAATGAGGGGGATTTATACATGAAGCGACTATCAGTACTGCTGATTGTTTTATTTGTACTGGTTATTTCCTGCAGCACAGCCCAGGCTCAACAGGATATGACAGCCGCTGAACTCAGCTCTCAGGTTGAAGTCAGTGGCTGGCGCTATGTAGTCGATACAAGCGATGAAATGGTTGATACCGCGGAATTTGAAAAAGAGGCTCCTTATACTATTGGTTATGTAACAATTTTCATGGATAATACCTGGTCTGTGCAGATGGCAGAAGAAATTATGGTAGAAGCCGAGAGACAGGAAGATGTGGAAGAAATTGTTCATTTAGACGCAGGTTTGGAGGTGCCCGAACAAATCTCGGCAGTAGAAGATTTGATTGCTAGAGAAGTTGACGCCATAGTGATTGATCCCATCTCTCCCGAAGCACTGGCCGGACCATTGGAAATTGCCAGAGAAGAAGGCATCCCTGTAATTGCAATCAGCAGCACTATTCCTTCCGAACAGGTTACCAGTTGGGTCGGCAGAAGTGATTATGATTATGGAAGTGTAACTGCCAGATGGCTGGTCGAGCAGCTTGACTTTGAAGGCAATATCGTAGCACTATCCGGAATCGCCGGTGACAGTACTACAGAAAGCAGATGGGCCGGCGCTGAAGATGTGTTTGATGAACACCCATATATAGAAATTCTGACCCGAGAGTTTGCCGACTGGGGATTTGCCCAGGGTAAAACAGCTATGTCAAGCATTCTCATGGGTTATTCTGACATTGATGCTGTCTGGTCTGGCGGCGGCGCCATGACTCAGGGAGCTATGGAAGCCTTTGCAGATGCCGATGAAGAAATGGTACCAATGGTTGGCGAAGCCAATAATGGATTTCTGCTGGACTGGATAGAAGCCAGTGAAGAAGGCTTTGAAAGTATCGCCTTCAATAATCCCACTTCCCACTCGGCTATTGGGCTGCGCAAGGCCTTAAAGGCACTGGATGCCGAACCTATTCCTGCTGAAGTATATGCCACTGGCCCTTACATCTTTACTTTAGAAGAAGCTGAAAGGTATGCTCGCCCAGATCTGGCTGATGGTTATTGGGTAGGTACTACATTAGAAGAAGAACATCTGCAGGAACTCTGGGGAGAATAAAGCTAATAAAACCGGCAAAAAGGGGGGGCTGCCCCCCCTTTTTGCTTTTTTTGAGGTGATTTGTTTTGAGCAACAGCGAACCACTTTTATCCATGGCAAATATTCATAAATCCTTCCCCGGTGTGAAAGCTTTGGACAGTGTTGATTTTAAATTGTACGAGGGAGAAATCGCCGGTCTGGTAGGTGAAAATGGGGCGGGCAAGTCTACGCTCATGAATATTCTCACCGGTGTTATGCAGCCCGATAAGGGCACAATTTATTTAGACAATGAAACGGTTAAATTCGAGGATAATCTCGATGCAAGAGATAAGGGTATCGCTTATATTCATCAGGAATTAAATTTAATAGAAGAATTACCCATCATGGAAAATCTTTTTTTGGGGGACCAGCCTGCTCAAAAATTAGGTATAGTAAATTTTCAACACATGTATAAGGAAAGTAAACAGGTTTTGAAAACTTTGAATTTGGATCTTGCACCCGGCTGCCTGGTAGAAAATTTGCCTCTGGCTAAAAAGCAGATGGTGGAGATAGCAAAGGCTCTTTTATATGAGGCTAAAGTCGTAGTAATGGATGAGCCAACTTCTTCCCTCGCCGAAGAGGAGATAGCTCTTCTCTTCGAACTCATTAAAAATTTGAAGGCCGAGGGCAAAAGCATCATCTTTATTTCACACAGGCTGGAAGAGATCTTTGAAATTACCGATCGCGTAACAGTATTAAGAAACGGTTTTCATATTGCCACACACCGGACCGAAAATCTAGATCATAATGAACTGGTAACTTTAATGGCAGGCAAAGAGGTGGAAGAAAGATTTTTTAAGAAAGAGACTGAAGTAGGGGAGGAAATTTTTTCTGTTAAAAATTTAACCGGAGATATGGTGAATAATGTTGATATGCAGGTTAAAGCGGGCGAACTGGTTGGTATTGCCGGCTTAATGGGTTCCGGAAGAACTGAATTTTTAGAAATGCTTTTTGGAATAGAACCCATTGAAGAAGGCAGTTTGAAATTAAATGGAGACGATTTTTGGCCTAAAAGTGTGCCCCGGGCCATGAAAAAAGGCCTGGCCTATCTGCCGGATGATAGAAGTCTTAAAGGCTTATTTTTAGATTTTGATTTGCTGAAAAATATTTATATATCTACTGTCGAAAAAAAAGAATTTATCGCAAATGAAAAAAAAGCTGAACAACCTGTACAGGAACTGATTGATAGACTGGATATAGTTACACCCTCTGTTCGAGAAAAAATCAAAAATCTCAGCGGTGGTAACAGACAGAAAACCATTCTGGCCCGCTGGATGATGGCCGAGATGGATCTTTTGTTGGTGAATGAACCGACCCGGGGCATCGATGTCAATGCTAAAACCGAAATTTACAAATTTTTATTTGAGCTTAATGAAAAAGGTGCAGGAATCATAATGGTCTCCTCTGAACTTCCTGAAATTTTAACTATTAGTGACCGTATACTGGTAATGTATGAAGGAGAAATATATGGAGAATTTTCCAGGCAGGAGGCTAATCAGGAAAAACTGATGAAGGCTATGACAGGCAGCAAAGTTGCTCGATAAAGAAATGAGGTGTCTTTGATGAAGTTTTTTTGGAGCAAAAATCAAAGCTTAAAAGAGACTATCCTCCAAAATTTAGATATCATTATATTGTATTTAATTTTTCTTATCGCTTTTATCGTTTCTTTGATTTTTGTTCCTCATTTTCGCGGCAGGCGCAGTTTAATCAATATCTTAAACCAAATGCCTCTGCTGGGATTTGTGGCTCTGGGACAAACTTTTCCCATCATTACCACCGGCCTGGATCTTTCTGTGGGAGCAGTCATGAGTTTAACCACCGTAATAGCAGCTACTCTTCTTGAGCCTGGCAGTTTTGTTTCTGTTATATTTGTGTTTATTCTGGTGTTTTTAGTGGCTTCTCTTGTGGGAATAATTAATGGTACTATTATCGCCAAATTAAATGTTGAACCCCTCATAGCCACTCTGGCTACAGGCAGCATCATAAATGGAATATCTTTATTGATTATGAGCTATCCCGGGGGATATACCCCACCTGTTTTTACCGATCTCTGGCTTTACCATGTGGGAGAATCCGTTCCACTTTCATTTATTTATTTTTTAATATTTCTGGCTTTTACATTTTTCCTGCTTAAATATAACAGATTTGGCCGTCGTATTTATGCGGTAGGTGGAGATGAGGAAAAAGCTGAAATTTCTGGTATAAATGTCGATAGGGTTAAAATTAAAGTGTATTTAACGTGTTCTTTGCTGGCAGCTTTGGCCGGACTCACCTTGGCTGCCAGAATGCGTTCTGGCGACCCGACAGCTGGAGAGCCTTTCACTCTGCAGTCTATAGCAGCTGTCCTGGTTGGCGGTACAACCTTTACCGGAGGTAAAGGTGGAATAGGCAGAACCCTGATTGGAATTCTCATTTTGAGTCTTGTAAGAGTGATTTTGAATTTAACCGGTGTTTCACCCTATTATCAGAATGTATTAACCGGTGTTATAATTATACTGGCAGTAATATACAGTTCTCTTACTAGAGAATAAAAAAGTTTCCACCTAATTAAGAAGAATTTCTGAAAGCAGCTACCAGAATATTATATGAGGGTGAACAGATATGAATTTATCACTGATTGAAGGACCTATGAGCAGGAATAGTAAAATTTTTGTTATGCTGACGGTTATAATTATTCTGCTGTTCGCTATCAATGGTATTGTTAATCCTGCCAGTCTCCGCCCGCGCAATATAATGGAAGTTGTAAGGCAGAGTGCCCCTCTTGCTATAACAGCTATGGGTCAGGCCGCGGTGATTTTAAGTGGGGGGATTGATTTAACTGTAGGAGAAATAATAACCATGACTAATATTCTTTCTACCGATATGATTAGAGGGGATAATCTCCGTACGATTCCGGTTGTTATCTTCCTCCTGTTTTTAGGGTTATTAATAGGAGCTGCAAATGGCTTTCTTATCTCCATAACCCGAATTCCTCCATTAGTAGTGACCTTTGCTATGTCTTCAATTGTCAGAGGAGGTTATCTTCTCTACAGTGGAGGAGCACCCCGGGGGAGAGCTTCCCCATTACTAAGATATTTAGGGATAGGCAGGCTTTTTGGGATTCCTTTTTCTATAATTTTCTTACTGATCATGACGGGAATAGTTTTATTTGTCTTTTATAAAACGAAATGGGGACGTTCTGTTAGCTTTTTGGGAAATAATCCCACGGCAGCAGAGTACGTAGGAATTCCCAAAAACTTCAGACTAATCATGATTTATGCCTTCAGCAGTTTTATGGCCGTCATAGCAGGTTTGATTTTGACTGGCTATATCGGGGTTGGCAATTTTGATGTTGGAGGTGACCCCTATATGCTGGAATCAATTGCTTCTCCGGTAATTGGGGGTATAACTTTTAGTGGATTGGGAAATATTGCCGGTGCCCCTATTGGAGCACTTATAATGACTGTAATTGGTAGTGTTATGATCTCGCTGGGAGTGGCTGAAACAGGACAGTTAATACTTAGAGGGGCAATTATCGTATTCATGGTGGCTCTGTATATGGGTGAGTTGAGTCTGAAAAAGATCAAAAAAATATTGATAAAACCACAATAAAAGGGGGCATTTCTATTGTGGCCCAAAGTTTTGATAAAAAAAGGATAAAAGATAAAGTTACAGTAATCACCGGTGCTACCAGCGGTCTGGGGCGAGAGATAACCTTAAATATTGCCAAACATGGCGGAAAAACAGCGGTCTGTGCAAGAAATAAAGATTCCCTCAAACAGCTGGCAGAAGAGTTAGAAGATATTTATCAAAATCCTGCTAAGTTTCTAACAGACAAAGTTGATATTACCAAACCGGATATGCTGCAAAATTTTGCTGAAAATATTACATCCAGGCTGGGGCAGCCTGAGGTTTTAATTGCTAATGCCGGTATGACTGACAGAGAACATCACACTCTGGAAACGATTCCCCTGGAGCTCTGGAATAAAATTATAAATGTCAATTTAAATGGCACCTTTTATACTTTGAGAACTTTTTTGCCGAGCCTGGCTAAAAATCAGGGAAATGTAGTGGTAATGTCTTCTCTTTTGGGCCAGCAGGGCCATGGCAAAGCACAGGATGGTCCTTACTGTGCCTCTAAGTTTGGGATAGAAGGCCTGGTTGAAGTTGCTGCTGAAGAATATGAAGATCAGCTGAATATTAATACTCTCTTCCCGGCAGAAAAAGTAAATACTGGATTTTTCTCTTATCTCAGTCGAGAAGAAAGGGAAAACCTGGCTGATCCCGGGGTTATTGTAGAACCTGCTCTATTTTTAGCTTGTTTACCCCCCGTCAGCCTCACCAAACATTCTCTCAATGCAAAAAAGTGGCGAACTTCAGCTGCTTATAAAGAAAAGCTGCTTGCCATGGTAAAAAATTCACAGGGAGGAAATTAAAATGAAAAAAGCCCAAACTGTTCAGGGTCTAGTTTCTGAGGAAGATCTGGGTTTTACCTACCCTCATGAACATTTGATCTGCTATCCTCCTGAGATAGCGATGAAAGAGGACCCCGATTATGAACTACCTCGTGAAGATAAAGCAATTGAAGAATTGAAAAGCTTTCAAGAAGTGGGAGGAAATTGCCTGGTTGAAGGAACGGCTATTGATTATGGCAGAGATCCGCAGGCTCTGCAGAGAATATCCCGGGCTGTAGATGTAAATATCATATTTGCAACAGGGTTTAACAAAGAGAGATTTTATCCCAATTGGGTAATAAATGCGGATATGCTAGAATTAAAGGAGTTGATGGTCACCGAACTTAAAAGTGGAGCTATCCCCGTGGGAGCAGCAGGCCTAAAAGAAGCTAAGCAAACTTCAGTTAAACCAGGCTATATCAAATGTGGCAGCTGGTATAATGTAATCAAACCGGAGGAAAAAAAGGGCAGTCGTGCTGCAGCAAGAGCCCATAAAGAAACCGGAGCCCCAATCTGGGTACATACCGAAGCAGGTACTATGGGGCTGGAACAGCTGGATATACTGGAGGAAGAAGGTGTTGATATGTCCAGGGTGTGTGTAGGCCACCTGGACAGAAATGCCGACCTCTGGTATCACAAAAAAATTGCAGAACGGGGAGCCTATGTAGGTTATGATGGTCCTTCCAAGATAAAATATTACCCGGATTCAGTGCGGGTAGAGTTAATTAAAGAAATGATCGATGAAGGATATCTAAATCAGCTATTAATCTCTGGTGATATGGGCCGTAAATCCTATCTTAAGTCCTATGGAGGTGGACCCGGATTTGAATTCATATTGCAAAAATTTATCCCCAGGCTGTTAGAAGAAGGTCTAACTGAAGAAGCCATCAATAAAATCTGGTGTCAAAATCCAGCAGATTGGTTATGTTACATTTAATTGCTTTGAGAAAATCAGCTTCAAGCTTTTATTTAATCAGGTGAGGTGTGAATATATGGATAATTTGCAGAAGACGATCAAAAATGAAAAAATCATCGCCATTGTTAGGGGGGTTGACCAAAATAATTTTAAAGCAGTAGTAGAAGCTCTTTTAGCAGGTGGAGTGAGGTGTATAGAAGTTACTCTAAGTCCTGGTGATGCTGAGGAAACAGATACTGCTCTTGAAATGATCTCAACGTTGAGCGAAAATTATAAAGACAGCGTTTATCCTGGAGCCGGAACAGTAATCAAAAAAAATCATCTGAAAAAGGCAGTCAGCGCCGGGGCCGAATATATTATATCTCCCAGCACTCAGCCACATTTAATAGAAGCGACAAAAATTCTGGGAAAAATAGCTATTCCCGGAGCCTCAACCCCCACAGAAGCAGTTGAAGCAGATAGAGCTGGAGCTGACTTTATCAAATTCTTCCCGGCTGCAGCATCAGGCTCAAGCTACCTGAAAGCATTACAGGGGCCTATATCTCACATTCCTTTTCTGGCCGTGGGCGGAATCACAACCAAAAATGCCGGGGAATTTCTCA
>LKMJ01002962.1_pt1 | contig 15649 bp, 27 predicted proteins | sample 643391 | NCBI WGS metagenome assembly LKMJ01 (sample SAMN04112250, study PRJNA286221) | soda lake metagenome | biome: soda lake; feature: Kulunda Steppe; material: water; isolation source: sample PL-Br10 brine of Picturesque Lake | place: Russia: Kulunda steppe | collected 2010-07
TTCTTCATGGCCACTCACGTATTGCCACTGACAGCCTCTCGTCTCTCCACCAAATCAGGAAACACTTGTTGTACCCTGAGCTTCACCGCCATCACATACACGGGGATATTTTGAAGATACTCATGCAAATTATCCGCAACTCACCAAACCCTGTGCACCTATTTAAAGTCAAATCTCACGCTGGTATTGTTGATAATGAGTGCAAAGATGCTGTGGCCAAGTATCAAGCAACTCAAGTCGACGCAAATCTAGCAGACACAGGCATGCCATGCGCTGGCATTAATGGCAACCCTTTTTATAACATAACCTGGCATGCATACAAAAGGAATATCCCATCTGATTCAACATCCTCAAGGCCCTCCAACCTACCTACCCCAAAGCTCCCTTATTTCCCCAACCTACCCCAAAGCTCACTTATTTCTCAAGTCATGCATGCTCTGAAAACACATATGCACTCCAAACACAAACTTGGCCATGCAAACCCTACAACCAATTACTACTCGTACAACAAAGGTTTACTTTCCTTAGCCCACAAAAGCATCAGCAACGCTTTCTGGATAATGTTCAATCTGTCCTTCAAGATTTCACTTTTGTACAGGTACCCTTTTCAGAAGCATGCTGTTCGATTTAAGACCTCGACCAGTCTTCAATGCCCCAACTGTTATCACTTAGATCTTCACACTCTATCGGGTTGTCAACACCAGATTATCTCCAATACAATCACTGAACGCCACAACATCGCTTGTGGACTTTTCATGAAAGCTGTAGAAGCAGGCTCCTTTGGGGGGATGTTTTGTTCAAATGGATATCGGCAACAAAGACCGCTCAGCCTTACAAAACCTACAAATTCCTGTAGCAACTACCAACAGGACCATCCCAGAATGGCTCTTCCCTTGCTGTTTTCCTACTAAGCAACTAGCAGCCCAGATGCTATACTAGAAATGCCCTATTAAAAAAATCTTATCAGATATCCACCCTAGGTATGTATCAAGAAGTAGGGCAGTGAGCAGAGGGGATAGGGGGCTCTCAGCAACAGCACAAGCCTACCAGCTTTCGTCCAGAGTCCGGAGTCCCACCCAATCAGCGGCACATCCATCTGTGGATGTCAATTATTGTGAAGATACCAGGCCTAGGAGCCATCTTGAAGCCGCTCACCACCAGCACAGCGTGCTCTGCCAGCACCTTCGCCAAGCTGCGGCCAATGTTAGCCTCCAGACTATCCTTCTGGGATATTACAGTGCTCTGGAGGTTCTCTTTAAATTCACTTGTGAGCATTTGCACAAAGGCCCACTCAGTTTGGGAGGAGCATTAAATTAGCAGTGGCACATGTACAAGAGGAACAGAAAGGGGGACAGAGTGTCTCCTATAATTGTCCCCCTTTTGACAGGATTTTTTAATTTGAGACCTCCTTGGGGTAGGCAGACCTGAGTTGCAGTATATTGATGTAGGTTCGTTACTATCTCTATGGCGTCCGCGTGGAAGCCCAGGTCATACATGATAAATAATGTCCTATCATGTTCTGTTGTACTGAATGTAGAGGTGAATTCCATAAGCCCGTGCACGTCTTGTTTGAAGTGTCTAGCATCTTTTAGGTCCATTATGATATTCTCAACTTGGTTTATTGTATCCCTCTGCTTTGTAAAGCCTGCCTGGCTGGTACTTAAAAAGCAAATTGCTTCTGCATATTCATACAGTGTTTGTCACCATGCATATTTAAAGCTTATACAGAATATTGGCCAGTCCTACAGGTATAAAGGATGTAATGTCACTTTCCTCACCCTTTTCTTTGTCTACCAGGACTGTTTTACTAATTTTCCAAGGTTTCCGGTAAATGACCAGTAGCCCACTTGATTGTAAAAAAGTTTGTGTATGTAAGCTGAAAGTAGGTGGCAGCATGCTGAGGATTCACCACTCCATCAAGGCTTGGGGACTTATTATTGCTTAATGATCGCATGCTCTCGTGAAAGGCTGCCTGGTCTACGATTGAGGAGTGAAGACAGGGTCTCTCTCGTTTTCATCTTTTCGTCCCTTGTTATGGGTGACTTAACTTTAAATGAATTAGGGGCCTGCATTTATTCCCATGGGTAATGGCGGAGTGCTTTATCTAGTAATTGTTTGCTTGTTTTGTGTTTTACAGCTGAAAGGGACTGCTTGCAAAAGTCATGAATGATACCCTTCATCATTTGTGGGTCAGATGTAATGTTGCCTGTTTCTGGATCTTTGAGTGCTGAAATGAAAGCCTGCTCGTTTCTGATCAGAACTAGCATGGCTTGTGAGCTTTTTGGGATCTTTGCTTTTTGTCCTTTGCTGCTTTTTTCTTTCTCATTGATGGCATTCTTTGGTGTGTGTTTGTTGTCTATAAGGGCTAGCTCTTTATTTAACATTAAGCATTCGTTATTACGTTCATCTAATGTCCCTTGCCTGATATGCTCGGGCATGAAGTTGTTCAAGTTAGTGCAGCACAGTTTATGGAGTGGTTTTCTGGGTATTGTTCCGGTATTGTTCTCCTAATTCTTCATAAGACATTGCTTCTTCATAAGACATTGCTTCTTCATAAGACATTGCTGAGCTTGTGATAGAGTAAAGGTGAGATCAAAGATAATCAATTGTGTTTAAGCAATATTGCTAAGTAAGCTTCTGTCTCTTTTTACTTGCGGGACCCTATCCCTTAATTTATGTACGGAGTGATTTAGTAAGTGCCTGTGTACTTTTTCCCCTTTTCAGCGATTTATGTAGTGCTGGCCAGTACTGGTGCCAGAAGAAACTGTTGTGCATACATCCAGAGTTACTTTGTCGGCAGCATATGACAACTCAGTAACAACTCGTGCTTGCTCCTCGACGAAGTTTGTTGCAGGCTTTTCCCCAAACTCATGTAGCTTAGCAGTGAACTTGGCACTTAGCTGTTCGAGATTTGATAGAAACCCTCGCGCTTCATCACAAATTGGATTTAGTGATCTTTGAAGTTTTTCTAGCTTTTGTAGCACGCTGTATGCCGGATCAAGAATGGCATTGGTGAAGAAGAGTTGACCAGCTTCAGAGATTGGATGTGCAATATTTTTTTGTTTCCATTCTAGAGCTGGATTATTTGGGGTATTTGTACTCAGAATTTTAGATGCCAGTGGTACTTGCTGTGTGGAGTGCCATGTGCATGCCTTGATAGCCAAGGTAACACTTGCTTATTAAAGCAACTCTCCTAGAAATTCCGGCTGAGAAGAGTACATCAACAATTCTTCTACTCGTGTATTGGTTGATCATGTCACGCCAGATTTATTCAGTACCAGATTCATGCTAAATTTCCATACCTAGATTTTTGTACCTAAATTGTCCTTTTCTGTTTTCTGCTCTGTCATCCGGATGACAGGATCCTATCAATTAATGCAGGGAGCATACTGCTGACTGCGTGGTCTTTTTTCATTCTTTTGCCAAAAGTTTTGACTTTTTGCCCCTTTCCAACACTTTGCTCGCCATAAGTACCGGATAGCTGCAATTTGTTACACGCGCACTCGGTGCACCATAACCACAGCGTTAGGCCCTCACTGCAAACAACGCGCAATGTTTACGCCATACAGGAGCACAACAAAGCTGTGCAGCACAGGAAAATCTGCACATTTCTCAACGCTTCTGTACAGTACTTGCCCTTGCACCAGCATTGCGAGGGGGAAAGCAAAAAGACAGCTCGAACACTGAGCAAATCTCAGGTCATCAGAAAGGAATGGCGCGGACATGGCCATACTTCAGTGAATGCTATGACTTTACCATCATAAATCAAACATGAATCAACCTATGCTGCGCCTATGGGCACTCAGAGGCCACTTATTGAAGAAGTACCCACACTGAACCTGTGCTCACCCTTCAAAACACCTCCACAGCTCATGCCACATAGAATTTGACACTAAACCCACCTGCAAACGCTGCAGACTCCCCTTCATCTCATCAAGCCACACTCCTGCTGCTGGCCACGTTTTATCACCACTCAAGCAACAAGAGGTTCCACACATGCACACACATGAGGTTCCACACATGCACACACAGCCTGGGCTGTGCTGCGACATACTGGAGCCTGTGTACACACACCACCCAGTTGTGGCTGCAGTATGTCAAGAGCCTGCTGTGGCTGCAGAATGTCAGAGCCTGCTGTGGCTAAAGTGTATCAGAGCCTACTGGAACTGCAGCTGCCCGGGCGGCGGGCTCTGCGCAGACGGGCTGCCCTTCCGGAGCAGCAGCCCTGCATCATCTGCATCCACCAGAATGGTGTCCTCCTCCACAAAGTCGCCACGCAGCAGTGCCTTGGCTATCGTGGTCTCAAGCTCGCGCTGGACTGCACGCTTGACAGGCCTGTGTGTGTGTGTGTGCGCACGTGTGAGTGTGTATGCATACGCATGCGCTCGTTATGTTGTGCGTGTGTGCATGCGCGCATGTTCTTTGCGTGTGCGTGAATGCATGTGTGTGATTGTGTTTGCATGTGCGCCCATTTGTTTGAATGTATTTGTGTGTGTGTGTGTGTGCGTGCGTGCTTGTGTGCATGTGTGTATATGCGTGCGCATGTGCTCGTAACGATGCGTGAGTGTATGCATGTGCGTCTGTTTGTTTGGATGTTTGTGAGTGTGTGTGTGTGTGCGCGTGCGCGTGCATGCGCGCATCTGCATATGTGCGTGCATGCATGTGCATGAATTTGTTACAATGTGTATGTGTGTGCATGCACGTGTGTGTATGTGCGTGCGTATCTGCATGTGCATATGTCCATAAGGATGCGTGCACGTGTGCACGTGCGCGAGCGCGCAAGGCTTGATTGATGCTTAATCAGCAGGGGCAGGGAAGATGGAATTGGCAGGAGGATGCCAAAGGTGGCAGACACAGACAAGCATTGGCAAGTAGCCAAGGGGTAACAAGCATTGGCAAGTAGCCAAGGGGTAACAAGCACCGGCCAGGCACGGAGGTCCGGTGCACAGGCAAGCAGCAGGGAAAACAGCATCGGCAAGCAGTAGAGCTGGAAAAAGCATTGCTGAGCAGCAGCAGAGCATGGGAGATGCAGAGCACAGGCAAGGAGCAGCAAGGCAGCCGCATGGCGCAAGAGGTACGGTGTGCAGGCAAGCTGCAGCAGAGCATTGAAGCTGCAGAGATCAATAGCGCAGCAGGCAGAAGCGGTGGGAGCTTGGCAAGAATGAGCGCCTCCCTTTAGCGGGGCAATGCAAAAGCAGTGTCAATAATCCACGGAAGCAAAAAACACAGGCGCCTTAACACGAGAATTGCAAGCAGCACACCACAATCACCAACAGGCATCGCACAAGTCATGTACGGTATATGATATACAACAGTAGCTGCAAAGCATGCGCGCACTGCACGGCCTGCCCCCACCCCAACCATACTACTAGGCACTGCAGCGCATGCCTTGCGCTGGATCACAGCTTTCGTGCGCCAGGTGATGTCGAGCGCTGCACACATGAGCGCGCTTACACACATATGCACATACACACAGGCGCACACCCACACACACAGACATGTACAAACATACCTTGCACCGTACACTGGGTCGTAGCTCACACGCGCTAGGTGGTCTAAGGCCGGGTCTGTCAGCTCCAGCCGCATCTTCTTGTCGGCCAAGCGGTCGCCTACACGCTTGGCCTGCGAGCGCAGGCGTGTAGGGATGCGTCGTTGTGTATGTATGTGTACTTGAATGTTTGGGGCCATGGATATGAACGCACGTGTATTCAGTCCACGCAGGTGCAGCATGCGTTTGTGAGGCACCAAACAGGTGCATGGTAGCTGCCCCTTGCTCATCTCCTGAGCTGCGGCCGCAGTAGCAGTACGCACATGTACGTGAAGGGCGCACAAATGTGCTCAATGCGCACAGATGCACCCACCTGCATGCGTACGATCTCCTTGATCTGGTCTTGGGCCAAGGGGTCAAAGATGATGAACTCATCCACACGGTTGATGAACTCTGGGCGGAAGTTGGCACGGCACTGCAAGGGCAGAAGCAGTAGCGGTCAAAGGGCAAGCGAGGGGCAGGGGCCAGCAGTTACCTCTTTAAAAAAAGGAAGGGGAAAGGAAAGGGGTGTGCACCAGGGGCTTGTTTGGGATGTGAGGGCATGATGAAGGCATCCAACAATCTTATTCCCCCCTGCCTGATGGAAGCAAATGATAGGGCTCCTCACCAGAGCTCAGGAAGCGAGAGGCCTCCGCTTAAGCCTCTGCATGCTAAGGCATGCATGACGCTTGCGTGCGCAGCCTTGCATGCGCATAAACACACAGTGCAGACACGCGCGCGTGCATGCATGTACGAACATGCGCTCGCATATGACCACATGCGCGCGCTCAAACACACACAGGCGTGAGCAAATGTGTACACATCGCCAGCCACCAGTAACCTGCAGCTGCCATCACTATGTTGATCGTTGTGACTAAGGTGTGTGCCAGCGCCTTGCTCATCATCCGTTCTTCCCCCCCCTGCTGACAAGGCACACCCCACCCTGCTGACAGCCCACACGTTGAGGGGGACTTCCACAAGCGCTCGTACAACGCGCATGGCACCTACCGCTGCCATCACCATGTTGCGCATGCTCTGCCGGTCCCCCTCGGCCTCCAGGATCAAGTCGCTGCCCAGGTTGGATGTCATGATGATGATGGTGTTCTTGAACGAAACCACGCGACCCTGGAAAGGCAGCATTGCGAGCAGCGCTGGTCATGCGTGAGGCCATCTTGGTGTCCAACTTTTTCCTGTCCCCACACACAAGGAGCGGGGATGTCTGGAAAAAGAGAATGTGGTGCGGGCCTGGCGACGAGAAACCCGGCGGCTGCGCACCTGAGAGTCTGTCACGCGACCGTCATCTAGGATCTGCAGCAGCACGTTGAACACGTCGCCGTGCGCCTTCTCCATCTCGTCAAACAAAATGACGCTGTACGGCCGGCGGCGCACAGCCTCGGTGAGTTGGCCGCCCTGCATGGAGGCACCGCCAGACAGGCGCACAAAGGTGGAATGACCTCTGCCTTCAGCCACCAGACAGGCGCACCAAAGGGAGTTGGCTGCCCTGCGGTGCCTGCACAGAGGCGCCACCAGACTGACGCACCAGGCGCGCACCACATTCTCCTTTTCCAGCCGGTCTGGCTTGTGCATGGAGCAGACACATGCACAAGCATATGCATGCGCACGTGCGAGCACACACACACACACACACACACACACACACACACACACAGGCGTGCCTGTATACATGACTAGAGCTTGCAAAGTCAGTGTACGCATGGTCTCACCTCTCCATATGCGCATTTGCACACGTGCACACATGCACACACGTGCGGGCGCGCTTGCACTTGCACTGCACGCACCTCCTCAAAGCCCACATAGCCGGGGGGGGCACCAATCAGCCTGCTGACACTGTGCTTCTCCATATATTCGCTCATGTCAATGCGCACCTGCAGGCACCCCACAGGCACACAGCCACATGTCAGGGTGTTCAAAGGGGCAACAGGGACCTCTGCTCGAGGGTGACTTGCCCTGGCTTAGCTGGCTTTGGGTTAGGTTTCAGGGTTAAGTTAAGGATTTAGGTTAGGGTTGGTGTTAGGGTTCAGCCATGCCCTAAGCAGGGCTGGGCTCTGTGCTGAGGTTCTGGAGGGACGCATGCTCGGTTGAAGAAGGGCGGCCAGCTCAAATAAATGCCTAGTGGAAAGGCCAGCACAGGTCTGTTTCTGAACATTTACTGCCCTGCGGCGTAATGGCAGCCTACTGGTGTTGTATTTGCAATTGGCCCATCGGTGGAGGGGCAAAAATGGTTTCAAGCATGGGCAGCAGCAGCAAAGCGTGCAGCATGCACATCTGCTTGTAAATGGCGCAACTGTGTGCGAGGAAGTGGCTATTCAAAGGTCATGGATTCAATGGCTATTCAAAGGTCATGGATTTAATGGCCATTCAAAGGTCATGGGCTGTTACGAGCTGTCAGTAGCTGCCGAAAGCATGCAAGCTCGAGATGGGCCTAGAAATAAATGCGTGTTCAAGCGTGATGCAGTTGCTGCAGCCTGGACCAGCGTATGTTACGAGGCGGCGCAATCCACAAGACCTCGCGCAGCTCCGTCGTGCACACACACACACAGATGACCTTCACCCACACACAGGTACAAATCACCTACCATTGCGTCTTCAGTGTTGAACAGGAAAGATGCCAGGGCCTTGGCAAGCTCTGTTTTACCCACACCTGCGCACACACACACATGCACACAGGCAGTGAGGCGCGTGCGCGCACACGCACATATGCAGTAAGGCCCACGCACACACACAGTGAGGCCCACGCACACACACAGTAAGGTACACACACACACTCACAGTAAGGCACACACACGAAGTAAGGCACACGCACAGACGAGGGCAATTAGCGAGGATGTACTTGGGTAAGGATCTAAGGTCTTAGGAGCATCTTGTCCATGCGAGTGTACATGTACGGTACTGCTGCTTAAAGAAACACCACCTTCACGCGCGCACACACGCTCACACACCCATACCAGTGGACCTTCCTTTCTACACGCGGCTGATTGCCTGGTTGGCACAAAATTTACAAACACACACCTGTGGGTCCCAAAAACATGAAGGAGGCGATGGGCTTGAATGGATCCGACAGGCCCGCACGGCTGCGTTGGATGGAGTCGGACACAGCCACCACAGCATCATGCTGCCCAATCACACGCCTGCAGGGGGAGCATATCAGCAAAGGATTAAGTCGGGCACAGCCACCACAGCATCGTGCTGCTCAATTAAATACCTGCAAGGGGAGCACATCAGCAAAGGATTAAGTCGGGCCCAGCCACCACAGCATTCTCCTGCCCTATCACACGCCTTCAGGGGAACCACAGCAGTGAGGGCCGCGTTTGGGTTACGGGCATCGTTGTGACCGCAGCCTCTTTTGTTGCGGCTGCCTGCCTGCCTGTGCCTCAAGGGACATACTGACTGACCGCCGCCTGACTGCGGCCTGTTTCTTGGGATAGCCTCCCATGCAGGCGTGACACTCACTCGAGCCACCTGAGAAGCACTCATCCAGGCGTGACACACACTTGTGCCAACATCCCTCGTGCCAACATCCAGGCGTGACACTTACTCGTGCCACCTGACAGCGTGCACAAAGACGCAAGTCGGATTGCTGGCTGCATCAAGAAAGTGCTTACGCACCATCAAGGGGCAGGGACTGAGGCACTCCTTCCCTCCCAGCGCAACCAAGTGCAGCCTGATGGCTGAGGTGGCAAAAGAGGGCGGCCTCCCATTCAGGAGGTTGGCTTTGGTCAGCCCCACCATGCTGCTAGTCAGCCCGGGCTTGCACGCAGCAGGCACACTCACAACACGCAGCCCTGCATGGGCGCACGCACTTGTGCAGCTCCTCTGGCAGGTGCAGCAGCTTCTCGCGCTCTCCCTCCACGAGCTTTGATACGGGAATTCCGGTCCACTTGGAGATGATCTCTGCGATGTCCGCCTCAGTTACCTCCTCTTTCAGCAGCTTGGCACCCCCTGCAGAGCGGGCCTTCTGCGCCAGGGCCTCCTCCGCGGCCTGTGCCCAGCAGAACACGTGACAGGCGCACACGGCCATGAGACCCAGGCTGCGCACAGCGACGCACGTGGTGCACGCAGCACCAAGCGCCCTGCAGCAAATCGTGCCATGGCTCTTCATCTGCTTGGCTGCTGCGTGTGCATGGCACACACCGCTTGTGCACTGCAGCAAACGCTGGGCAGCTTGGCTGGCCTGGCTTTGGGGCCTTGCTGCGTGTGGCCTCTATGATGCGGCCTCTATAGTGGGAGCCTGTCCACAGCATGCTGTGACAACCTGCAGCAAACATAAGTGGTGCGCACTTAAGGCTTTTCACAGCACATGCAAACACAGGCCCCAACCAAAGCATGAGCTCCTCAGTGCATGTGAAAACAGGCCCCAAACAAAGCCTGAACTCCTATGTGCGAGGGCGCAACGCAGCACACACCACCCATGTGCGGGGATAAACTCTTGCAACGGGCCTTGTCTCTCAGTTGGGAGAGTGAGAGGCCTGGGCTCCAGGGCACTGTGCCAGCATTCACCCCCAGACATATGTGCTATGTTCCGTGCATGCGCCACTGAAAATGCGGCCCAATATAGCACTGAGTCTGTATGCACGTCCCAAATGTGTGCAAGACACGCACACGCTCCCTCGGGCTTAGTACATTGAGTCACCCCATCCCCATCCCGTCCCACCTTGAGCTGCTTGTTGAGCTCCAAGGAAGTGCCGTACTTCAGCTCCGCGGCGCGGTTCAAGTCGTACTCACGCTCCGCTTGCGCGACCTCCAGGTTCACGCGCTCAATCTCCTCTTTCAAGTCCTGTGGCAGCAGCAGCCAGCAGGCTGAGCGGACGCAGCGTGGTCATGCACACAGCAGCAGCACCTTGGCGTGCAGCAGTGAGGCTCATGAGCAAAAGGGGGGCCCACCGACGGCAGAGGGACACCCGCCTACAGCAGGGACACCGACGGCAGAGGGACACCCGCCTACAGCAGCAGGGCTTCAGCACAGCAATGAGTCACGGCCAATGACATTCGCATGCGACGACAGCTACGCCTTTTTGCCGGCCTCTTTTTGCTGCCAAACCATCTTCTTTGCCAGCTGCTACGGAACCATTCTTTGCTGCTGGAGCAGCAGTTGCTGTGGCAGCAAAGCTGTGGGCATCAGCAAGGCTGTGGGCATGCACAGCCACCCAACCACCGTGTGCAGTGTGCAGCAGCATGCACGCTCCAGGCAGTACGCGCAGGCTCACCAGCACAACCCCTATATTTTGCCGGCAGGCTTCTGAGAATGCACTGGTTTGGCATACTCCAGCGCAGTGTGCTGATGCAGCATTTTGGGGCAAGAAGTCTGCAGCAATAGCATGCTGCGCTGGAGTTTGAACTGTACGGCAGACAAATGTCCACAGAAAGCGCCCACCATCCAGACAGCCTGCTCATACTTTTCCATGTGAGCACAGTGTCGTACTCATCTTAATATTGTGCTAATGTCACACTCGTGTCGTGCTCACACTCATGTGAGCGCCTGCCGTGTCAGTGTCACACTAACGCCATGCTCACTCTGTGTTGTGCACTCGTCATACTGGTTCATGTGAGTGCCCGAGCACCCCGCAAACCCACCAGCTAGCTCCACATGCACGCCAACACCCACCATACTCTTGGTGTGCCCGTGGATGTACACCCCCAACAGGCTTTATTCTTTCTTCATCGGCCTGTCTTCTCCATGCGATACCCTCAGGGCCTTCCACTTGCTGATCTGACTGAATAGCCAGGGTCGAAACCACTCCTACACACACCCGCAGCCCACCTGCACCCTGCTCATCTCCCGCTTTTCTGCCTGCCACTTGTCCGTGATCTCCTGCTGATCCTTCTTCAGCTGCGATAGCTCCAAGTCCAGCAGCGACAGCCGCGACTTGGCTGCCTTATCGTTGGGCGCGGCTTTGTTCAGCGACAGCCGCTCCATCTCCAGCTGCAGGACCTACGCACCACACAACAGCCAGGCAAGTGCGGGCCTCAATCCAATGCACGTGCTGGGCTGCCAGTGCAAGGCTGGCAAAGTAATTCAGCCGAGCAGAGGGGTGGGTGGGTTAGAGCCATTATCGGGTCTGCAAGTAGGCACACGTGCAAATGCCATCAATTGAAAGCTTGAAAGTACACACGTGCAAGTGGGCACGTGCAGCCCGATGTTCGCACCCCTGGCCCTCCCCTGGCTTGCTGGTGATCACCCTTCAATCTCCCTGCAGCCTCCTTGTTTCTCCCCCTGCAGCCTCCTTGTTTCTCTCCGTGCAGCCTCCCTTTGTTTCTCTCCCTGCAGCCTCCTTTTATTTCTCTCCCTGCAGCCTCCTTGTTTCTCTCCCTGCAGCCTCCTTGTTTCTCCCCCTGCAACCTACCTGCAATGCTCTTTTGCATCTTTGGAGTCAACCCTATGCAGCACCATCATACTGACAATCACCCTCTAATCTGCCTGTGATCTCGCAGCACACCTACAGTCCATCGCATCCAACACTTTCAGCTTGAAAGTGATTATCCTAAGATCTCTCTGTGATCTCCCTGCAATCTTGCAACGCACCTTGCGATCCACCTCATCCAGCACCTCTGGCTTGCTGGTGATCTCCATCTTGAGCTTGGCCGCTGCCTCATCCACTAGATCAATAGCCTTGTCAGGCAGGAACCTGCAGGAGGACACAGGTCAGGGCAGCGATGAGTGAATTCTCTTACATGCAGGTGCATGCCCAAGCGCAAAAAATGCAAGCACACAAGCGCGCATGCGCGCACACAGCATGAAACCAGGTTCAAGGTCAGCAGGGCACACGTCCAAGGAACCTGAGTTCTGTTCTGTGCTTAATGTTAAAGGATGCTTCCCAAGCCCATGCAGATGGTAAGCAAGCCAACTCAACTTTGCATCTGCCCTCTGACCTTGTGTTACACAGTGCCACCCCCACTGCCCCATCCACCCCCTCACATGCCCTTTGAGCTTGCGTCACAGTGCCCCCCCGGTTGCACCTGCTCATGCCCCCCCCTGTACATCCCCACCTGTCTGCGATGTACCGGTCACTCAGCACCGCTGCCTCGACCAGTGCGCTGTCGTTGATGCGCACCCCGTGGTGCAGCTCATAGCGCTCACGCAAGCCACGCAGGATGGACACAGTCTGAGGGACTGTAGGCTGGTCCACGTACACCTGCAAGTGTTGAAAAAAGCGGGGGGGCTGTTGGCTAGGAGCATTGGACAATTGGACAAAAATTGAGGGACCGTTGGCAGGCCTACATTCACCTGCAAGCGTTACACGGTAGCATCTTTCAGGCAACCAGGACACAGCTACAGCTGCACTTGTTTTGCACTGTGGCATGTTCAAGCCATCTATCAGAGGCAAATTGTACAGCACTTGCAGCAACACAGGGGCACTCGATGCCATGCGCAACCACAACACTGGGGCCGACACAGCGCGCACGCACTCAGCGGCGTGGTGGGCAGCAAAAACTGCAGCAAAAGCCATGCAGCTGTGGAGGCACACCAGTGGTCATTACTGTATTTTCAGTGATGCAGCTGATGCACTATGTCTGGTGACAAAATAAAAAGTGCTGAGACACGACCCCGCATGATCATCTCAGACCAAACTTTCAGAACAAAGACACGCACCAAATGACCTAGGGCCCATGCCTCAGCAAGCAAATTTGAGACGTGCAGCAGTTTAAGGGATGTGGTGAGCTTGCACCGTCACAAACTAGTATTTGTTTTGGGCTGGCGCACAATCCCTAAATCCTACACTGTCTATTTGTCTTCCCTGCCCTCAGCGCTGCTGTGCTGCCAACGACACAGTCAACCATGCAGGTGGCGAGTGACGACAAGAAGCGCTACAAGCACACAGCCGCACATCCCAGCTCCTTGCCTGCTGGAAGCGGCGCTCAAGGGCTGGGTCCTTCTCAATATACTTCCGGTACTCATCCAGTGTGGTGGCACCTGCATGAAGGGGGGAGCTCGTGCATCACGCGCGCCGTCATGTGGGCTGCCTTAGGCATTCTGTGCGTGTGTGTGTTTAGGTGTGTGTAGGTGTGTAGGTGTGTCTTTGCATCCCCCCTCCCCCTCCAAACACACGCAGAGGTATACAATCTCACATGCTGAGAAATGCACCCGCACACTGCGCCCAGTTGAAGGAGCACCAGCCCGGTTCGCCACGCCCATGGCCACACAGGCCGCGCACAGGGGCATGCCTGTCAGCAAATGGACACCCACAGGGGTGCCTGGATGCGCCCATGACAGGCTGGATGCGCCCATGACAGGCGCGGCCCTTACCAATGCAGCGCAGCTCCCCTCTTCCCAGCATAGGCTTCAGCAGGTTCCCGGCATCCATGGCCCCGCCAGACGCGCCCGCGCCCACCACCTGCGCAGCCGCAGCACAGCCCAGCGTGGCACAGCGGATGAGGCCATGCTACCCAAGCCTGCACCATTTGCGACGCATGGGGCCATGCACGCGCCCCACGCACACACTTCTGGACATACACGCAAGGCGCACACACACACACACACACACACTTGTTTTAACACCCTTATACACGCACACACAGTGCGCCTTCCACGAGCAGGGCTCACGTTCAGGGGCCTCTGGCTGTCAGCAAGCCCTCTCCTTCTTCATCTCTCGTCACTCACTGTGTGGATCTCATCGATGAAGAGGATAATCTTGCCCGCGGAATCGGTGACCTCTTTGATCACAGACTTCAGGCGGTCCTCAAACTCGCCGCGAAACTTGGCACCTGCAGACAAGAAAAGCATACGGGAAACAAATCGGCGCCTGCACTTGCGGAAGATGAATGAGGGGGAGCAAAAGGGAGGGCCCAGGTCTCTGCAGCCCAGGCTTGGGGCTGTTCCATTGTGCAGTCCCAGAAGGCACGCTGCACTCACACAGTACATACGAACCGAACAGTCCACAAGTATGCACATGTACAAACGAGTCTGGGTGCTTACTTTTGCTTTTTGCTGCAGCATGGCCAGCATCTGGCTGACAAGCTCACCTCTTCGCCAGCCACAGCCAAGCGCTCATGTTCCTGAGCTCAATGGCACGCAACCAAGCGCAAAATATTTTGAGCCGAATGGTCTGCAACCAAGAACATTGGTCTGCAAGCTCACACTGTTGCAAACGGACACCTAACCCACACCCACACCCACACACACACACACACATCACACACACTCAATCTGCTAGAGCTCGTGCGCTCACACACGCTCACAATTCTGTGGCAGCGCACATATTTTGTGGCAGCATTCCATGGCAGCACGTGCTTTCTGTGGCATTGCGTGCGCTCAGAGGGTGCATGCTCACGCATATATGTTGCACGCTGCAAACACCCAGGCACGCCCAACCATCCATCCATCCATCCATCCATCCATCCATTCACCAAGCAAGAATGCGCAGGCTTGCGCACACTGTGCCCATGTGGGCCACAGGCGCAAAAAAAACCGGGCCAGGATATCCTGCTCACCGGCGATGAGGGCGCCCATGTCTAGCGCCATGAGGATGCGCCCCTGCAGGGCCTCAGGCACATCGTTGGACACAATGCGTTGCGCTAGGCCCTCAGCCACCGCCGTCTGCGCTCAAATGTGGGCATGGCGCGCGTGCGTGCGTGTGTGATTTGCGTGTGTGTGTGCATGTGTGTGTGGGAGGGGTGTGTGTGTGTGTGTGTGTGTGTGAACAAGAATGTGCAGGCGCCTGAATGGGTGGCGCGTGCCATCCCTGGTGTGTGCTTTGCACTGCCCTCACACAACATGCAAGGGCCTGTGCTACTTTATCACCAATTTTCCACCTCTGACCAATCCCTGCCCCTGCCCTGTGCGGAGGAAGGACATCTTCCGCTGATAGTGAGCATCAACCCATATGCCCGCCCGATGTGCGGAGTAAGGACATCGTCCGCTGACAGTGAGCATCAACCCATATGCCCGCCCAAAGTGCGGAGTAAGGACATCGTCCGCTGACAGTGAGCATCAAGCCATATGCCCGCCCAAAGTGCGGAGGAAGGACATCGTCCGCTGATAGTGAGCACCAACCCACATGCCCGCCCGATGTGCGGAGGAAGGACATTGTCCGCTGATAGTGAGCATCAACCCATATGCCCGCCCGATGTGCGGAAGAAGAACATCGTCCGCTGAAAGTGAGCATC
>LKMJ01002999.1_pt1 | contig 15644 bp, 13 predicted proteins | sample 643391 | NCBI WGS metagenome assembly LKMJ01 (sample SAMN04112250, study PRJNA286221) | soda lake metagenome | biome: soda lake; feature: Kulunda Steppe; material: water; isolation source: sample PL-Br10 brine of Picturesque Lake | place: Russia: Kulunda steppe | collected 2010-07
ACCAGCACGCCCACACACACACACGTATGCACACGCGCGCACACACACACGCACATAGATACCCACACACAAACACGCGTACACACACATACACAGGCACAGGCACACACATATGCACATGCGCACACACACAGTCGCACACACATGCACACACACACAGTCGCACACACATGCACATGTACATACTCGCTCACGCACAAATGCGCATGCAAACACGCACATACGACGACACACACATGCACATCCACACAAGGACGTGCAAAATCTTCCTCACACGCATGCTCGATTACACAAGCATGCAGACATGCGAACATGTACGTAGAAAAGCATGCACAAGCATACACACGGATGAAAACGCACGCTTTCATGCGCCCAATCTGATGCTGCAGGCAAATAGGCCAGTTTTGACCAGCTTGCTGCTCCTCTCTTCAATCTTCTTGGGCGTGTACATTGTGTACAGCAATGTCAGCCTTCTTAGGGAAAGAGCTGCAGAGATTGAGCGCTTGTCCACGTCGATCAGGATACAGTCTTTGGATGTGAGTGCTCGGTTGCTGAGATATACTGGCATTCAAACAGAAGTATGGTGCGCCCACGCCAAGATGATCATTCTCCTTGCTCATATGAGACCAAAGGCAGGAGAACTTGATCAGTGCTCCATGAATTTTTGATCTTCATGCAGCCAATTGATCCTTGGGAGCTTTTCCTCTTTTCCTTGTGGGCTTGTATGTCAGGATGTTAATGTGCACCAGACCCTTCCAAAGGTGCTCTGCACGGTTTAGTGATCCCCTTCGCATCCTTTTGCGCCCATACGAGCTGCCATGGCTGAGCAGCTGAAAGGGATGCCAGTGCAGGTTTACATTGACGATGGATGGAGCTGGATACTAAGGAGATTACATTACTTGCCTGATTTCAGTACGCGCGCTTGGAGGCCAGACTTTCAGAGTGCTCCCAGGACCTCACCAGGCTTGAAGAAAAAGAATTCACCAGAGAAGCGCAAGCCAGTAAGGTAATAAGGCAGCACTGGAGGTGCCGTGCATGCAAGCCCTGTCCCAGGTCTCTAGGGGAGCTCATTTGCTCTTTTGTGCGCTGGATGCTGCCAGCAACCAAGTATTAAGGTGAGCCATGGAAGGGGGGGGCCGTGAGATTGCTGCACGAGGGCGGCTGAGAGCCACAGCCTGCCTGGTGTGCAACTTGTACTGTCTGCTCTGATGCTGCAGCAGCTGTACTTTTTTATGGTGCGTCAGCACTGACTCCTGAATTGCAAGCATGCTGTTATGATTCTGGTAAAGGATGGGGAGATTGGAGGGCTGGATGCTGCAGCAACCGCACATTTTTATGGGGTGTCAGCACTGATTCCTCCTGGATCGCAAGCATGCTGTAATAATGCTGATAGCACCCTGCTCTGAGAAAAGCTTGCGCTTGGCTTGCCAGTGCGGTGCGGACAAAGAACCGTAGCCTGAAGCAAGGTGCATGCTGCCATGTGCTCCTGAAGCGTGTCAGAGGTGTCCTGCCTGCAGCTGTCCTGCCTGCTGAGGAAGCACATGATGAGGTGCTGCTGGACGTCCCATTTCGCACCGAGCATTTTGTGTCCAGCGATGTTTGTCCAAGCCCCTCCAGTGCTGGGCGCTCCGTTCCTGCAGTAGCACCTGCTGTGCGTTGTGTACACGCAGGGGTTGAAAGAGGCACAGAGCAAGGTCCTTGAGCTTCAAAAGGCAAACGGCCAGCTGCAGGCAGCACACCAGGTGAGCTGCGCGCAACAGTGCAGTCCAGCTCCCACATGTTCCAGGGCCTGCTGCAGGCAGGACAGCAGGTCAGCCCAGCGCTTTGAATGACCAGCTCCAGGGAGAAACTAGGAGGGCTTCTTGGCCTGCAGGCATCTTTCATGGCTCTAGGCAGCTCCCACTATGCTCTGAGGCCTTGTACGCCAGCCCAGATGCAGTACACTCTTCTAGCAAAGCCGTTGTTTTGGATCATGTCAGGCCAAACCAGCCCATCACGAAAGTGTGGCACTCACAAAAGGAAAAACTGCAGCATTCACATTGCTCACAAATACCATGACCTAGACATGGGAGCTATGAACCCTTGGGTTCTATTGGTTGATGCTAAGAAGTTCTTAGATCTAGATCAGTGAACTACACATGCATGTCCTGGACTTGGAAGTTGTGCTCCAGCCACGTACGTAGTAAGCTCCAGCATGTTGTCGCGGATGTGTGTTTGTATGAAGGCACATGCCTAAATGCGTGTGCATGCATGAATGCTTGTGTTGATATTTGTGTACCTAAGCATGTATGCTACTGTTCATGTACGCATGTGTATGTGGGTCTATAAGTATGCATGTGCAAAACAAGAAGGAAGCAGATGTGTTTTAGCTGATCAGGCACTTCAACAAGGGGGAGGTGTCCGTGCATGTGCATATTTTGGTTTACAACCAACCTGCTTTTCTCCTCCTTTTTCACCAAAATTCTGTGCCCTACCGTTTCCCTGGTGTGTATCCCAGGGAAAAGTGCAACAAGTGCGCAACTTGGAAGGCCAAGTAGTGGTATTTCAACAGAAATTGAGCAGCCTTGTTGCAGCATTGCGCAAGCTTGAGGCGGGGCGCCAAGGCCCTGGAGTGCGTAAGCAGTGAATGCAGTGGGTTTCCACGGGGCTTTCTATGGACAAGCAGGGGTGTAAGCCAGGTTGTGCAGGGCTGCAATGCTCAGCAACAAGACTGTCGATGCGTTTGCTTTGCCTGCGGCTTGCGTTGTGCAAGTTGCTCTGCCTAGGGATGCATCTTGTACCGTGCGAGTTGCTCTGCCAAAACCTCAACTTCTTGTTCTGCGATAAAGCCGGTTTCTACTGTACTGAATTGTGCTAGGCGAGATCATGCTTGCAATAATGAGTGATACCTGACCTCTGTAGGGTGTCTCTTTGCTGCAGGGCAAATTGGTGCAACCTGGATCACTGCATTTCATGCGTGCTCCAGCCCCATTTGCACATTTCTAGCACGTTTTTGGAATTGTCACAACGACTCGTGGTCAGCGATGAATGGTAGTCAATCTGGAGTTGGTCTGGTTTGTGTATCTGAGATGGTTATTCAACAATAGTGGTGATCTAGCGTGACAAAGCCCCTGGGATCCAGCATTCTAGGTGAGTTGTTGTGCATGACTTTCTTCACTTACACTCGTCTAGGGAACGTTCAATAAGTGGCGGTGCCTGTCGGCCTGCCTTCAGGGGAACAAGCATTGCCTCCAGACCAATACTTAGTAGGTGCAGAGATTGGTGCTTGCCCTTTAGTGACTGTGGAGCTTTTTGCAATCAATTCCTCTAGAAAACAGAGCTGATTCAAGGAAGTATTGTGGGTTTGAATTGCGATTTGTTGTGGACGAGAGGGAGGGGGGAAGTAGTGGGCATGCGTCTGCTGTGATTGGTTATTCTAGTATCAAGACGCTCTCAGATTGCTGCGCTTGTGCACTTTCGAGATTTCGAACCTAAAAAATTTAAGTTTAGGCTCACCATCTCGCCATCACTTATTGCCATTTACAATGTTTGTATTGCTGTATCTATTTAAGAAAAAGGAAACCTACGTAGGCCTACCTTTAACTTGAGAAAGTTCTGACAGAATGGAGCCATTCAAGAAGACCCTCAAAAAATTTTCTGAGCTACGAAGCTTGCTGTAAAGCTTCATTCGGTCTTGTGCCCTTACAAGGGGTTATGAGGGTTACAAGAAAAGGCGACTGGCAGTGCGCTTACAAACTAGCTAGGACCTGCCAGTGGTGGGGATAGACACACGATACTTTGGATTTATGTGTCTCCTTTTCCTTGATAGATGTAGGGGGTGTTTCGACGAAAAGAACAGAAAGAAAGAATGAAGAAAAGACCAGATGCAATTTGCATACTGCCCAGTTGGAACAAGAAATGGCCATCAAAGAGACGTACAGGCTGTACACCCTTTGCGCTGGGATGTACACCTCATTGAAGTAAAAGTGATGATACACGACCAGAGCAACAACTAGCAAGAGCAACTGAACAGCATAATGGATTGAAACACGCCCTTGCACAGCAATGTCACAACGTAAGCCTACATACCATCCTGATTGGAGTGATGGGAACCATCTATAAATGTCATACTGTACTACCCCTCAGTAAGCTTGGCCTAGACGGTGTAGAGTAAGAAAACTTACTCTCGATCTAAACACTCATTCTTTTCAATGCGCAACAAAGATCATAAATACAAGTAGGAGGTAGAAGAACATCAAGGAAAGAACATATGGCTCTTCTCAGAACCCTCCCGACCCCCACTAATGACCTTCAAGGTCTCCACCATCAAACTAGGAAGAAGTTCTTCCTAGTTTGATGGTGGAGGTTTGCCTGGTGCTTGCACCAGATGTAACTTTCTTCCTTAATTCACGCAAACAGGGGTTACCTTGTTGGCGTAGTCCTTCTTTCCTTGATTGCCTGCATGCCCAACACCCTGTTGTGACATTGTTGTCTATACTGGCAACAGCTTCTACCTGTCAGTAAGTTAGCCCTGCCTGCGCAATTTTTCTTTTCTTTTTTTCTAGCCCGGATGTCTGCATTGGCAATGCTCATACGCTCTCAAGTTACAAATAATGGATGAATAGTTCAAGCAAACAGTAAAGCAGACAGCATTATCTCTTGCACGTCGACACCAGAAATCTAACCATGTGCTCAAGAATCAGGGGGGAATTCTTGAGTGCCCTTTGGCATTGCAATATCAACTGCTTTACTAAACTTAGTAAGCATGCATCCTTGAAGGCTCAAGATTAGAAAGAAATTCATAAGGTCTGTCTTATGTAATACATGCTCAGCAACTTGCCTTGCAATCCTCCTCCGGAGAGCACATGGCTTATGCCTGCCTTCTAGCAGCTAAGAACAAGGAGGATTAATGCATTGCCATCCCATTGCGTGTCACCTACCTAGGACTATCATTGGGACAGAAGCCTTGTACACTGCCAAGAAAGTACAGCGCACAGCATAACGCATAAGGGACACCCTGAACGTACTTTGCTAAAAAGCCCTGTACATTGCCTGCATGAGCTGTACAAAGATGTGCACATACTGCCGTTGATCCATACACATTACTCATTTATCTACTTCACATTTGTTTGTTCGAAGACGTCTCAGTACAGGCAATTGCACCAGCTACACTAAGTAAGCGGCATTAATTTTTAGCATAAGCTAACATCAAAAATAGAATTGCTTTCTCTCTTGCACATTTAAGATTGCCACGCTTAATCACCCTGCTTTGTCCAACAGATCCAAAAGGTCATCTTGTGTGCTATCTCCGTTGTCTGATGTGCTTCTGTCTTCAAGCTTCAAGGATGATAGCATGTCTTTTTTGTACTTGGAGCAGCTAGCCTGAATATGGACCAGACTCAAAATGACAGACAGGCAGCAAAGGTTATGGGAGTGTTATGTAAAGGCAGCAAACTTGTTGATATCAATTGTGTGAAAATGGAGAAGGCTAGCAGCCACACTTCTTTACTGAAGGCCTTATCCTTGCAATCCTTGTGAGTATGGAGAAGCGTCCCTGGCTGTAGCCAAGTGGTTTTGAGCTTTTGCTGATAATTTGGGCATGTTTGCATTGAACTTTAGAATGCTGAGGTATGATCAACCATAATTCAGAGGTATGATCAACCAATCTTGTGGGAAATGGAATAATTCCAGCACCCTCTCGTAACTTACTGGGGGTTAAGCAAATTACATTTCAGCTCTGAGCTCGAAAGGTATGGCAATTTAGTTACTGCCTCGTCTGGTTGCTCCCCTTTGCACCCGCGCATCCAAAATAGGCAAAGGACACTTTTCAATGTGGGTTGCAAGTGGAAGCGCTCTGAGGGCAACGGGCAGCGCTTGAGAGCTGCGTATCTACCAAGACCCCACCCTGGCCCAGAGTTGCTGAGCATGAGAGGATGCTAGCCGCTGCCATTGTGGCCAAATCCCCTCTTCCTCCGCCTAGGCCTGTGGGCAGGTTTGGGCTTGAGAGGACGGCTTGACAGATCCCTTAACCAACAAGCGTGGTGTATATTCAGCTGCTGCCCTTGCAGCTGCCTAGGTGCACATAAGCTTGCGCCTATACTTCTTAGGCCAAAAAGTAGCAGAGGCAGAGGAAGCGGCTGAATGGGACAAACACCAAGCAGGAGCAGCAGTGCATGCGGAGAAGTGAGTTTTAAGACATTGCAGCAATTGAGGAATTTGTGGGCAAAGCAACAGTTGCACCCCCAGCGTGTGGCTGGGGCAGGGGCGTCAGGGGTGGCAGGGGCAAGGCTCAGGCTCCATGAAAACCGCTGCAGGTGCAAGAGCACAAAGCATAGAGAGAGGGAGGGGGAGAGGGAGGGACAGCAGCAGGGGCGAAGATTATATCTGAGACAACACAGTTATCAGATGAAGAAACAAAGGAGGGAGAGTGAGCTCTAATTGTACTGAACAAGCAGATGAATGCAGACGTAAAATGCAGTTCACAAAATATGGCTTCAAATCTGAAGCCTGGCAACTCTGTAATGCTCGAAGATAAATGATTGAAAAACTTTCGAGTCCTTGCAAGATCAAGGACTTGCAAGATCTAGCGAGTAGTACAGTTGGAGAGTATACTCCCTGGTAATATGCATCCTGAGACCGTTGGCAAAATGCCGCTTCATGTTGAGTCATACCTTGGCAGGGAGCAGGGGAGCAGGGGGGGTTCTCAATTTTACATACACATATGTATACATTCTTACAACATTGCAGATCCTTTTGGAGAAAAGCTTGGTGTTAGATGGTCATACAATTATTTGCTGTGCATGGAAATTGTAAGGTTGCAGGGATTTAGGAGATGTTTGCTTTGGTTGTTTATAAGCTCTGGGTTATTCAAACTCATTCCCCAATGCACGCATAAGATGATTGGCTACTTATGCACACACTGGGAATCCCCAGTGCCTCGCGCTTTGCTCCTCCTTGCTCCGCGCCCGGAAATTCTGGGTACTATCGTAGTTCTTATTCAGGCATCATGCTGGGGCAAGCCTGCTGCAGAAGCAACAATTCAATCTCCTCCCCCACACTCGCATGGCAACACTCCAAACATGAGCTCTGCTGACCTAGAGCAAAAGCTTGACATCACCAGCTTATCTTTACCTACTCAAGAGCACAAACAAGCAGGCAAGGCACAAAACAGAACATCCACCGCACACATCCACCAGCCTCACCTCATCAAACTTGAAAGACCTGACACTTCCTGCTGGAAGCGGTAGTGTGCTGGAGCCTTCAGCACCCTCCTCCTCCTTCTGGAGCAAATCCAGCTTGATACTCTGGGCCTGCACACAAAACGCAAAACGAGTCTTTACCATCACAGAGGTCCAGACCCTTGAGCATCACAGAAGTCTGGACCCTTGACCATCACAGAGGTCCAGGCCCTTAACCATCACAGAGGTCCGGGCCATTGACCATCACAGAGGTCCAGACCCTTAACCATCACAGAGGTCCTGAAGCTGCACAAAAATGGGTGACCAGTGCAAGAGGCCAAGGCCTGCGCGCCCAAAACAGCAAGATGAGCGCCAGGGCAAGGGAAGCGCCATGAACGGCTACGGAGGCATGCAGAACATCCACTCATTTTCTCAAACTCTTGTTTCTGTAGAACAAGCACACTCCCAACACCGGCTGGCCTATAAACCTCATCCAAACTGGCACATCCAATTGGCATGCCGCTTGTGCGTAAGGCCTGCTGCTGCCTGCGTCAAGAAAGCAGCCTGCCAAAATAAGAGGCAGGCCAGTGCAGGACGGAGGGCGTTAGGCATGCTGGGCGCGTAGTGCCGGAGATTTGATGTTCATGATGGCTGAAAGCATGCAGGGCACTTACCGCCGGAGGCTTGATGTTCATGATGGCTGAAAGCAGGTCCAGCTCCCTGCGCCCGCTCCCACTCGCGCACTTGCCCAGCACTTCCTCAGCTTGCTGCAGCAACACATGGGCGGGCATAGACAGGTGACAGCCCACAACCATTGCCCTGAGGCTCTGTGGTCAGGAGCATGCAGGCGCGCTGCGCCCAGGCCGCACACTGCACACCAGCAGCGCCCGCAGGGCATATGCCAGCTGTGTACCGTTGGGCTGGCAGGCTGTCAGAGGGGCTGATTGGGGGCTGGCAATTCGCAGTGCTGGTGCTTGTGGGGTACAAGGCCCTCGTTCAGCGGATACAGCCTTGAAACCTTACCTTACCTTACCTTGTGGGGTACAAGGGCTCTCCTTCAAGGGAGTTGGCCACATGGGGGAAAGCAGGCTACTTAACAAAGCCAGCAGGGAATGGGCCGGATGCGGGCTTGTGAGCTTTGACCTGGCCTGCGCTTGCATCCAACCCCTCCCTGGGTTGCGTCTGCATCCATCGCCTCCCGGGGCAACGCCGCTGGTTTGCACGCTGCTCGGCCCAGGCTTGCAAGCATGGCACAGATGGTTAGACATCCCCCTGGGGGCTTAATGGGCAGTCAGCATTGTGCCTTTCATGCCTTCTCTGGCTGTGCGCGTGCATGTATTTTGCACTGATGCCTTGAAGTACCTTGTCAGAGCCATGTGTTTTGTACGCTGCCAAGAGCAATTTTTTGGTACTGCGGCTTGTCAGAGCCATTTGGCTGATTGGCACAAGTAATTGCACTGTTTCTGAACCAGCCATATTTTTGTGAGAGCATGCCATTGGCGCATAAGGTAATGTGGTCTGAACATAGCATTTCCCGCGCGTCCGGGCGGTGATCGCCGCTTGGCGAACGGTGCACCTGCGGGCAAGCGTCGGCTCCCTGCTGGCACCCCCTCACACGCCCCGCGCGTGGACTTCGGTGCCAAACTTGTCCGCTGTGGTCTTTTGGCAGCAGAGGCTGGCGCCGCAAGGGGTGAAAGGGGGCAAACGTTGTATTCCCACGCGTGCTTGCACGGAGTACGTTTGCACCTCCATCTCTCTGTCTGTCCGCCCCTCCATCCGCAGCGGCTCCTCACAGCACCACGCGCCCCACATTGACCGCGACAGGCATCAATATCAGTAATGGTGTGCGGGGGCGGAGACGGGGCAACGGCGCTGGCAGACACCGATGAGGAGCCCTGACTGCACAGGCTGAGCCCTGAGTTGGCTCACTTTTGAGCTGAGCACTGCCGGCGCACCTGGTTCCCCTCACATGCCACCCACGTCTAGACAGGGCTTAAGCAACATCCGATGCGGATTAGTGCCGTGCAGCCCCGTGTTGCATCCAGCACCAGCCTATGCACCTCAGTGCCACAACACCCTGCCTGATGCACCCAAAGCCAAGTTGCCAGTTGCAGCGTCTCCTGCCTTGTCCACTTCCCACACTATGGGGCATGATCAGATCGCAAGCATGGTTGCACCAAGCAGTCCCTGGCAGGAAGGGACGGCACCTGCTGTTCATGCAATCCCTTGGTATGACCAAGCAAAGCCCCCCACAGATGCACCACAGCGGGCTTACAGATGTACTGCAGGTCATCACTTGCAGTGGGGCATGTCATCACCAGCATCGGGGCAGGTCAGCATCTGCAGCGGGGCAGGTCAGCATCTGCAGCGGGGCAGGTCAGCATCTGCAGCGGGGCAGGCCAGCACCCCCATCAGTGCAGGTCAGCACCCACAGTGGAGCAGGCGCCACCCACCTGCCTCCTGGACCCAGCCATTGCGATCTCCTCGCCCGGGGGTATCATCAGCTTTGCTGGCTCGTCGGATCGTCTGATTGGCGGCACCACCTTTGCGCGGGCCTTGTTGTACAGGTTGGAGCCCAGGGGCATCGGGTGTATGAAGAACTCTGCGGGGTCGATCTGCACGCAGCCGTGACAGCCAAGCACACAGCCGCTGGGGCCGTCAGGAGCACACGATCTGCACGCAGCCGTGACAGCCAAGCACACAGCCGCTGGGGCCGTCAGGAGCACACGATCTGCACGCAGCCGTGACAGACAAGCACACAGCCGCTGGGGCCGTCAGGAGCACAGAATGCCCTGCGCGCCGCCCACAGAATAGCGTGGGCGAGGGGGTGCAGCCAGGTAGCGTAGCCAGCCCCATGGCCAGCAAACAGCTCCCGCTTGCAGTGTGCGGCCCCAAAGCAGAGGCGCGCAAAAGACCTGGCACCAAGAGCAGGCTGGCGCAGCACACACACCTCTTGGCACTGCAGCTTTAGCTTGTCTTTGCTCTCCACACCACCACTTGTGTTGTAGTACACCACGCTGCCTGCTTGCGCGCACATTGGGCTTGGCAGCACGAGCCGCCCCACTTGGGTCTGGATGCCTTCCTGCACTTGTTTTTTTGCATGTGAACCATGTGGGCCCTTGTGAGCGCCTTGTTTGGACAGCAATCCTGTTGGCAACGGGTACATAAGGAATAGGTCTGGCTGAGCGGCAAACAAAGAGGCAAATTGGCAAATCACGGCCATCTGCTGCATGCGCTCACACATCAAGAAGACCAGTGCAAGGCATGCCACTTGCACCAGCAGGCGGGCCTGGCTTTGGGCTATGACAATGCCTGAAACAAAGTTCTGATGCGGTGAGGCTGAAAGGCCAAGGGTTAATTTTGGGCTGTGATAATGCCTGAAACAAAGTTCTGACGAGGTGAGGCTGAAAGGCCCAGGGTTGAGGGTCTTCCACGCTGCCAGCGGAAGCGATGGCCCACCAACCACCTTAACTACAGACCCCCAACAAGGATCCTGCAATTTTCTGTGGGCATAGTTGCCCGGCAGCGCCATTGATAGACAGCAAGGCAGATAGGATCTAAAATGTTCACCACAAGTTGTGATCACACCATAGGCAAACGAAAAGAGTGGCTACGGTAGCAAAGAGCGCTCTGTCAAATGACCTCGGCGCTGGTACAGTGCTGGTTGTTGCTGCAAGAGCTTCTATGACGCACCAGCAAGAAAAGCGAAACCTTGACCCTTCGTTCTTGGAAGAAGCGCTGCAGGGTTTGACGCACAAGATGCTGCATGCCCATGCTCATACCCCTGCATGCAGCCAGGCACAAACGGATAAGTGACACATGATGTCCACTGACGCACCATGCCACATGGCACGCTTGGATCTAAAAGCCAGCTGTCGCTGCAGGAGCAGCAGGCGCATGCTAGGTGGCAAGCACACCTGTAATGCTGTGTGAGCAGCTGCTCCATGTTTCCAATGAGATTCTGGGCAAGCGTTGTTTCCGAGGATGCCCTGAGGGTGGCCTTGACTTGCTGCAGGTGGAGCATGCACACCTGCAGCCAGCGAGGGCAAAGCAGGCAGGCACGCTTGCTGAACAGTAACAAATTCCTCTCGCAAAGGTCAAGTACATCGCAAATGCAACGCATTCCACTCGTGAAGGCAAGAGGTTGCAGTAGCTTTAAGCTGGGAGCATCCTCACGGCTGTGCATGCACCACAGACACACACACAGAGCAGCAGCAGCAGAGCAGCAGCAGCAGCAGCAGCAGGCAGGCACAGGCGCCAGGTAGCAACCCTGGTACAAACAGGCTTGAAACGTGCAATGACGCACCTGCAACATACTGTCCAAGCTGCTGCTGCACATGATCTGATACTTCAAACCCATCATCATGAGGTCAAAAAGCTTGTCCATGCTGTGAGGGGGTCAGAGGCAGGGTGTGGTGTTGATTGCTTCATTGGCATGGCTGCCTCACTGCTAATAGGATACGTCAATGCACCAACTTCTTCCAACCAACCTTGCACAGGGCACGTACACAGCTTTCCACAGGATATCTTTATGATATCCTGATTAGTCATTCGGCTTCCAGGGAATGCAGGCAGCTCAGTTGAAGCTCGGTGAACATGCCTGCAATGTGCGCCAGCCATGTCCTCCTCACCTTGGCTCGCTGAGCTTCATTATGGATGAGTGAGCGATTTGCTCAAAAATTTTGCGCACGGTGCTGACTGTGTACAGCTCCTGTGGGGCAAAAAGCTTCTCCACGTATGCCTCATTGAACATGGTCTTTGCCACGTCATGCAGCACGCGTGTGCTCTTGTCCAAGGGAATGCTCTGGGCAATCAAGCGCTGCTCCAGGATGTACAGCATCTCACACCCTAGGTTGGTGTAAATGAGGGGCATGGCCTTCAGTGACATGGCAGCGTAGTTGCCGTGCCAAGCAGTGGCAACACAACAAAAGCACACGGCAACCTTATCCAAGCCTATGTTATTTAGCCTGAAGGTGTAAGGTAGATAAGTTAAGAGAAAGTGCACATAAATGCATCAAATGCCCTTGGATCTCCAACAATCACCATCGTTACTGTATGGAAAACTCACTAACACGGTAAGCAATTATTTATTCATCGACCTACCATGGCCGCGCCGGATGACTTTTACCTGCGGTACTACCAAGGGCATCACGGAAAGTGGGTCACCTGCAAGCACGGTCTTACCTTCAGCCACACGCACGTATCGTTAGTGTTCGATGAGCAATCGTTGGCTCCTGCGTTTTGATGTGCGTGCAGGTGGGGGCACGAGTTCATCGAGTTCGAGTTTAGGCCGGATGGCAGGGTGAGCAGCGCCTGTTGGCGAGGGTAGATGTTAGGGGTGTTTCTCGTATCGTCGGTCGTGCCAGTAAGGGCAGAGATGCAAGGGCCCAGATCCCCCTCTCCTCCCTTCCCTCCTTTTTGCAGTTGAGATACGCCAACAACTCGGGCTACAAGGCCCAGGGTGCGAAGGATGAGATGATCACGCGTGAGGTGTTCGTGAGCCAGCTGGTGCTGGACGAGGTCAAGCGCATCGTGGAGGACAGCGAGGTAGGAGCAGTCAGTGCCCACAGGGCCACAGCCAGCGCAGGCACATGCGCAGGCCACAAGCTCTCCATGGAGTATTTGCTGGCATGCATGATGATGTAGAGGCGTGTGAAGGCGCGCCTCCTGAGCCTCGTCCTGCGCCCTGTGCGGGTGCGCAAGTGTCATGCAACTGCATGCAAATTGCCACCGCTGCCCTGAGTGTGCAGAATCAACCTTGGAAGGTGAGTCCCAAAGCCCATGCTGGCCCTGCTAAGGATTATTCAAAGCAGCGTGGCCACAAGGAGGGCATAAGGAGGAGAGCATGTGCACCCTTGTGCATGCTGAAGCGCATGCGCACGCGCACGCACACACACACACACACACACACACACACACACACACACACAACATGCACATACGCATGCTCGCACACCCATAGACACACGACATGACATGCACTCACAAGTAAAAACACGCACAAACATGTACACATGCACGCACGCATGCACATACATGCATGCGTGCATGTGCGCACATATATACAAACAAATATGTTCGTGCATGTGCAGGCACTTGAATGAGCGTGTGCTTAAGTACATTAGCCATGCACATGCTTGTGCGGCTCGTGCAGATACACATCCATGCACAGACGCATAAAACACATGTGTGCATGCATGTACATAGATACGCTTTGTTGCATCCTTACATCTGCCTGGGTGCCCATGTGCATTGTCGACATGCCTGGTGCAGGCAGCATTAAACATCTTGTACATGTTTGCACTTTCAATGGTAATCATAGCTGTGACACGCGCTCGTTTGTCAGTCCATATGATGCTGGACGTGAGACCTTATTGTGCAGGTCTGTGTGCAAGACTTCCTGTGCGACGCGCATTTGCAGGTGGTGAAGGAGGATGACAACAATTGGCCAGCCCCTGACAGGGTCGGAAAGCAGGAGTTGGAGATCATCATTAATGGGCAGCACATATCGTTCACTTGCACCAAGCTAGGCTCCGTCCTCCAAGTGCAGCAAAGTAAAGACCCAGAAGGCCTGCGTGTCTTCTACTACCTAGTTCAGGTGAGCTGCACGTCATGTTGAATAAGCGTTCTCCACATTGTGCGCAACTTGCCTCTTCATTTCAATGGTCATGGTTGCTTTCCTACTTGCCTTCATTTAAAGCTTGTGGTTTTCCAGTTAAGAGAGACCTGCAGCAACTTAATGGCTGCAGGCTCCCTGTGCCGAAAAAAGAGGGTTCCATTTTTTTGTCAACTTGAGCATTTCCTTGCAGCCTATGATGTCCTTGACCTGCCATGATGTTGCCCAGCATGGTCTTGCCTGATCTGCTCTGCAGTCACACATGAAGTGATTGATTAATTGAGGCACTGCAATATCACTTTGGTTAAAAAGACAGTCAGTATGACCTGAACAATCTAACCCAGCAAACCCAATGCAAGGTAGTCAAGCTAAGACACTGTTGTTGCTGCTGCCTCCCCTGCTCCACAGGACCTGAAGTGCCTTGTTTTCTCAATTGTGTCAGCGCACTTCAAAATCCAGCCCATCCAGAAGTGAAGTTCCCTGGGGGCTTTTCTTACTTCTAAGGCACATGCTTATTAAGCCACTTGTTGCAAAGTAAAGTCCTTGTTACATGAAGCACATGTTGCACCTCATGCTTCTTACATGCCAAGACTTATTTTTTAAGGATGTATGAGACCAATTGCTGTATAGGACCATTTCTTTCCTTTACTCTCCTTGTCAGTCTGGGAGCTGGCATTTTTCAGGGAAGCTGTGGAGATGGGCATGGGCCGCAGCTTCTTGCTTATGAGTCATAAGTGATGACTTGTTTGTGTTTTTGCATAACAGCTGACATGGCCAGGAGATGTAAGATGTTCTGACCTTATCAAAGAAAAAAAGACAAATACATCCAGCATGAAGTTATGCTTGAGGCCAGATGTGTAAGGGATTGATAGTTGCTGTTTGCCAAACACAGCAGCACGTATGCGTCTGGTCACGATCACGATCCCACCTGGATCAGGGACCTGGCTTTTGACATTCCAGAAGCAACTTGCTCCAGGTTGAACCTGGAAGCACAAAAATAGCAGGTACAATCCAATTGGATATGCTTGCCACCCAAGAATTGAGGCTGTTTTGAAAGTTGAGGTTACAAAGCTGTACCTGCCAAAGAGGGCAGCTTAGGTTAGGTTAGGTTAGGTTACATAGCTGTATCTGCCAAACGAGGGTAGCTTAGCTGAAGGCTGCTTTAAAAACTTCCTCTTAATTACCCTCCCGCCGCAAACCATCTTCGCACACACTCTCTACTAGAGAGTAGTACTCCCATCACCTGTATCGCCCAACATCTCATGAGCCTAGGATTTAATGGGCTCCATGATCTTTCTTCTCCCAACAGAACCTACATTATCACAGTGGCCCAACTAAAAGAAATTCTCCGAGGTCACTGCATAAAGCAAAATAGCACTCAACAGACTGGCAGCCCTTGTTAACTTACCCCAGGCAGAAGATCTCACCCCTGGTGAAATTCACAAGCTCCTGGCATATAAAAGCACTAATGCAAGCACCTTCGCCATGTACCGCAAAATCAATAACACACACACATCAGTGGACTAGTTGACACCCACTTCAACGCAACACTCCCATCCACAACAACTGGTACAAACCTCCAGAGCAAATACATACCAGCCACACTAGTAGTGCCCCCTCCTCAGCCCGAGCACTCGGGAACACATTGCAGGCATGAACTTCATAACTTGAAGTTAATGGACGCCGCATCCCTCGCACTTACACCGGTTTACCTTCACTCACTTGTAGTACCGCCCATGCAGAAAAGAAAAGAAAAAAAGAAAAGAAAAGACTACGCTAACAAGGTAACCCCTGTTTGCGTGAATTAAGGAAGAAGTTTACATCTGGTGCAAGCACCAGGCAAACCTCCACCATCAAACGAGGAAGAAGGT
>LKMJ01003000.1_pt1 | contig 15643 bp, 17 predicted proteins | sample 643391 | NCBI WGS metagenome assembly LKMJ01 (sample SAMN04112250, study PRJNA286221) | soda lake metagenome | biome: soda lake; feature: Kulunda Steppe; material: water; isolation source: sample PL-Br10 brine of Picturesque Lake | place: Russia: Kulunda steppe | collected 2010-07
AAAATCGGAGATTTTCGTCATCACGAAAGGCTTCGCCTTTCGAACGACCTGTGGAGACTGCGCTCCCTACGGACACCGCTGATTTCCAGCGCGTGTCTGCAAAGCGCGTCGTAGAAACAGGAAGCCTCGGGGCTTGACCCCGAGGCGATTCACGACGAGATTGATGAAGCAACTCGTGACGATTTGTTTGCTGCGGCTGAGCAGCTTGAGCGGATGACCCCCGAACAGATTCGTGTACTCGCAGATGATATTCGAACGCTGCAATCAGACTACGAGCCTGAGTCAGACCTTCTAATGATTCTCGTCGGGGTGGACAGTGACCACGGAGTAGCAGGATGGGAGTTCACGCATGAGCGTGGAATGAAGGACGGGGAACATGCCGTAGCTGGAAGCGCGTCAAATATTGAGACGATTGAAACCGTCACTCGCGGCACGGTGAGCGGGTTCGGGACGACTACGCTTGATCTCTTCCATCCACCCGGGGAAGCGCTTGACCCTCGTCAAGTCGTCCAAGGAATCTACGTATCGATGCGGATATACTCCGTGATGAGACGCCACTGACTCCGGAAGATCGTGCTGAGAAAGTCAATCAGGACACTACGCTCCTCGACTTCTAATCGCTACTGCGTGAGTCTCAGAGTGAGTGAGTCACTGTCTCGTTCAAGGATTTGCTTGTCGATAAGACGATCAAAGGCCTCTGAGACGGCTTCCTCGTCATCAGTTGAAAGCGACCGCACGTTCGAGATAACATACTCTTGAATCGCTCCGTGTTCGTGCAGGCCGTCATCTACTGCTCCCAGAATGAAGTACTCAACCTCGAATTCGGTTGCGAACGCAGAAATACGATTCGAGAACGACGAAGGTAGCCCAGAGAGTGAATGCACTGCTGTCTCGATAGCGAACAGCGGGTGAGACTGATCGCGGATGTGTCGTGCCTCGGTTGAACCTGTGTTGAACGGGCGTTGCTCCTCTATCTCTTCTATGATGGATTCGTACGCCAGTCCGCGCTGCGCGTACACTCGCATGTCTTCGATGTCTCGCCGCCGTCCGCTTCCCAAGTCGCCACCTGAGACAGCTTTCAGCAAGAACATGTCCTCGTCAGAGAGCACGTACGCAGTCACATATTCGCCAGTCCAGAACTCGTCTGCTCGGTCATGCATCCGGGTCGTGATCCACACCTTCCCAACTATTTGCTGTTCAAACAAGTCGATTCGGAACCCTCGATCAGGGTGGCGAAGCTCGACTGTTTTCCCAACACCGTCGAATGACTCGGTAGGTTCGCCCGTCACCTCGAATCCTTTCTGTTGAAGCGAGTGGTAGACGTGCTCGAATTCGACGGTTACGGCGAGGGCTAAGTCGATGTCTTCGGTCTGGTCTTTGAGCCCCTGCACCGTCATTGCGGACCCGCCCAACAAGTACACGTCAACCGATTCTGAAAGCCACCCGTCAAACTCAGCGAGAAACTCCCTGATGGCCTCTCCGCCACTGAACACGGTCATTTAGGCGACTCCGTACTGTTCTTTCAGTGCTGCGTATTCTCGGTCACTCGGCAGACTGATTCCCGCGTCATCGGTGATGTCGAAGTCCTCCTTGATGAGACGGCACAGGTGAGCAATCAGTGGTTCTATGCCGTACCACGCCGCGGTCTCAAGTAACTCGTCTTCGTCGATTCCCTCCTGTTCAATGAGGAGCATCGCGTAACTCACGTTCCGTGAGTCCGCTTCAAGTACAAGCGTGTGGCAGACGATGTCCGCAGGTGTGAGTGGGTCATCTGGCGCGTACCAGAACGCTGGTTCGCCTGCGAGGAAGAATTTTAGGCCATACGCTTGGAACTTCGCCAACCCGGTCATCTCCCAGTCAGGAGCGTGTTGGAGTGCGTCCGTGTCCCCGGGTTCTTGTACGTGGACGAGTGCGCGTTTCGGGTCGCACCACTCTACGGTCGTACTTGGAGCAATGTTTCGAACGCGTGTTCGGTGCTCATGCGCCACGACTTCTTGAACGAAGGCGAGTAGTGGCTGTAGATCGTCGGCAAGTGCGTAGTCTGGACCGGATGGGGCTAACATCGCCCGGTTCTTCAGTGGTGACAAGGCTTTGTGAGCGGCTTGCCGCGTGATTCCTAACTGGTCAGCGATCGTCGTGATGCGGCGGGGTTCATCGAGGTACCAGCAGACGCGAATCGTTGCAGGTGAGAGGAGTTCTGGCCAGTCCACGTGACCGAGTTTCGACGTGAGGTGACGGTACGCTTCGACCACAGGGTCATCGGTTGCACGCACGACGCGTTGGTTATGATGACGCCGGGATTCGTCTAACAAACCTGCATCGAGTAAGTCGTCAACGACGCGGTAGACTTGCTTCCGGCTGTGCTCGGTTTCTGCTGCGAGCTCTTGCGCGGTCGCTTCTCGACCAGAGCATAGCTCGTCCAGGATTTCGAGACCAGTCTTCGAGAGGATCATTGTAAACTATTTTGTCTGAACACTTAAATAAGTTCCGACATTTTAGTTTACATCTCGGGATTGAGCGTTCAATCGCCCTGGTCGAACAACCTGTGTCGGTATTCGAGCCATCCAACATCGTGGTACGTCACGTCGTCAATGATGTCGTACTCTAATGGCATCGGGCCTCTGACCCGGTTCGTGTAGTCAAGGTTGATCTCGATGCACGGGCCGTGGTCGTGAACGCAGTCAAACCCATCATCACCGGGGTAGACAACACTGAACCACCGGATACGGAACCCGAAGTGCTCGCACACGTCGTTGACGACAGCTGCGTCGCAGAACGGTGTGTGCACCCACATCTCCCCGCCAGCATACGCGTGGTCTTTGACGCACCACACCTCATCGAGCGAACGTAGGTACTCAGCAGCGCGATCGTAGTGAGCTTCGCTGAGTCGATCCCACCAGTAGTAGCGTTCAATCTCGTCTTTCAGTAGCGCTAAGCAGTCCTCGCAGACTTCGTACTCGTCGTCAGCGAGGCGCACATCATAGAGACCATCGTGGTGGTTCGTATCGCACGCATCGCACGGTGGTCGAGGGACCGTGTACAAGGGCGAACGGTCAGAATCGTACTCGTCGTCTCCGAAGAGTGGGACGAAGGTACTGCTCTCGCTATCGGGCGTTTCAGGGGTGGTTGAGTCAGTATTCTCAGTCATTGGTATCCAACCGAGAACCATCAGCCACGCTGTGTGACTGGGTTCCCGGTTAGAACGCGACCGACGCCATCACGAGCATCTACGTCGACGGTGACCTCTCGCGGGTAAATAGTTTCTGTGGAAAATGACCCGATGATACTAATCAGTCAAGTGCTTCTTTTTCACCATGACGACAATCACGCTTACTGAAGAAGACGATTGGTGTGTGATCACGGACGACGAATCCGGGGTGACCACACAAGGTGAAACCAAACTGGAAGCGCTCCTCATGTTGGCTGACGCGCTTGCAGCGCACGACGATACCGACGAGGACTTGTTAGCGACTGCGCTGGACATCTTCGTTCCGGACCCGGAAGACGAGGAGTTTCTGGCCGACCTCGAAGACGAAGCGTACGACCCCCCTGAAGTCACCGATGAACAGGTCGCCAGGCAGCGAGAAGCGACGCTCTGGCTTGCTAAATCCCACAAGAAAACCGATTACTCTGACCCGCACCGCTTCGGTATGCTTCTCGCGCTCATCTACGGGAACTCTCACGGCATCACGTTCGAACACTTCGGTGAATTCGTAGCGAAGGGGTACTGGGACGTGTTGGACTCGATCGCCACCGGCACTCGAAGGCTGGGAAAGCTTTCGGATCAACTCGATGCTGACAAGGAGTTTGTCGAGGAGGCTGTGACTGCGTTGAAACGGCATGAGTTAATTGCGGAGGCCGCTGACGGATCGCTGTACGCCGCACAGCGCGTCGTGGGCGTCGGGCCGTACGTCATCGATGACGAGAACATCATCGACTGGAAGGCCCACTACGACCATACGCTCGCCCGTGACGTGCCGGAAGACGAGGTCCCAGAAACGGTTGAGGACGGTGTGTACGTTGAACGAATGGGGACCGGGTACGGGTGGTACCACGACCCGGGACCATACAAACCGCCGGTCGCGGATGAAGTCATCATGACGCGTGAAGAAGCCGAAGCAAACGGCGCGAATCCGTGCCCACGGTGTTTCCCTGAGTCTGAATACGGACAGCGGTTTGAGGTGACTAACATGGGTGGTGGGACCACTCGGTACGCCCCGAAAGAAATCGACGAGGACGCGGACAACAAGTGACTATGGAGCACTGAGACTACGTAGTAGGTTCGAACCCATGTTCCTCTCGATGAATCTCTAAGAAATGAGGATGCGGTTGGATGTCGAGATTCTCTGGCAGTCGAATCTGCTCTCCTTCGAAGGGAACGAATTCTTCATACCCCGCGCGGTTTGGTGCGTCCTTCACGAGAATACGGTGTTCATCGGATGGGGCGATCCACCCGTTGTCGAACGCCCAGTGGTGAAGACGGCATAAGATTATTCGATCCGGGAGTTTGTCGGGACCGCCGTCGGCTGCTCGTTGAATGTGTGCAGCTTCGACTTCGTTGTTCACACCCTGATCACCGTCAGGAGCTTCAACTTTCAACCCACAAACCGCGCATTCCATTCGTCTTTACCTAAGACTCACACCTCGGTTGTGTAGCAGTAGCGAGCGTCTCCTGTAACACTGGCCGTTGCTGGTGGATTTTCTGTGCATCTTCGATCAGTCGTTCGAACAGCGATGGCGGCGAATAGCCAAGATACTCGCCGAGTTCGTGGAGGATGAGCTAGGCGTGCGACCGGAAGGTCGCCGCCCAGCGTTCTGGCGGAAACACGACCTCATCGTCCGCCTGTTCGGTGACCAGATCGAGCAAATCACGACCTACCAGCAGTGACAGCAACGCTGCGTACAGCAGAATTTCGACGACATGCTTCTTCGTCGTGTCGAACTCGTCCAGTTCGTACTGCGTCTTCAGCTCACGGAACAACAACTCAACCTCCCACCGACAGCGATAGATCGTGGCTAGATCCGACGGCAAGAACTCATCTCTCGGCAGATTCGTGATATACAGGTGGTAGTCGTCGGCGTCCGCAAGGGGGACGCCGACGACACGGAACCGCTTCGTGTCGCGTGATTGCGTTCCTCCGTACGGTCTTCGGTCAAACTCGGCTTCGACTTCCACGTCGATGTACCCGCGGTGCAGATCATCCACAACATCGTGGATCTTCTCACCTTCCAAGGGAATGGCGCGCCCGCACCATTCCCGTAATTCCCCCGTTACGACCGGGTTTGCGCTCTCTTTCAGCCGACTCACGAAGTGGCCGTCGTTCTCATCGATCAACGCGAAGCGGCGGTATTTGAAGTAGGCTCGCTCGAAGAGAACAAGCCGATTTTCAAGCCACGATCCTGTGTTGAACAGCGTGCTATCGTGCGTTTTCTCGTTAGCGACGTCGAGCCGTTCTATCGTCTGATCGGTGGCATTGTGGAGCAGGTGGAGCCGTGCTCCAGCCTGCTCCTCCTTGCGAGCTTCGTACTCATCAGGCAAGGACTCGTGTAACCGCAGTACCGTTCCATCAGCGATTATTACGTCCCTGAACCGGTCGATATCCGCGTTAAAAGCGTCCGGAACAGCGACCTCGTCGAGCACGGTCTCGACGGGGTCGCAGAAGCACTCCGCGAGTTCTGGCGTCAATCACTGATAGAAGCCGCCGGGAGAGAGCGGCTTGTCGACCGTCAAGTTGTAACTACGTCTGAAGCCAGCGAGTGTTCGGCTTTCGCCTGCGGCGAAACCGAACACGAATGCCCAGACAAAAGCGGGAATCTGGAGCTTGCGGTCACGTTCGACCACGCCGAGGAACTCGGAGGGAAAGAGAGTAGTGAGCCGACACATAATCCGAAATGAGGAGACGTTGTCGTGCACAGACTCGACTTCCTCATTCCTCTCGGATAGAAGCCACGATAAGCGGCCGCTGTCACGTGGTTTCTCGCCTAGCTAAAGACGGATACGGGCACTCGCCCAGAAGTGGAAGCGAGCGAACACGGATTGAAAACTTATCCATGAAGATGACGTGCTTGATTTGGGGGTGGAAGTAATGCTCCCCGATTTTGCAATTGACCACCCTGATGGACGCCGAGTCTTGTTCGAGATTGCTGGCTTTTGTACCCCCGAATACCTCGAGGAGAAGTTGGCGAAGATACGAGACGCCGGCCGAGACAACTTCATCGTCGCTGTCTCCGAGCGGTTGGATTGCTCGGCTGGAGACTTCGAAGGCATAGACGACCGGCTACTGTGGTTCAAATCAGGGATTCACGTCTACGATGTCGTCGAACTGGCTGAGGAGTACGCTATCAAAATCTCACCAGTCCACCCCAATCGGCACATCTTCACTGGAGTTTATTAGATGATCCGAATGAAGCAGGCTTTTCAAGCGATATACCGGGATTGAGTTGTTATTCCCGTGAGAAGCCCTATAGTGACTCGACAAGGATTTCCGTGCACCGTTCCCAGTACTGTGGCGTGTGGCCAGCGTTGTGGGGCGTCACGAGACAATTCCTCAGTGTCCACAGTGGGTGGTCGGCTGGAAGCGGTTCGGGATCGGTGACGTCGAGTGCTGCACTAGCGATGTCGTTTCCGTGGAGTGCTGTTACCAGCGCGTCAGTATCGACGACCGGCCCGCGAGCGACGTTGACGAGCATCGAGTCGGTGGGGAGTGTCAAGAAAATGTCTTCGTCGATCAGGTGCTCAGTCGTCTCCGTGAGCGGACAGGCGAGGACGAGATAGTCAGTGCGACTGAACGCCTCGAGCAGCGCATCGTCGTCGAAGCCGATGATTTCGTCGGCGTTGCCACCTTTCGAAGGAGTGTACCGAACACCAATCGTGTTGACGCCGAAGGCGTTGAACCGATTGACGATGGTTTGTCCGATCGGTCCCATCCCGACGACGGTGACCGTCGACCCCTGAAGTTCGCCGCCCTGATAGTGACACCACTCTGATCGTTCGTGTTGGGTCCATCCTTGCCGAAGGTTTCTAACCTCGGTGAGGACGTAGCCGAGTACCTGTTCGGAAACGTTCGGGCCGTGGACGCCGGAGGCACTCTCGACGACTACACCTTCGGCTTCGAGCGTGTCAAGTGGAAGATGGTCGGTTCCGGCAAACGTACATACGAAGAGATCGAGTGTCTCGGACGCTTCGATGAGGTCGGGATCGATCTGGTAGCCGGTCGCGACGGAGGCTTCCATGAGGAGGGCGCGCTCCTCGACAGGTGTTCGTGCCAGAGAGACGGTTGCGTCGATCGGTGCGTCTCGGATCGTTTCGGCGTACGCTTCCGGATCAAGTCCGTGGATTTTGTCGTTGAGAACGACGATATCAGTCATAGGTCACCACCTGCAGGTCGTGTCGTGCGGTTGTGCTGGTTACTGTCTGCCGTCCATGGGGTGTTGCTGTTATTTTTATTTTGAGTGTCGTCTGCCGTACGTGTCGCTCTGTTGGTGTCGTGCTGTGCGCTCTCAGTCGTCTGTCTGGATGTCGTATTCATAGTCACTGGGTGTCGGTCTGCAATACGTTCAGTATGCGATACTACTGTTGTCCGCACGGTGATCGAGGTTTCATCGTCAGTTCATCGGTAACTGCTATGTCGGTCACTTGTCTCCCTCCAAGTCCGATCGTCTCGTCGGATTGACAGCCCGCCCTTCGTCGACGGTGAGCGTCATCGTTCGATCGCTCGTTGCAACGGGAACGCCCTCCTTGATGACGAGGGCGCGTAGTTCACGAGTCCGGAGCACGTCGAACGGATCCGCACAGCCGTGGACGATGATCGATCCCTCGGCCCCGGCAGTCAAACCATACGGGGTCGCATCCACGACGTGTGCACTCGCCTCGAGCAGCATCTCCCACAGGTCGGAGACGTCGCTCCGACGATTCAGTTGTGCGAGGTGAACGAGCGTGTGGGCGGCGGTCAGCGGATCGCCGTCGCCGTACTGGTACGTTGAGTCGACGACGTCGTCCTGCCCGATCGCCACCGGAACGCCACGCGCACGCAACTCGGTGATTCTCGTGTGCCCCCGACGACGTGGAACGTCCTCGGCGCGTCCCTGCAAGACGGCGTTCGAGAGCGGGTTCGTGACCACGCTCATGCCGACCTCGGCGATCAGGTCCATCAGTTTGTGTGCGTACGTATTCGGATACGAGTGCAGTGCCGTCACATGACTCGCCGTCGTCCGCTCCCCGAGATTGCGTTCTCGAACCTCGACCGCGAGCACCTCGGTGAACCGGACGGTCGGATCGTCGGTTTCGTCGATATGCAGGTCCAGCGGGCAATCGTGTGTCGCTGCGAGTTCGACCACTCGCTCGACGTGCTCGACGCCCGCTTCTCGGGTGTGTTCGCCGTGTGGAAGCCCACCGACGACGTCGACACCCCGTTCGAGGGCTGTCTCGAGTTGTGTAATCGTCTCGGGATCGTGGACGACCGAGTCGATCGGGAACGCAACCAGTTGCAGATCGACGAGGTGAGCCAGTTCGTCGCGCAACTCAAGTAACGCGTCGACAGTCTCCCAGTGTGGCGCGGTAACGTCGACGTGAGAGCGGATTCGAGTGACGCCGTTTGCGACGTACCACTCGATAACGCGTCTGGCCCGGTGCTTGACCGACGTCCTGTCGAGTCCCTCGCGACACTCCTGCCACAGGGTCCACCCCTCCTCGAGCGTTCCACTCTCGTTCGTCCCTGCGATATCGACAGTGAGTGCGCTGTCGAGGTGGGTGTGTGGCTCCGAGAACGTCGGCGTCACGAGTCGCCCATCGGCGTCGACCCGATCGGCTGGATCGAACGCGGCCTCGTTCGCCGTTCCGGCATCGACGACCGCGTCAATCGTCCCGTCACGAACGACGATATCGACGGTGTCGCCGGCCCGTGTCGTTCCGTTCCGTACGAGAACGTCGCTCATGGGTCACTCGATCGCGACCGTCACGTCGAAGCTCCCATCCTCGAGCGTGCGTTCTTCGAGTGCTTTGAGGGTCTCGGCGTCGGCGTCGATCGTCGCGACGTGATTGCCGGCGAGTTCGCCAGCCGGGCTTTTGAAACAGGTTGGCCCGCAGGCGATAAGGAGTTCCTGTTCGTTCCGGTAGCCCGGGTAGAGCAGGACGTCACCCCGTGAGGGGTAGACCGTGTGGTTCTCACGCGGGATCTCTGGGAGGTCGATCTCGTCGATGTTGATCCACGTGGCGATCCCACTCCAGCGGACGTGCATGAGCGTCGACTCAAGGGGAAGAAACGCCCGCATGGCGTCGATCGATTCGGGGGCTGCGTCCTCGTATAGCTCCGCGGTGAACGTGTACTCTGCAACGTCGATGATGAGTTCGTTTGTCATAGTGTACTGATGAGTTCGTTGTGTCGTGATTGTCTCCGTCTCTATCGAGTCGTCGGGTGGTCGTTCGTAGTCGGTTCACCGTCCAGGTGGTGACTCTGAGTCATCGCGATCGTCTCCTCGGTCACCACGATCAGTCACTCGCGAGACGCGCAAGCGCTCTGGTCAGTATGCGGGTCCCTGCTGTACAGTCGTCCCAGTCGGTCCACTCGAGCGGTGAGTGCGATCGGCCCTCGCGTGAGGGGACAAACAGCATGCCGGTATCGGTCACCGACGCGACCAGCATGGCGTCGTGACTGGCCCCGGAGTGAAGCGAGCATGAACTGACGCCGGCAGCCGCCGTGCTCTCGGCCAGCGCGTCCCGACAGCGCCCCGCCATCGACACCGGATTGACCGTGTAGCGCCGGTCGATTGTCGTCTCAACGCCACGGTTCGCTTCGAGCGTCTCGAGTGCTCGATCGATCTCCGTCAGGATCGTCTCCATCGTCTCGATGGCCGTATCACGGATGTCGACACTGAGGGTCGCCCGTCCGGGAATGACGTTGGCTGCACCGGGGTCGGCGTCGATCTCGCCGACGGTTGCAACCGTCGTTCCACGGTCGGTCGCCAGCCGTTCGGCGACGGCTTCGATCTTGGTCATGAGCATTGCCGCTGCCGCCAGTGCATCCGTCCGCTGGTCCATCGCGGTCACGCCAGCGTGGTCCGCTTTGCCCGTGATCTCGATGCGACACTGTGTCTGGCCGGCGATCCCCGTGACGATCCCGACCGGGACGTCCGCGCGGTCGAGTCGTGGCCCCTGTTCGATGTGGAGTTCGAGCATCGAGTCCCACTCGCTGGCGTCGACGACACCCTGGCGGTGGAACCCGATTCGATCGAGCCCGTCACGCATCGTCTCCCCCTGATTGTCGGTCAACGAGAGCGCTTCGACGGGGTCGAGCGAGCCCGTTGCGACAGCCGAACCGATGAAGCTGTCTTTGAACCGGTGGCCCTCCTCGTCGGTAAACGAGACGACCTCGATCGGCCGGGCGAGATCACAGCCCGCCTCGTCGATCGAGCGGACGGCCTCGAGTGCGCCGTAGACGCCGAGCGGGCCGTCGAAGATCCCGCCCCGAGGAACCGAATCGAGGTGGCTGCCGGAGGCGACGGGGGCCGTCTCGGGATCGACACCCGGCGGGACGTACCGGCCGGCAATGTTCCCGACACAGTCGACGCGAACCTCGAGTCCCGCATCGAGGAGGCGGTTGACGAACCGTTCGCGACAGCGGCGATCGGCCTCGGTTCCCGGCAACACCGTGCGGCCACGTCCCCGTTCGACCTCGATTTGTCCGAACTCGGCGTTAGCCTCGATATCCGCCCTGAGTCGATCGCCATCGACGGTGGCTATCGCCCGCTCGATCATGCGGACACCCGCTTCTCTGTCCCTCGTTCCCACTCCGGAACCCGCCGTTCGAGATACGTTCCGTGCCCGGGATCGGCGACGAGTTCGCTGTCATCCACGATGCGGGTTCCCCTGACGAACGTCTGTTTCACGCGTCCAGTCACCTCACGCCCCTCGTAGATACTGAAGTCGGCTTTGGACGCGTTGTCAGCCGGGTCGATCGTCCACCGTTCGTCGGGATCGAAGACGACCAGATCGGCGTCGCGGCCGGGTTCGATCCGGCCTTTCGATTCGAGGCCGAACGTTCTCGCCGGCGCGTCGCTCATTACCCGTGCGAGGAAGGGGTAAGAGAACCCGCGCTTGACTATCGCTTCATCATGGACGATTGACAGGCTCGTCTGGAGGCTGTTCGCTCCGTACGGGCCGTCCCACCAGTCACCGCGCTCTTTGACCCGGCGGGTGTTTGCCACGTGGTCGGAGCCGATCACCGCAAGCGTTCCCGACTCAAGATGAGCGAAGAGCGCGTCCCGATCGCGGTCCTCGCGCAACGGTGGGGAGATAACCGGGAGCTGTCCCTGCTCGGCGTAGGCGTCCGCTGTGAGCGTGAGATAGTGCGGACAGGTTTCGGCACGGACCGTCGGCTCGTCGCTGTAGCGAGCGATCGCTTCGACGGCTGCCTCGCTCGTGGTGTGGACGCCGTAGTACTTCGCGCCGTGGTCAATCGCGGCTCGGGCCATGGCATCGACAGCCAGCGCTTCGGCGTAGGCCGGTCGCGCGTCGGGGTAGGTCGTCACGTCAGATCGGTTCGCAGCAGCCGCCTGTTCGGTCTTTTGTGTACAGATCGCGTCGTCTTCGGTGTGGGCGGCGACGACGAGTCCGAGTTCGCTCGTCCGTTCAAGGACCGGGTCGACGAACGCTTCGGAGACCCCGCAGTCGTAGGTCGTAAACAGCTTGATCGAGGTGACGCCACGATCGGCGAGCGCATCGAGCGCGTCCAGCGTCGCCTCGTCCTCCTGGGTAACGACGGCGTGGAGGCCGTAATCGACGTACGATCGGGGCCCCTGTTCGTGATGGCGATCGACCGCTTCGAGGAGTCCGCCGGGTTCCTCCCAGTCGGAGTCCTCGCCGGTCCACGCCTGCCACGCGAAGGTGAGAAACGAGGTGACGCCACCGAGCGCCGCGGCTGCCGAGGCCGTCTCGTACGTGTCGATCGTGTTGTAATCGGCGACGTGGGTGTGGGGGTCGACGAGTCCCGGCAGAACGAGGCAGCCACTGACGTCGACGACGTCGGTCGCCTCCGGGACCGAATCGGTGGCAGGATCGACGACGGCGGCGATTCGATCGCCATCGATGAGTACGTCCGCCTTCGCCGTTTCCCTCGGGAAGACGACCGTTCCGCCGCGCAGTCTGGTGTCGATGGTCACGGTCCACCCCTCTGGACTGCGCGTACTGCCCAGGGCCGGTCAGCAGTCTCGGCTCCCGTGGAGTCGGCTGTTTGTCCCGCGTGGTCAATCATTGGTCTTGACTCCCTTGAGGTAGGCCTCTCGGATCTCCGGCCGCTCCAGAACGGTGTCGGCGTCTTCGTCGAATTTCGTCTGTCCGTTCTCGAGGACGTAGACGTGATCGGCGTACTTGACGCCAGTTTTGACGTTCTGTTCGATCATCAACACGGTGACGCCCAGTTCGTTGATCGCCTCGACCTTCTCGAAGATCGTATCGATGACCTTCGGCGCGAGTCCGGCCGTCGGTTCGTCGAGCAAGAGCAGGGAGGGGTCGAGCATGAGCCCGCGCCCGAACTCGACCATCTGCTGCTGGCCGCCGCTCAGCGTCCCGGCCTCCTGGTTTTGCTTTTCTTCGAGCGCCGGGAAGATTTCGAACAGTTCGTCGATCTTCTCGTCGACGGGATACTCGTCGTCGGCGACGTGAGCGCCGAGTTCGAGGTTCTCTCGGACGGTCATCGACGGGAACGAGGCGTTGCGCTGGAGGACGTAGGCCACGCCCTCGTTGATGAGTTCGCGCTGTGAGGCACCGGCGATGTCGCTGCCGTTGAATTCGATCGTTCCGGCCGTCGGCGAGAGCAGGCCGAAGATCGTCTTGAACAGCGTCGACTTGCCGGCCCCGTTCGGGCCGATGATACAGACGATCTGGCCCTCCTCGACGGTGAGCGACGCCCCTTTCAGTACCTGAAAGTCGCCGTAGCCCGCCTCGACATCCTGGACTGAGAGTACGTCGGTCATTGGCCGAAATACGCCTCCAGTACCGCGGCGTCTTCTAACACCGGTTCTGGCTTCCCCTCTCGGAGGTTAGCTCCATTGTGCAGTACGTACAGGTATTCGCTGAGACTTCGGATCATGTCCATGTCGTGTTCAATGATGCAGAAGGTCGCCCCGCGATCGTTTAGGTCGACGATCGTCTGGGCGATGTCGTCGACGAGGCCGGGATTGACACCCGCTGCCGGCTCGTCGAGCAGTACGACGTCTGGATCGGAGAGCAACGCGCCAGCGATACTCAACAGCTTCTTCTGGCCGGTCGAGAGCTCGCTGGCCGGTGACTCCCCGAGTTCCAGCAACCCGACGAACTCGAGCAACTCGTCGACGCGCTCGTGTATCGCCGGGTCGCTCCTGGTGGCGATCGTCTTGACGAGGCTCTCGTCGTCGTGTCCCTGATTGATCAGGACGTTTTCCCTGACGGTCAGGTCTGGAAACACCCGTGCCAACTGGAACGTCCGTGAAACGCCGTTGTTGACGATCACGTCGGTCCGCTGGCTCGAGATATCCGTTCCGTTCAGTTCGACCTGGCCGGCCGTGAGGTCGTAGACGCCCATGATACAGTTGAACAGCGTCGACTTGCCGGCCCCGTTGGGGCCGACGACACCGACGATCTCGCCGTCCCGAACCTCGAGTGACGCGCCATCCAGGGCAGTCACGCCGCTGAACTCTTTTCTGACGCCGTCGACGGTGAGCACCGGGTCGGTCTGGCGACGCTGCGTAGCCTGGTCGTGCTTACTCATCGGTCCCCTCCTCCGTCGTATGTTTCGAGAAGGTATCTTTCAGACTGTTTATCAGTCCGTTCGGTGCGTAGATGACCACCGCCAGCAGGACAAGTCCGAAGATTACCCAGTCGACACCGGTGAGGGTGCCGGCGAACATCCCACGGGTATACTCTCGGGTTGGGACGTAGATGAAGCCGCCGATGATCGGGCCGAACACCGTCCCCAAGCCACCCAGGATCGGAACGATGAGGATTTCGACGTTGCGCATCAGGTCGAGCGTTTCGACCGGGCTGACGAACTGGATGTACTGGACGTACAGCCCACCGCCGATGCCGACGATGAACGAACTGATTCCCATCGCGTACATCTTGTACCGGAAGACGTTCAGCCCCGCGTTGGCCGCGAGTTCCTGGTCCATCTTGATCGCTTTCAGGTAGATGCCAAGCTTCGAGCGGTGAAGCCGGTAGATCAGCACCGTTACCAGCAGGGCAAACGCCCACATGGCATAGAAGTGCATCCAGCGCGGTTCGAGAACGAACGATGATAAACCGGTCTCGACGCCCGTGTAATGAAGGCCGACCGACGCACCCACGAAGTCCCAGCGGTTGACCAGTGATTCAACTGCCAGCGTGGCCGCCAGTGTCGCGAGCGCGAAGTAGTGGTAGCTGAGCTTGAACGTGACCCCGCCGAGCAACAGGCCAGCACTGGTCGCGACCAAGCCGCCAAGCGGGATCCCGATCCACGGTGTCACGCCGTAGAAGACGAGCAACACCGCGGTCGTGTACGCCCCGGTGGCGAACATCACGGCGTGACCGAGGGAGATCTGTCCGGCGTAACCGCCGATGACGTTCCAGCCGTGTCCCAGTCCGATGAACAGGAAGGTTAGCGTCATCGTATTTAGGAACTGCCAGCTGGTCAGTCCGTACGTGTACAACATCGGGAACGCCAATGCCGGACCGAACGTGATCCCGAGTTTGAGCGCTGCCGGCAACTCAGAGAGTTCCCGGTAGTAGCTTTCGACCCGGTCAAGGTCGCCGGGGTACCGCTCGACGACACTCATCGACACACCCTCCATGCACGGTGACCGGTTGGGTGACGGTCAGTCATGCGTCGCTCACCCAGTTGAGAATGCCCTCGCGACTGTAGACCAGGCCGAGCAACAGCACGGCGAAGATGTAGAACGATCGGTACTGGGAACTCACGTACGTGACGCCGAGGTTTTCGACGAGTCCGATCGCGAGTCCACCGGTAACGGCCGCGATCACGCCGCCGAGTCCGCCGAGTGCGACGGCCGCGAAGGCGATGATCGTCCAGATCTCCGGCGTTGTTTCGGCCTGCGTGGGGTAAAAGGTCGCTGCAAGCGTTCCGGCGACGGCGACGGTCGCGATGCCGAGTCCCCACGTCAGGGCAAAGACGCGATCGTCGTCGATCCCCAGCACGCGGGCGGCCTCGCGATCTTGTGCCGTCGCCCGAATTGCGCGGCCGGTGTCGGTGTATTTGAGCACGTAGTAGAGAGTCCCAACGCCACCGAGACAGAAGACGGCAGCCACGAGCTGTGGCATGGAGACCGCAACGCCGCCGACTGCAACCCGCCCGTCGAGGACGAACGAGTCGAGCGTGCGTGTCTGTGGCCCGAACGCTGCCAGCATTCCATACCGGAGAATCAACAACAGCGCGAACGTCGCTAGTACCTGTGCGACGACCGGACCGTCGATGACGCGTGAGACGACGAGTTTGTAACTGAAGTAGCCAATCACGAACAGCACCACGACGTTGACCGGCAGCATCAACAGCGGGTCGATTCCGAACGTGTTGGAGGCGATCACTGTCGAGAACATCGCGATCAACATGTACTCACCGTGGGCGAAATTGACGATGTCCACGACGCCCAGATGATCGCCAGGCCCGCAGCGACCAGA
>LKMJ01003001.1_pt1 | contig 15642 bp, 18 predicted proteins | sample 643391 | NCBI WGS metagenome assembly LKMJ01 (sample SAMN04112250, study PRJNA286221) | soda lake metagenome | biome: soda lake; feature: Kulunda Steppe; material: water; isolation source: sample PL-Br10 brine of Picturesque Lake | place: Russia: Kulunda steppe | collected 2010-07
ATCTCCGCCTGTAGCCTCAGCGATTATTTTGATCAATACGAAAGGACACTCATGCGAATACTCCTCTTCTTCACTTCTGTCGTATCCTGCAACTACCTCCGCTCTCATACATCTGAGATTACAGGCCTAGATTTTAGAGTTGAAAGGTGTGAAAAACTCACAACAGATTTGGGGGTGTTCAAGTTTTCCGAACAATAATATGTGTAAAACTAACGAACATACTATGTACTTTAAAATACTTTGTTGTTAGTTATTAGTAAATAAGAAGTAGAATGGGTGTTTGGTAAAGGCGAACAACTGCTCTAGAGGTTTTCAAACCGAAAAAATCTTTTATTTTAGGCCTCTAAACTAGCTTTTAAGGAACGATTACTGTGAAAGTGGACTTATATGGTGACAGGCATAATAGTGAAGAATATGCGGCTAAAATACACAAAACTCTAGCTTCTACTCGCATTGAAGCAATAATGTTTGAGTCTCCTGATCTAAAAGGAGAAAGGATTGAATATTTGCTGAAGGCCTTTAAGACGTTTCCTACTCTTGCACATGTTTACAATGCCTTTAATCTTGATGTCACTAAGAAAGAAGAAGTAGAAGACAGATACAAGTCTCCACTGTATAAACTTCGTGTAGGAAAGCTCGAAGAGGCCTTAGAAGCTCTATTCAAGGTTTTTGACATTTCTGCAAGCGTAGAAGAAATAATTTCTCCTGGTGAAATTGTTATTGGTCGAGAAGAAGATCTTGCTATTACTTCGTTGTTCAGGACTTTAATGTTCAAGAAGAATTCAAGAAAAAATACTTTGTTGCCTCGTATAGGCGTTATTATAAGGAATTTTGATGCAGAGGTCTACACTATCGACTTGCCGCAAGACAAAGTTTATGCCTCGGCTGCTAAAAACATAGCCAATGCACCATCTACAGCTAGCGGCGTAAACGCATTGATGAACAAAGCTAGAAAAGGCCAGGCCTCAAGAAAAGAAGCGTCGGTGGCTAATGAAATTCTCAACAAAACTTCGTCCGCGAGAGAAGAATACATGGCAAAACAAATTACACAGATAATGCAGTCAAACAATTACTCTTTAGGAGCTGCCATAATGGGAAGAAGCCATGTAAGTCCTGTGAAACTAAGACTAAAGAAAAAAGGCGTCAAATCAATTATCCAAGTAAAATGAGTGTTCAAAAAGTTCAAACACTCAACGGTTTTTAGGCCTGATAACTGGTGTTTTCAGAAAAGCCTCAGCACAAAGAAGGTATATCATAAGTATAGAAGATCGTGTTTCTTGGCATTTGTTTGACGCTTCATCAAGGGGTCGCGGTCTAGATACGCCATATAATAAAGAAGGTATATTTTCTCTATATCTGTATGACTCATTCATTCACTCGCATCTGTTATACCTTCTTTGTGTTAGCCTATTTTGAGAAAAATCCGAGATTTTTCAGATAAGTCTCTCACATGTCAAAAAATGAGTGTTCAAAAAAGCCAAACACTCAGCAAAATTCCGGGAGCGTCAAAATGTTTTTGTAAGTTCTGAAAATAATTGAACGATTTTCTTCTAGGTGTTTTGAAACAGCGTTTTTTCGATAGCTGAGGCGGCTTAGGAGGCCTCTCAGAATATCTTGTTTGATTGGGCATGCCTAAAGAGACAAGATATGAGGGAAAACACATAATGTCTATTTTGATGAGTGTTAAAATTTGGCGAACACTTGTGCTAAACTAACTACTTTTTTCTGTCTGAATCTAAATCTCTTCTAGAAGTTCTGGCCTGTACATGTTTATGTGGCTTAGTTGCTTTGTGGGGACTCTCTGTTCTTTTTCGTCTGTGACTGGTTGTCAGAACTCATTTTTTGAGGCCTGACTTTTCCTAGCAAGGTTGTTTGGTTTTGTTGAACTCTCTTATGAGCTGTTGTTATTGCAAAAGAGTCTCAAAAGGTTTTAAATAATGTGGAATGTTCGTTGTTAATAACCAGCATGTTGTTCTACTTTTGCGAACATTCTCGATATTGTGAGAAGGCTGAGAGTTTGAGTAAAGCTTCTTCAGATAATAAAAATTCGCTCATGCAAACCTTTTTGCATAGACGGAGGTATAGCTAGACTGTGAGTGAGATGATGAGTGCTGAAGGCCTGAAATCTGGTGTGAGAAAGTCTGCGATTGCAGGCCTAGTTTTACTGTTTCCAGTATTGGCTGTGGTGCTGTTGACACTATGGGTTTACAGAGCGCTCTCAGACTTTTTGGGTATTGAGGCAGTAATGTTGACGGGTTTTCCGCTAGCAGATCAGGCCTTTACGTTTCTTTTAGTTCTAGTATTGGTTGGCGGAGTTGTTGTTTTTTCCGGTTACGTGGCTAGGTCTTTTGTAGGCAGGAGGTTGGAAACCGTTGTTGACGGTGTTTTTGATAAGTTGCCGCTTTTGGGAAGAGTTTACAAGTTAGCGAAGACTGCTTCTGCAGATGTGTTTGAAGAGGATAGGTTCAAAAAACCTGTGAGGGTGGATGTCGGCGGTGTTGTGAGGCCTGGCTTCAAGACGGGTAATAAAACGGCGGATGGGAATGAGGTTGTTTTTGTGCCTGCATCTCCTAATATTGCTTCTGGTTTTGTTATGGAGGTTGATCCTGAACGTATTGAGGAAGCTGATGAAACTGTTGATGAAATCTTAGAGAAGTTATTAAGTGCAGGATTTGCAGGCTATGAGAAAGAAAAAAGAAGAGAATAAGTAGAGAGGGGTTGTGGCTTATACGGGCTGGCGCGTGATTGTGTAACCTTTCTTACGCATGAGGAATGCTGCCGCACCTGATATCCCTAGCAGGCCTAAAATCCCTAGCAGGCCTGTGCGTGCTGTCGATCCTAGGAAGCTTCCTGTGAGTGTTTCGTCCGGTGTTTCTCCATTACCGTTTTCTCCTATATCGCGGGATGTTTCTTCTTCTACTGTTTCTCCGTTGGCTTCAGCTATCATTCTGAAGTTGTTCTGGCCTTCTTGGAGGATTGGATCAAAGCATATCTGGCCTGTTCCTGTTTGTGTCTCAAATTCTTGGTCGTTGTGGTAGAGTGTTACCTCGGTGTCTTCGGTATTTGAGTTCACGTTTCCGCAGACTGTTGTTCTATCTCCTGCTTGATCTCCGATCGTGCTGGTTAAGCCATCTATGCTGAGATCTCCGTCTGTCACTTGCAGATCTAGCTCCACATCTAGGTGGTCTTTTTCTACTCTTACTGTTTGTTCTCCTGCGTTTTCAGGCGTTATCTCTTCTTCAAACACTCCATCACTATTCGTTACTGCTGTTGCCATGTGTTCGTCTTCAAGGTAGATTTCTATCTCTCTGTCTTCATTGTCTTCATCATCTAAGTCGCCTTCAACCGTTGTGGAACTGCCTAGGGAGATGCTCTCTTCTGAAAGCCATGCGTCTAGACTGTCGGCTGTGAGGCCATCAATCACGTGGACGTTTCCGCTGGAACTTCCTGAGCTTCCCGAACCGGTATCTGAGTCGTCGGAATCGTCGTCTTCAGGCACTTCTCCTTCGTTATCGTCGCCTGTGTTGGGGTCTCCGTCGCCGCCACCCCACTCAGAATCGCTGTCTGAATCATCTTCATCTGAACTATCTCCGTCATCGCCACTATCATCGTTATCGTCTTCAGGAGAATCGCCTGTGTTGGGGTCTCCGTCGCCGCCACCCCATTCAGCGGAAACTGTAGGTAAAACCGCTAAACCTGCGCCTACAACGAGAATCAGTCCTAAAACCAAGGCCTTGTTTTTCATGTTTATTATCACCGTTGGTTAGTAGCCGTTTTCGGCTTCAAGCCCGTCTTGGACTAGTTCTCTCCATTCGGACTCAAGCACGGGCTGGTCTTCGTCTAGGCTTGCGGTCCTATCGAAAAAGTAGTCTTGTGCTTGGCCTGTGTTGCCGTATTCTATGAGGCCTTCTTTTAGCTCTTCGAAGCTTGCTTCGGCGTATTCGCTGTGGTCTTCCCAGCTGCCGCCGTCTTCGTCTTCGTCGTAGAAGACATTAACCATTTCTTCCGTGAGTTCTTCTACGTTTCCGTCAAGATCTTCGTAGAGTTGTTCCATTGGGTGAGGGTTTTCTACATCGTAGAATTCGGTGTCAGGGAACGTGTCTGCTCTGAACCTCCATAATGGGTTGTATCCTGCGTCGGCCTCTACTTCTTCGTTGTAGGCAATGAGGTCGCCGTTCTCCTGCACTCCGAGCACAACATCTGAGGCCTCCATAATAGGGTCTAGAGAGTCCATGTCGATTTCTACGTTTCCTTCGAGGAAGTAGGTGCTGTCGTCTACAGCTATGTCTGTGTCGTCGTCCGTGTCATCGTCATCTATTGTTTCGTTAATTCCGTCTACGGGAGACGTGTCTGCTTCGTCTTCTGGAGGATTGAATATGTTGTCTTCTGATTCGTTGAGGTCGCTACCGCTTTCTTCGTAGTCTGAGGGTGAAGACCCTTCTGCGTCACCTCCTCTGTATGAGCTGGCTAGGAAAGCTCCTCCGAGGCCTCCAAGCCCTATTAGTCCTCCTGCAGCCATTTTTGCGAATCCTCTTCTTCCTATTCCGGAAGATTGTTTACTGGTTTGGTTCTTGTTATGTGCTACCTGTTCATCCTCTACAGGTACTAGTGCCTCTGCTTCAGGCCTCGAGTCTTTATCTACCATTTATGATCATCTCCGTAAGTTATGAACGTCAATAGATAGAACAATGAAGATCGAGTTAAAAACCTCTTGTTACAGTTGAAAATAGTTACTGAAACGTATACGGCATGTTATACACGTTAAATTTTGCTTAAGCCTCTTTGAAGCCGTCTTTTACTACTTTGATTGATAAACTATGTCTGCTAATTTAAAACAATGTCTGGAACAGGATTTTTCATGTTAGTTAAAATAAGGCGGAACCTGCTTTTTTGACTACTCTTAAATCGGAGTTAGGCCTAATTGTTTGTGTGATGGATGAGAGGATGGAGGAGAAGGTGGAGGATGCTGATATGGATCAGGAAGGCCTGACTAATGAAGTATATTTTTCTGAAGACGATACTGTGATTAAGATTTATCCGCGTTATCCTTTGACAAGTTTTTACGCTACTGCTATCGATTTCTTGGCTTTCAATTTTAGGTATTTGGATAGAGAAGAGAGGATGAGTAATGAGGTAGAGGTTAAGGATGAGATAAAGGCTGCAGGCCTGGATACGCCGGAAATAATCAGTATGTCTGAGAACATGATTGAGTTTGAGAGAGTTGAAGGTATTTCGGGCTACCAGTACCTTAACTCTTGTAGTGCTGCAGAGGCCTATCGATTGGGTGAGGAGGTAGGAAGTTTTCTTCCCAGGCTTCATTCTAGAGGTGTTGCGCTGAAAGATTTTAGAGTATCAAACATGATTGTGGGTGATAAAGTGACGCTTATCGATCATGAATACTCTGGTTTGAACGCTAATAAGGTGTTGAAATGGTTTGACTATTTCACTCTGTTATCGAGTGTTAGGCAGACTCCGCGTTACCAAGAATTTAAACGGGGTTTCTGTCAACGGGCGTTGATCCCTAAATCTGCGATTTGTCTTTCTTTAATCTCGTCTTTGGCGCACTCTGTGCTTCTTGAGAGAAGTTTGAGCAGGGTTAAAAACAGTTTTTTATCGGTTAGAACTGATTTTGCGAGCAGGGTGAATAATATTGTTAGGGATTGAGGCCTTGACTATGGAGTTTTTGATCGCTCTAGGCCTGCCGTTTTTGGCGGTTGTGTTTTTTATGGAGGGTGCTTTAATTGGCAAGATGCTGCCTACGGATTTTTTACTTCCTGCTGCGGTTATACTCTATGCGACACAGTCCCAGTTTTACCTGACTATTCTTGTTATAACTGTTACCTCATCTACAGCAGGCCAGTACTGGCTGTTTAACAGGTTCAAAGGCAAGAATTTGGAAGATCTTCATCACAGCCAAGTAATCAGAATATCTGACGAGAATATGGATAAAATTTTCAGATCTTTTGAAAAGCGGGGGCTTAAAGCAGTCACTATTTCGAACTTTATACCGTTTATCAGAGGCTTGCTGACGATTCCTGCAGCAGTTGAAGGTTTTGACTCTAGAAAGTTCGTTATAGCTTCGGCCTTAGGCACACTTGTTTTGCATTCGTTCCTTGTGGCTGTTGGAGCAGGTCTAGTGACTCTGTTCTAATGATATCTTAGATAGATAGGCAAATTGGATATATAGGCAATTGTTAAAAGCAAGAGATTCTGTTTTATTGTTATACTATGTCTATTGTTAGTGGCTCTGACAGAAGCGGAATAGAGGAAAAGGAGAAAAAAGTTTTCGATATGTTAGATAGAGAGCTTGCCTCTATAGGCCTAGATGCTAAAGATATAGTGAGCAGGTTGAAAACATCTAATAAGGGTTCAATCGCAACAACTTTGAGAGTTATCGATGGTAAGGGAGGCCCCGAGCTTTTGAGAGAGGTAGTAGAGCTTTACGCAGAGTTTCAGTATTTAGAAGTTAAAAGAGCGGTGAAAAACGGTGATCCGGAAGAGTACCGGAAAGACTTGCTTACAATCAAGTTTGTACTACAGGAATACAATGGTATTTTCAACCCGGGTAAAAAGCTTCAGCCCTGGTTTATGCAGGATATAAATAATAAATTGAAAGAAATTGGCTAGGATCAGCTGCTTCTGGCCAGGATTTCAACTTCGTAACCTTCAGGATCCTTTACAAAACCATAATTACCAGGACACTCTTCTGGAGGCCTATAATCTTCTCCACCGGCCTCAACAGCTTTTTCGTAGGCCTCTTCTAATGACTGGTCTTCATCAGTGTGGATGGCTATGTGGCCGAATCCTTCGCCTTTCTCATATTTTTCATCTTTTCCGTGGTTGTAGGTTAACTCGATTTCAGCGGTCTGGTCTTCAGCTCTCAAGAAGTAGAGTGTGAAAGTCTTCATCTCCTTCTTCTCTCTTAGTTCAAAGCCAAAGGCCTTTTCGTAAAATTCGATCATTTCTTCTGGGCATCCGGTTCTAAGCATGGTGTGTGCGAGTTTCATAAATCATTCTTTGAAACCGCAGGTTTATCAGTTTCGAATTCGTAAACTTTGCCGCAACTTTGTTTGTCTTAGATTGATAAATCTGCTTTTAATACTCCTTTCCGACTTTCAATCAATTTGAACATTTCAATTATTTCTTCGGATTCGCCTTGTAAAATAAAAACTTGAATGCAATTTCCGTCGTCATCGTGATCGTGAAGCTGAGATCTTACAAGGCCTTGGTGGTTATGAATATCTAAATCAACTCCTTCGTCGTGTCTGACGTTTAGAACGGCTGTTTTTAGGCCTTCAAGTTCTTCGAGCTCTTTATTCTGGCTTATAAAGTCTCTGACGGCTGTTCGGATAACTTCGCTTCTTCCGGAGTATCCTACTGATTTCTCTATCTCTTCGAGTTTTTCTAGCAAGTTTTCGTTAAGCGAGATGCTTACTACAGCCATGTATCGTAGAGATTATTAAAACTTTAAGACATTTTTGATATATTTTCGGCTTGAGAAAACTTTGCGTGGTTTAAAATCAGTTGATGAAGTCTTTTACAGTTTCAAAAAATGATTTTGAACTCTCAGGTTTTTTCCTTAGGCCTTCAAATACTTTTCTTTCCTCTTCAGATAGCTCTTCTGGTATTTCTACATCTACTTTGATATATAGGTCTCCTGTACCGAAACGCTCAGGCATGCCTTTACCAGACACTCTTAGAACCTGTCCTGGTTGGGTTCCAGAGGGTACATCAACCTCTATCTCTTTCTCAGGATGGCTTACTTCTATGCTGCAGCCGAGCGCCGCGTCTCCGACACCTATTTTCTTGACAGTGTATAGGTCGCTGCCTCGCCTTTCAAGCTCCTCATGAGGCATAACAGAAATATATACGTACAGATCGCCGGAACGGCCTTCACGGTTCTCATGACCTTTATTCTCTAAACGCAGCCTTTGCCCGTCTTCAATGCCTTGAGGAACACTGAAGGTAATCTTCTCACTTGATTCTTTTACGCCTTTACCTTGACAGGCCTCACAGTGTTTTTCAGGAACCTTGCCTCTGCCTCTGCATTTAGAACACTCTTTAACTACTTGCCGGCGGCCGAAGAACGACTGCTCAACCTCTCTAACTCGGCCTTGGCCGTTGCAGGAAGGACATCTACGCGTTTCTCCGTTTTCGGCGCCAGTACCGTCACAGGCATCACACATAGTATTTCGTGATACTTTAACAGTCTTTTCAACTCCTTTGTAGGCCTCTTCCAACGTTATTTCTGTATTAATCTTCAAATTCTGGCCTCTTGAACGGCCTCTGCTTCCGCCTCCAAAGATTTCTTCAAAAATATCTTGGAAGTGCGAAGCTGCCCGCTGCTGACCTGTAGAAGCACTTCCCTGGACTCCAGCTTTACCAAACCTGTCGTATTTCTCCCGCTTTTCTTCATCGCTTAGAACGTCGTAGGCCTTGTTGATTTTTTTGAACTTCTCCTCATCGGCCTCGTCACTGTTAGAGTCTGGATGATACTTCTTAGCCTTCTTCCTGTAAGCTTTCTTAATCTCTTTCTGTGTGGCGTCTTCGCTTACTCCTAGGAGCTGGTAGTATTCCTTCGCCAACAAACTCACCTAGAGAGTTTGATCATCTTAAACTGCATTCGGCCTGAGGCCTCAGCAGCTTTGATATTTTGAAATTAAATGAGGGAGAAGAGGACATTACTCTTCTTTCTCCTCTTCTGTGTCGACTTCTTCGTAGTCTGCATCAACTACATCGTCCTCCGAGTTTTGGCTCATGTTCATGTTTTGTGCTGCTTGCTTCAGGTCTTCTTCGCTCATGTTGCCCGGATCGAAGCCGCCCATTCCTCCTGCTTGGTCGCCGTACATTTCTTTACCGATTTCCTGTAGCTCGCTTTCTAGGCCTTCAATAGCGTCATCGATATGTTCTGATGCTTCTTCAAGATCTTTGATTTCTTCTGCTTCGTCTTTTGCTGTTTCAACTTGTTCTACTGCGTCCTGAATGTTTTCGACTGTTTCTTCATCTACTTGTTCTTCAAAGTTTTCGATCTGCGTTTCTGCTTGGCTGATGATGGTGTCGGCCTTGTTCTTGGTTTCTATAAATTCTCTTCTCTTTTTGTCTTCTTCTGCGTGTTTCTCTGCTTCTTCTTTCATTTCTTCTATTTCTTCGTCATCAAGGCGTGAGGCCTCGTCGATTGTGATGCTTGCTTCTTCTCCGCTCTGTTTTTCCTCTGCGCTTACCTGTAGAATGCCGTCTGCGTCTATCTCGAATGTTACCTCGATTTGCGGAATTCCTGCCTGTGCAGGAGGGATCCCTTCAAGATTGAACCGGCCTAGACTTTTGTTGTCCCGAGCCATCTCCCTTTCTCCTTGAACTACGTTTACTGTTACAGTGGTCTGGTTGTTTTGTGCTGTTGTAAATGTTTTGCTTTCTTCAGCGGGAACAGTTGTATTTTTCTCAATCAACTTCTCAGTCAGGCCTCCTTTAACTTCTACGCCCAGTGATAATGGGGCTACATCGAGTAGTAGGATGTCGTCCATCTGTCCGCTGATGCTTCCTGCTTGGATTGCTGCTCCTATAGCTACTGCTTCGTCTGGGCTTACGCTTTGGTCTGGTTCTAGGCCTGTGATTGCTTGTACGTGTTCTTTGACTGCTGGTATTCTGGTTGTTCCTCCGACTAGGATTACTTCGTCTAGGTCTGAGTTTTCTAGGCCTGCGTCTTCAACTGCTGTCTTAACTGGGTCGGTGGTTCTCTGTATTAGGTCTTCGACTAGTGATTCGAACTTGCTTCTTGTGAGTTCGTAGTCGATGTTAAAGGTTTCTCCGTCTTCTTGGTGGATGAATGGTATTGTGATTTTTGTCTTCTTTTTTGAGCTGAGTTCTTTTTTCGCTTCTTCTGCTTTTTCACGGATTCGCTGCAAGGCCTCGTCGTTCTCCAGTCTGATGTCGTTTTCTTCTTCGAATTTGTCGAGGATCCAGTCCACTATTTTTTCGTCAAAGTCGTCTCCGCCTAGGTTGTTGTCTCCTTCAGTTGACTGGACTTCGTAGATTCCGTCGCCCATTTCTAGGACTGTGACGTCAAAGGTTCCGCCTCCGAAGTCGTATACCAGTATTTTTTGCTCTCTGTCATCGTCTAATCCGTATGCTAGAGAAGCTGCTGTCGGCTCGTTTAGGATTCTTTCGACTTCAAGGCCTGCGATCTCTCCTGCGTCCTTCGTCGCTTGTCTTTGTGTGTCATCAAAGTGGGCTGGCACTGTAATGACAGCTTTGGTTACTTCTCCGCCGATTTTGTCCTCGGCGTCTTTCTTCAGTTTTTGCAGGATCATGGAGGAGATTTCTTGTGGCGTGTAGTCTTCTCCTTCTAGTTCTACAGTGTAGTCTTCTCCCATGTGGCGTTTAATCGATTTGACTGTGTTTTCTTCGTTGGTCAACATCTGGTTTTTAGCCGGCTTTCCAACTAGTCGTTCATCGCTGTCAAAAGCCACTATTGATGGAGTTACTCTTTCTCCTTCGCTGTTTTCCAGAATTTTTGGTTCTCCGTCTTCGATTTTTGCTACTGCGCTCCTTGTTGTTCCTAGATCGATTCCGATTATGTTTGCCATTTTAATTAACTCACCACGTTTTTGATTACGTGAATAAAAATTTTTAAACAGTTGGGAGGAGCTAAAAGACTAACTTAGTTGTATTAATAGAATGGCTAAATAATTTATATTCTACAAATTAAATCTGTATATGAGGATCAGAGTAGCAGTAGTAATATTAATTATTATACTATTGGTGGCAGGAACTCTAATTCATAATTCTGAGTCTTTTAAAGCTGAACTCAATTTTACAGCACAAGAGACTGATGCTCAAGATGTAGAAGAGAATAGAAACATCTCAAAACCCATAGGCTATCAGAATCTAGATAATCGTATTTACGATGGTAGCTTCTCTTATCATTCGAGCGAATCTAATAGTCAAACTCAGACAATTTGGGAGTGCGGTTTTGATCAGTGCAATAAGTCGACGCTGGAACAGACATATACTATATGTGAGGACTGGTGGGCGCCAGAAGAGGGCGAGCCAGATAAATGCATAAGAACTTCAGATGGAGTAAATAAGGTATCGGTGAAGTCGGATAGAGCTAACCATATAACTGCGCCTCTAACTCAAAAAAATTATTCTACTTCAAAGAAAGCAGATGAATTAATATCTAACTATAGAGATGGCCCTATTTACCACTTAACAAGACCGTGGAACATTGAAATACTCAACGACTCAAAAATGCTAATTTCTACTAGAGGCGGAAATATTTACTACATAGATGATCAAAAAGTTGAAAGAGAGTACAACTTAGAAGTTGAAGACGGCCATACGGGCTCAGGACTCCTAGGTATAACAAAACATCCAGACTTTCAACAAAACAACAAAATTTACGGTTATTACACCTACAAGGAGGGTTATTCCAGAGTTTCCTCTTTTGAGCTCGGCCAAGATAACCTAAAAAATGAAGAAGTCCTAGTAGATGAGATACCCGGTTATAAAGAACATTACGGAGGAAGATTAGAAATTGGACCAAATCAACATCTCTATGTAACCACTGGAGATGCATTTTCACCTGAAAAAGCCAATAAATCAGATTATCTAGGCGGAAAAATACTCAGATTAGAACTCGATGGAGCTATCCCGGAAGATAACCCTTGGAGCAACGAAGTTTATGCTAAAGGACTAAGAAACCCTCAAGGAATGGCTTTCCATCCCGAAAATGACACTCTGATGATTAGTCAGCATGGGCCGTGGCGCCGAGATGAAATAAGAATAATAGAGAAGGGCGAGACATACTCTTGGCCGGAACCGTGTCAAGCTTCAGATCCTTTACGTAAAAATCAGAGCCAGCCTCTTTTCTGCACCCAGACATATACCCTAGCACCTAGCGGAATTACCATAGTAGATGATCCAGAACACGAATGGTATGGAGACATGTTTGTAGCAAGTCTAAGAGGCAGACATTTACACAGGTTTGAATTTAATGATGAGCTCCAACTAGAGAAGAATGAAGTCTTTTATGTCTCGGAGGGACACAATACTACCTCTAGATTAAGAGATGTAGCTTTTGATCAAGAAGGGCTCTGGATTATAGGGGATGGACAAGGTATAACTAAGATTAGTCCTGGATAATCCGGACTAATAATTTCATACTCTTTTCTTACTTATCTCCTACAACCACTTCTGATTCTCGTAAAACCTTGTTGCCGAACATGTAGCCTTTTCGTTTTTCTTTTAAAACTTTTTTGCCATCGCTCTTTTTCTCTACGGCCTTATGCAGATTTGGGTCAAACTCTTCGCCTTCGGCATCGATTCTTTGCAGGCCTTCTTTCTCTAGTTTTTCGTATAGTTGGTCCGCCACCATTTTCACTCCTTGGAGTAGTGCTGAGTCTTCGTTCGCGGATAATATGGCTCTCTCCAAATTGTCGATTACTTCTATCAGGTCTTCTGCCAGATTTTTCTTTGCTTCGTGTTGTGAAGCTTTCTTCCTTTTTTCTTCGTCTTTTTTGTAGTTTTCAAAGTCTGCTTTGGCTTTCTTGGCCTTTTGCTCCCATTCTGAGGCCTCTTTCTGTGTTCTGTCAAGCTCTATTTCCAACTGTTTTAAGGCCTGTATTAGTTGTTCTTCGGAGAGTTGGCTGTAGGTCATTAGTAAAGAAGAAGAGGGTTAAAATTGAAATAAAGAATTGGTGTTTTTTATCCGAAGATTCCGCTGGTTATTCTGTCAACGAATCCTGGTCTCGGTGTGTCTTCGCCAGGTGTTTCTTCTCTTGTTTCGTTAGGGCCTTCTGGTTCTGCTTCATCTAGTGCTTCTTCTGCTTGTTGTTCAGGCTCTGTGTCGTTTTGGTCTTGGTTTGGCGTTTCTTGTTCTGGTTCTTCGGGTGTTTCAGCCCCTGACTGGTTCTGGAGGTCTAGCTCAGACTGTAGTCGGTTCACTTCTTCTCTTAACTCGTTTATCTGTGCTATTAGTTCATCTCTTTCCATGTCTTCGAGGGAATCGTTTTGAGCGCTATCTGCGCTTTCCACTCCTTGGGCTTCAACTTCTAGCTCTGCCTCGCTATCATCCTGTTCGTGCTGACCTGCAAATGCTAGGCCGGTAATCGTCACTAGGATAAGCGCTACTGTGAGTAATTTTCTCATAGAATTACATTTTAGCTAGAAATCTTTTTATCTTTTCCCTTTTTATTCTAGTTCGAAGCAGTTAGTTGTTATTGATTCTCCTTCCATCCATAGTGCTACTTCTTGCCCTGCTTCAACTTCTTCGTCAATTTCCGCATGAAAGGTGTGATGCGGCGCTATTAGGCCTTCAGGGTCTAGTGAGACGTCTTGAGGGGCGCCGTCAACTTCTGCGTCTATCATGCTGTTATCTATTTCTCCTGTGGCCTCGTTTCTTACTGCTATATGTGTTTCTCCGTTTTCGTGCCAACAGCTTTCGAAGTTGATGTGGTCGACGTCCAGCGATGTCTCTGGGGCCGAGTCCTCTACTGCTTCTTGCTGGTCTCCTATCAAGGCCCAGAGCGTTCCGGCTGCTGCCACGGTTATCAGCATGAGGAGAACTACTGCTACTACAGGGGTAACGCCTTTTTGACTCATCTATAGTTAGTGGTTGGTGTCGGATGGTTTTTAGCTCTTCGCATCGAAAATATCAGGAATCAAAAATTTAAACAAGTCTTCATAAAGAAGGTATATGTCCGATCATCCTTTTGTTGATGCGACCGCACGCAAGACTTCGACTATTGTAACTAAAAACTCTATCGCAGTGCCTGAGGACAGGCAGAAGTATAAGTTGAGTGAGAGGGCTTGGAACTGGGAAAAGATCGTTGATCTTTTTTTCCCTGAAGAGCAGTCTCCTAAGAGAAACAAGTATGCTAAAATCTTTTTGAGAGAGCTGAAAGAAGAAGGCGAGATAGACTCTGAAAAATTAAACTCTTTCGATGAATGGGGGCATGAGAAAGGCCTCTCCAACCTTAAAAACAATATTTTGCCTAAGCTCCGGCGTCTAGGAGTAATAAAATACGAGTATCTGGAGTATCGTGATGCCAGAGAGGGTTCTCAAGGCCGTCGAAAGGTCATAAAACCTGCTAGATCGTTTACTTCGATGCTCGACTCTATGGCTAACGGCTGGGCGGCCTTTGAGTCTGCTGCCTACCAAGACTGAGTCTTTCAGTCTTTGAGTTCTTAAAGTGCTGTAGCTCGAACGACTTCTGTGCCTGCTTGAACTTGAGCTGCTTCTATCTGCAACTCTTGGTCAAGTGCTTCAAGCTCTGCTTCGAAGTCTCGCGTGTTTGCGTTCATTTTCTTTTTTCACCTTTGTAAGGGTTTGTTCAATCTTTTTTGGGGGATGTGATCGAAATAAGGGGTCGACGGACAGTCCTCACCTAGTAAGCGAGAACAGTCCGCTCGGTTTTTGCCCCAGTCCAACGTTCCGTAGAGATAGAGATTTGAACTGGTAAAACCGGTCTTCAATTTTTTGAGGTTTTTACGGTCAGCAGCCTTGCCATGATCGGCCAAGGTGCTTCATCCCGCTTTACTCTTCCAGAACCCTGATAATTTTGCAGAATTTAGCCTTGGCCTTGTGGTTATAGTTAAGGCTCACTGAATCCACCAGCATAGACATGTTTCCAGTAAGCCAAGTAGTATTAACCAAGGCCGTCATACTAAGTTACAGTTATAGCTTTATGTTTAAAAGTTTTTAGCCTCATTATCAACAAGACCTATGAAAGTTGTTAAAGCAGTTCTCAAAAGGCCTGATGGCCGCGTACTAGCGCTTAGGAAGGCTGAGCGAGATGATTTTATGTCTGGGAAATGGGAGCTGCCCGGCGGAAAAGTTGAGTCAGGGGACATTTCTGAATGCGCTAAGAGGGAAATAGCTGAAGAAATAGGCCTGAATATTCGAAACAGCGAAGAGCTACTTGACATAGTGATAAGAGAAAAGATAGAAGTTGACTGTACTATAGTCTATGCAGAGGTTCAGGAGACAGAAGTGGAGCTGTCAGAAGAGCACCGAGATTATAGATGGATAAGGCCTGACGCGTTTAGAAATCTTGAGCTACATAGAGATGCCGCATATGCAATACCTGTGCTTGAAAATCTGGATTATTACAGAGGTGTAAATATTGAGTAAATACACTGGAGAAGTCACTGCCAACGTTGTACGCTACAAAGATAGATACTTGTTAGCGAAACGGGCCGAAGACGGCTACTGGGAAGTCGTAGGCGGAAAAGTAGAAAAAGGAGAAAGTATAGGAGAAACAGCGTTGAGAGAACTTGAAGAAGAGACAGGGCTACAAGCCGAAGTACTTGAAGTTGGAGAAGAGTACCCTAGCGAAGTCGATTCAAAGTGGACTCTGGCGCCTGTACTGATGGAGTCAGAGTCCAGAGACGTCGAACTCGGAGAAGAACACACAGATTACGAATGGATAGAGCTTACAGAGTTCGATGAATACGAGACATTGGGCCAGTACAAGGCCTTTGAAAATTTAGGAGTGGTGAACGGCGATGTAGCAACCGTCATACCCGAACATGGCAGAAAATACCTGATTTTGCAGCGCAGTGAACACACATCCAGCACTGGATTCTGGAACTTTCCAGGCGGCAGAATAGAAGAAAATGAATCAACAAGAGACGCAGCTATCC
>LKMJ01003002.1_pt1 | contig 15640 bp, 21 predicted proteins | sample 643391 | NCBI WGS metagenome assembly LKMJ01 (sample SAMN04112250, study PRJNA286221) | soda lake metagenome | biome: soda lake; feature: Kulunda Steppe; material: water; isolation source: sample PL-Br10 brine of Picturesque Lake | place: Russia: Kulunda steppe | collected 2010-07
CACACACACACACACACCCCACGCCCGTAGTATGCCAGAGCTGCTGCCCCTGTACAACGCCCTGGGCAAGCCCAAGATCAGGAAGCTGCTAGAGGCAAAGGCCGGGCGAAGCAAGCCAGACGCGCCGGGCGCTGCCACCCCCCCCTTTCGCGATGATGGCATCCTGCGCCTCTTGCCTGGTATGGGCAACCTCAACGTGCAGCTGGACGTGGCGGCGCTGCAGGTGGGCAGCTTATGCATTGTGTTTGGACAACCATAGCTCATGTTGGCTGTGGGGGGTAGCAGGCGTGTGCGCAGCTGGTTGCAGAGACGCTGCATCTGGGCGGCAACTTTTTTGCATCAGGCACAGATGATCATGGTTCATATCGATAGTGGGTAGGTACTGCAGGTGTGGAGCTGGGCGTGGGCTAAGTCTGTGGAAGGGAGCGTTCATCAGTGCAGGGCAAGGCAGGCAAGGGTGGCCGTGCAAGCGTGCAAGCATAAGACAACCTCTCAAAACGGCTGCCTGCATGCAAGCGTGGCCATGCTTGCATACGAGCATGATCCTCCATGGCCGCCTGTGCTTGCATGTGGGTAACCATGCATGGACAGCGTCCCTGCATGCACGCAAGCACAAACAACCAGCGGAGTGGGTATGCTTGCTCATCACCTAATATGGGTAGGTATGCTTATTGGCTATTATTGTTTGCAAGCAAGGATGACCGCACAAAGCATGTGGCTAGGGCCCTGGAGCGCAGGTGCACCCCCAGTGCTACCCAGTGCTGGCCTCTGACTTGCCCCTGAACAGCTATTTTGGCCCTACGCATCCCCCTAGACCCCATGACATGGCAAAAATACGTGCTGTATCTTTAAAACAAACCACAGCATGTTCATGTAAAGGTCAGCTGCATCCCAAGAGGCTAGAGCTGCACAGGTAAGACAGGGCCTGCATTCCCAAGGTCAAAGCGCTGCGTTCCCAGAGGCGATTACTGTGCGTGGGAGGCGCAGATGCCCAGTGCGCACTGCTTGCCATGCATGATCAACCCCAGCCAGATTCCATTTGCTTGTGAGGGGGGGTACATGCAGATGGCACGGGCAGCGCTGGCCCCAAGATAATCTGCAGCAGCAGCAGCAGCAGCAAGCTCCAGCCAGCGCCTTCCATCCAACAGTTGCCGAACAAGCGCTGATGAGCACGGCAGGGTCAGAGGCGTGGCACAGGCAGCGCTGGCCCCAGAGGCAGACAATCTGCAGCAGCAGCAGCAGCAGCAGCAGCAGCAGCAGCGAGCTCCAGCACAGCAGGGTCAGAGGCGTGGCACCATGGGCAAGAGCTTGGTCCGCAGTCCTGTGTCTCTCTCAAGCCAGCACAACCCGCCCGCTCAAAACTTACCTGTATGCTTCCGTGCATGCTTAATCACATTCGCCTGCGCGTCGCCAGCAGCCACTTGCGTCCGCCTTCAAATGCGCCCACCCATGTCCTGTGCAGGACGCGTATGCCCAGCTACTGCATGCGCAAAGGGGCGCGCCATTGCCGAAAGCACAACTGACGGAGCCTGAGGCCAATTGTGGCACGGAAATTGAAGCCGCACAAGCAGCCACGCCAGCCGGATCCACCCCCACCGCCATCGCCGCTGCCACGCTCAATGACTCCGACACACGCGGTCTGGCGCTGAGCATGGCATGCATGGCGCTGTGGACGCAGCCTGGCGGCAGCAGGGCAGATGCGGGCAGACGCGCAGGCGCTGCACTGGCGTGCTTGGCCTTGACCATCCTGTCGCAGCCCCCCCACCATGCGGCCAACAATGGGGGTGAGTACCGGCTGGGGGGCTGCCCCAGCCACCCCACCACATGCGCCCCTGGAGTGCTCCTTGCTACACGATGGTGCTGTCATGTTGCCGTAGCGGCTTGTGCGGCCTGGTTGGTGTGGGTTTGGGTGCGAGCATGGGTGCAAGCGTGGGTGCGGGTATGGGTTTATGGGTGTGGGTGTGGTGGGTGTGTGAGTGTGGGCGTGGGTGGGTGCAGATGCGTGGGTGTGGGTCTGTAGGTGTGGGTGTGAGTGTGGGTATGGGTGCGTGGATATGGGTGCGCGGGTGTTGGTATGGGGGTGTGGATTGGTGGGAGTTGGAGTGTGAGGGGGAGGGGGGGTGGAGGTGGGCAGGTATGCATATGCGCATTCGTATGAATTTGTATGCATGCTTGTGTACAAGTATGACTGTACACGTGTGCATTCTTGTTTGCAGACTTGCGCATGCGCATGGGCATGAATGCACGTATGCACGTGTGCGAGTATGCATGCATTTGCAGCCAATCTAACAGCCAATCATGCTTTGAATGCCATAGTAATGCGCACGTGAAGACTGACGACTCATCAGTGATGAGTGATTGGCCCTCCTAAATCCAGATCACTCTGCAGGGCAGCATGGCAGGTGCATGTGTATGTGCCAGTCCAACACCCACCGCCCAATATCAAGCACCCACAAGCTTGCCAGCGCACGCACGCTTGCCTGCGTGCGCACATGTGAATGCGCACAGGCACAACTCGCTACCAACTGCGCCACGCTGTGCGCACACTGGAGCGCGCCCTTGCATTGCTGGGCAAGGACGGTTGGGGTTGCACGCCAGAGTCGTCCAACCGTGCCAAGTCGACGACCCCAGAGTTTATCAACGTGCTGCGCCAGGTGTGTAGCTCTCCCTGCAGGGCACCTGGCGCGCTCTGCACACTCAGGAGTGGAAAATAGAGGCACGCCTAGACCTGGGCTGCAGCAAGCAGGCCCACAGCCACCATAGCCGCCGCTCATGCCCCTGCTCCTCCTGCTACTGTTGCTGTCCCTGCCGCCGCCGCTGTCGCTGCTGCCGTTGACTTCCGAATAGCTCTCAGTGCCGCCAGGGTCCATTGTCGGCACCCGTTGTCAGGCTGGGATTTGATGAACGCAATTCCCAATCAGACACCTCCCTGTGCCCCCTGTGTCTTGGATGTGCCAGTGGCCAGGAATCTGTCTGTGCCCCGTGTGTTGTGGATGTGCGTGCGCCCACAGACAAACCCCTGTGCCCCCTGCGTTGTGGATGTGCGTGCGCCCACAGGCAACCTATATTGAAAGACTTTTCATAAATGATTTTTAAAAAGGAACATTATTATTGTCAGAACTTTTGTTTATTTATAATATCATTTAGCGCAAGTAAATCACATTCATTATGAGTTACAACCTCCCATGCCCCGTGTATTTTGAATGTGTGTGCGGCCGCAGGCATCTCCTTGGCTGCTGGTGCTGGACAAGAGCGGACGGCAGGTGGACTTCAAGGCGTGGAGTGAAAACCCTTTTGCTGATAATGGCCTGGTCGTGGAGCTTCAGGTAGCCTCAAGGCGTCATGCATAGCCAGCAGGAAAGGCTCACATTACTTGTTGGGTGAATGGCCCACATGCATTGCCCCATACACACAAGCATGTACGCAACGTGCGCGTGGACGTATATACACGCATACGCAGATATGTACACATACTCTGTGTTCACAAGCACACACAAACACACGCACATCCACACCCATATGCGTACACATATTCGTTGACACATGCATAAGTTAACGCATTAGTACAAGCGCGCGCGCTGAACTTACACATGCAGATACACTTATCTACACTGAAGCACCATCCAGCACAGCGCTCCCACTAGCGCACAAGTAGCTTGAGCAACACCGCATGTTCAGGAGCCTCTCCTTGCGTGCAAGCACAAGCAGTGTGTGGGAGCTCGTTGCAAACAGTGAAGGTGGTTCCCCCCTTCACCCACTGATTTGCCACAAGGAAAAAGCATTGCTCTAGGGACATGGGACGAAAGCAAGCCCCCTCCCCCTCAATATATATATGTGTGTGTGTTTTGTATATCAAATACAACATTTGTACCATATGCAATGTCAGGGCTCGTGGCCCTGGCTGGCCGGCACACATTCCAGGTCCACATCCCTTGACGCCCTCTGTGGTGTGTGGGTGCTGACCTCGTGCGTGCTGCTTGTGCTCGAAAGGTGGAAGCCCTGGCCAAGTACGCGACGGGCGCAGCCATCCCGGCGCCCCCTGCGTCCCCCACCCTCACCCCTGCACCCGCCTCACCCAGCGGCAAGCCCTCCCTGGTGCTGCTGCGTGAGAGGGGCACCGGCCGCCTGGTGCCGACCCTGAAGCAGCCGCCACCATCGCCCGTGGAGCAGCAGCTGCCACAGTCCCATGCTGCCCCTGTCCCCAGCTGCCACAGTCCCCAGCTGCCACAGTCCCATGCTGCTGCGTGGCCCCCCCCGCTGGGCGCGGACCCGGCCCAGCGCATGCTGCTCGTGCTGCAGCAGCTTGCGCTGGCCACGAAGGGCATCCGCACGCGGCTGCGGCTGCTGCTCATGCAGTTGATCAGGGAGGCAGGCGGTACAGACGCCAGCACCCTGGGGGCGCGCATGCACCACCCGGCCCTGTTCACGCGCTGCTTGGAGGCCCTGCGTGCCATGCTTCCCAGCACCACCTCCGCAGGAGTGGGAACCGCTGGAGTGGCTGCTGGTGATGCGGACAGTGTTGCAAGCAGGGGCAGCAGGCAGCCCACCGGAGGCCCCACATTGCCGCCGCAAGTGCAGCAGCAGCAGCAGCAGCAGCAGGCCCAGCAGGAGGCGCACCATGCAAGCGCGGCCATGCCTGCACACATGACGCTGCATGCACTGCCCCCCGCAGACGCTGCTGCAGGGCTGTGGGGGGACGACCTTGGGGAGGGCGGCTCTGAGGCAGCAGAGTATGCGCCCGCCCCGCAGCGTGCACGCGCCGCGCTGGAGGCGCGCCTGGCGGCGCAGGCCGCCGCGCCCGTGGCACTGCCGCAGCAGGGATCCCCCATGCAGGGGGTGCACCCAGGGCAGCCGCTGCTGCCGCTGCCCCAGCCGCTGCCGGAAGGCACTGAGCTAGGGTCGCTGAACTGGGGTGCGCTGGACGCCGAGGTGGATCAAGTGGCTGCAGCAGCCGCATGGCATGGCGAAGACAATGGCCGTGGAGGAGGGGGGTGGGCGGGCGAGCAGATGCTGCTGCATGACGGTGTGCAAGGCACGCACCTTAGTGCAGGCCCTGCTCCTGCCCCACTATTGCCCAGCTGCTGGCAGCAGGAGGAGGTGGGGGGCGGCACGTTGGTGGGGCAGGTTGCGCTCGCCAATGGTCACGCACTGGCAGAGGGGAAAGGAGCACAGGGGATGGGTTTGGGGGGTGAAATTCATGACGAGGAGGAGGATGATGATGACCTGCTGGCGCTGCTGGTGGGGGTAGATGGATAAAGGGGACGTGGACAGGCAAGAGTTGGGTTAAGGTGAGGTGCTGCTTATTCGAAGTGCCAGCTCTGAAGCCACTCCAATGACTGCGCTCTAGCAAGCGCACAGAGGTTGCAAGTAGTTAGGACAGAGCCTGTACTAGTCGCAGATAACAGACAAAGAGGCATATCGCAAGCATGTTTATTGGCTGGCCTTGGCTAAATGTTTCTCTGTTTCGTCTGTTTCACTATGTAGAGTCCATAGCCAATTTTGCTGGCCTGCTTTCCATGGTTTTTGAGGAAAGTTGATGTTTTCTGTGCCACTTCATGCATGTCAATTACCTAAGAGGTTTCTATGCCGCTTCTGTGCCGCTTCATGTATGTTAATGGGGTACCTGCCAAACGAGGGCAACTTATATAATAGAAATATCTGAAGCCTGACAAGCATCGAAACCAAGACCTGATTTAGTTAAGAGGAAAACACGAGGTTTATGAAACAAAATTCAAGGTTGCAAATCCAACTGTCAGATCGCGAGCCAGTGCCATCTCACTAATCGTACAGCACTTATTCATATTTAAGTGCGACATAGAACGTGGCCACCTTCTTGTCTATCTGTGCCTCGCATAGGTCAAGATGGTGGCTGCAGAACCAGCCAAGCCTCTGAATGCCACCTTTGCATCCATTCAAACAACCATTTTTGAGACAATGAGTAAGCTGGCTGTAGAGCATGGCAGTGTTAACCTGGGACAAGGATTTCCAGGTAAGACGTATTGATGGGTTTGAGGCAATTAACGCACCACGCAATGCCTGGCCCCTGCATTGTTGGTGGATCAGAATTAGAGACATTGCTGAATGCCAATACACAGCCAGCGCACAAACGAACAAGTACGCGCAGATGACGAAGGGCCAGAGAACATGAAGAAAATCGCTGGTTCCAGCTTAGTGGACTATCACAATCAAGTGTGTTTTTGCGGCACACTGCAATTTTTTGATCTAATTCAGGGCAGACTTATGGCAAAGCATTTGCAACAAATTAATGCCTATGAACCAACAAGCATCCATTAATCCATGTCATTCCTTGCGCACATTACTCAGGTCATCCCTGGCACACATTTACTCACAAGTTGCAGACAAGTGCAGGCATGCAAGGGCACTAGACCACCAACTATCATGTAATGCACGCATGCACGCTCGCACGCACGCACACAAACGCACACAGATGCTCATACACTCACACATACACACACGCTCGCATGGACGCACACACGCACACGCGACGAACAAACAAAGTCAAACAAACAAAAAAGCAAACAGACACAAACAAACGTTGTTTAAACTAACAAACAAGTCAAACAAATTATCGATCACACAAAAACAGACAAACAAATGACCACACAAGCATACAAACAGACAAACAATCACACAACACTCAAGCATTTGCAATGCAGCCCACATCATGGCCATACCTCATACGCACTTGTGTGTGCAGTACCCCCCCATGCTGGGCCTGCCCGAGCTGCGGGCAGCTGTGGCTGCGCACAGCCTTGCCAACCAGGGCATCCCCTGCGATGCCGCCACGGAGGTGCTGATCACCTGCGGGGCAACAGAGGGCATTGCTGCGTGCATGATGGGCCTGCTCAACCCAGGTAAAGCCAGAAGATGATCTGGGCACCCTTGCCAAGCAGTGTTAGGTGGGCACAGCCGCTCACTCTTGTGGCGTTGAACCGAGGCTTCTGCGTGTAAGCCAGTATGCAATACCAAATTTTTTTGTAGCACGCAAAGCAGGGGTCTGCAAAAAGATCAAGTGGAGGCGCTGTCCCCGAGCCGCCTCACCCATTTTGCGGGTATGGCTCTGCTTTGTATGGCTCTTGAACGCCTTTATTTTCTTGTCCCAAGTGACTATCTTGGCAGCTGCTTCCCATGGCTGCTTTCCTGCTTCCCTTGACTTTCCGGCCAGCTGCGACCTGGCATTACAGTGCAAGCGTGGCCTTGCGCCAGCAATTGACGCAAACGCCTCCAGAGCTGTCTCAGCAACAACAGGGCTGAGCACCCAGCTGCATCATACATGCCTTGGTGTTTTGGGTGGGCAAGTCAAGGCGCACTTGCCTGTCCTCTATTTCCAAGCGGTCTGACCAGGAGCATTGGCTTTTGGCCGTGCCCTTCAGAAGTGCCATCTTCCACGTTGAGCTCCCTTTCCAATTGCCTGTAGCACACCAGAGTTAAGGTTTGACACCTGAGAAATCCTAGTAGCGATACCATACTTTTGGAGAAAATGGCTCTGCCAGTGGCTATGCCCTAAGCCCTGAGCATGCCCTCTGGCGTACTCTGGCATGCTTTCCCATGCCAGACTCCCAGGGGAAGTGGCTATGCCCTAAGCCCTGAGCATGCCCTCTGGCGTACTCTGGCATGCTTTCCCATGCCAGACTCCCAGGAGAAGTGGCTATGCCCTAAGCCCTGAGCATGCCCTCTGGCGTACTCTGGCATGCTCTCCCATGCCAGACTCCCAGGGGAAGTGGCTATGCCCTGAGCTCTGAGCATGCCCTGGCGTGCTCTTGCATGCATTCTCACACCAGACTCCCTGGGGAAGTGGCCATGCCAATGTACGTGCCCAGAGCCCTGAGCATGCCCTCTGCTGTGCCAGTGTCCGTGCCCGCAGCCCTGAGCATGCCCTGCTGTGCTGCTTGCGCATGCCACAGGGGATGAGGTCATCATCATCGAACCCTCCTATGACTCTTATGTGGCAACGGCAGCGCGAGCAGGGGGTGTCGTCAGAGCCGTACGGCTGAACTCCGCCAACATGAGCATACCCTTGGACGAGTTGGAAAGGGCATTCAACCCTAAGACCAAAATGATCATGTGAGCAGGGGCTGCCTTAGCAGCGCATTTGCGATGGGGCTGGGTGGGTCTGGGCAGTTTGGCAGCTGCACAAGCAGACCTTCCTTGAAGGCACTAGCAGACCTCTCCTCGAGGCGCGCAGCCAGCTGGCTAGATCCAGAATTCTGCTAATGCCTCAGGGGGAATTCCTGTAGATGTGTGCGTGCCTTAACCATTTAATTCCAGATCCATGCAAACGGGACTGAAACTGACGGATGAGAAGGAGCACGCCTTCTTGCATTGGTTAGCGAAACAGCCTCCCGGGCAATTAAGTACAAGGCCTGGATGCTCTGTGCGTAAGGGTTGGTACTTCATGCTCTTTCTTCATTGACATCCTCAGGCAGACTTCTCTGACTGTCCAAAATGAGCTAGATCTTTTCATCAAAGGTCGAAAGTATTTGTCAGTATGGAACCCTGCATGGCCCAAAAATGGGCAGACAAGCTGTCCCAAGCATCACAAAAAAAGGCTGTGTCCAGGCATGAATGCATGTGGGCATGCATGCTCTTCTTGATCTGAGTTAAGCACGGCGCGTTACGTTTGGTCTGCAGGTTTAATTCGCCTCATAATCCCAGCGGCAAGGTGCGGCTTGCAGTCTGGTGTCCGTCTTTCCAGAAAACAGACATCTGCCAAAAGATGCTCAATCGTGACCGGATGCGTGGACAGCTTGGACAGCATGGACAGCATGGACCTTATCTATAAATGCATGGACAGCATGGACAGCATGGACAGCATGGACAGCATGGACAGCATGGACCTTATCTATAAAAACTTTGCTGTACCTTCAGACTCCTGCGCCTAGAGATGTGTGAGAAGCATTCGCGAGCAGCCCATCCCCTTGTCATTCAACCATGCCAATGCGCCTCAAGCAGCCTGATTCAGATGCACAGCAGTACACGAATGGCTCTGACGTACTGCAGATCTTCTGCCAAGAAGAGGTCGAGGCGGTGGCGCGTCTCTGTATCCAGCATGATGTCATTGCAGTTTGCGATGAGGTGCGCAATTTGGGAAAAGGAGACGCGCAGGAGTCAGACAGGCTGCAGCGTCAAGTGCGATCTAAGGCATGCCTTGAGCATGCGCTGCCATGCATCCCTGTGTGAAGACAGGCTGTAGCATCCTGTGCAATCTAAGGCATGCCTTGAGCATGCACTGCCGTGCACTTCTGTTTGATACACATGCCATGCGTCCCTTTGTGACACACATGCCATGCGCTCCTGTGTGGCCAGGTGTGCATTTCTACTCAGAACAAGTGTCTGATTTTGGAAGTGTGTTTCAGTCAGCGTGCGGTAACATCGACTCGGCCTAGAGTGTGTTCGTGTCTGCCTGAGCCTGTGAGAGGCATGATACGAACAGTGCACAGGTGCAAAGAGGTCAGCCCCTTTGCAGAGCTGCTTGCATCCCTCTGCCTGCATGTCCCCAGGTGTATGAGCACCTCTGGTGTATGAGCACCTGGTGCTGAACGATGTCTCCAGGTGTATGAGCACCTGGTGTATGCAGTGTATGCATCGATGTATGCATTGGTGTATGCATCCAGGTGTATGAGCACCTGGTGCTGAACGATGAGCACCTGGTGCCGAACGTGTTTGAGCACCTGGTGCTGAACGATGTTTGCAGGTGTATGAGCACCTGGTGCTGAACGATGCCAAGCACGTGAGCCTGCGCACCCTGCCTGGGATGGCGCAGCGCTCCATCCGGCTGGGATCTGCAGGGAAGACCTTCAGCTTCACAGCATGGAAGGTAGGGAGCTGCTTTGGAAGGGGAAGTAGGTGAGGGTTGCCCAAAACTGCACATGCAGAACGAGGGCAGCTTTTCAGAAGCTGGCCATGTGCGCATCCTACCCATAGACCGGGAGTCTGAGCTTGAGCGTCTCTAAAGTAGAATGGAGCCGCAAGGTCTGCATGGACCAACTGCTACAATAAGGATGAGCAGAGGGTTTTGGGCTGGTGATGTTATGGCACCAAAGACAGCTTGCCAGCAACAGAGTTGTGCGGGGTGGCTGGAGATGGTGGATGAGCACCAGGTCATTGGCCGACGCCTTGTGAAGCATTTGGAAGGCATGAATTGGCTATTAGCCGGGCCTCATTTGCATTCCTTTGGTTGCACGTTCTGCAAGCAGTGCCTAGGCGCTGTCACATCCAGCACCCGCTGCGCGCAGCCACTCGCCCATTAAGCTGCCCCAGCAGCAACCCTTCTAGGTGCGCCTCTAATGCCGACAGCCTCTCAGGCAGGCAGTGGGATTGTTGTAAGCGCTTAATTCTTGCATCTAATTGGTGCACCCCGATGCTTGAGGCGCATTAATTCAATCAACTACAGGGCCTCTTCTTCTTCTGTGAAATAAGGTCCCATCATCAAAGCCCTTCACTTCCAAATGTTCAAAGTGCCGCGCACATACTCACATGCAGTGCCTCACGCTCTGTTTTGCTGCAGGTTGGTTGGATGACTGGGCCTGCGCAGCTCCTGGCACCCATCATCAAAGCTCACCAGTTCCTAGTCTTCACAGTGCCATCCAATTTGCAACGTGCTGTCGCTTATGGGCTGACCAATGAGCAGGAATTTTACAAGTGCGTGGCTCTTGCTCTCGCAAGTCGCACCTGCCTTTGTCATTTGGAAGCAGGCCAGAGCTGCATTTCAATGGTGCTGTGCAGAAGTCCTCATGAGGCATGTATAGACCGTGCCCTACCCTTCTGGTCAGCTGCTTGATGTGCACTCTGAAATGGCTCTGCTTGACTTCAGAGGCGTCAAAGATCTCAGCGTCATCCGCATGCTGCGCGAGAAACTGCTGCGCCTGTGTGTACTGATGCTGTGTGGGAGCGGTGCGGATAAAATACACAAGCATGTGTAGAGGTCGGCGTATATGTTATCATAAATCATGTTACATTATGTCACATAACAAAACGGTACACCGTTACGAAGTGTTGAAGATTTGAATTTATATCTCAGTGCTCCCCAAAGGGCAATGCATTTGACCACACAGATTTCTAAGATGGGTGGGGCAGGCTGAATACTGCCCATTTATGAATGGCAAGTTGGAAAATAGCTTAGTCTTCAGCTGCCAGCTGGGAAGTCAGATTTTTATGTTTCATATCATCTGCCTGGAAACTTCCCATAGCACTACCCATTGCCCCAGTGCTATCATTTTAGCTTGTTCTAATTGCCCCTTGCTGCAAGCCTGGTCCTTATACTTGCTGCCTAGCTGTACCACTTAGGCTGCAATCTGGCGCTGTCAATGCTTTGAACACTGCCTCCCGATGCTTAGGCTTGCCTGACGTGAGCTTCCTGTACAGCTCTTCAGGCCTCATGCGCCCTTGCACATAGGGCTGTGCACCATCCTTGGCCAATTCCATCCAATCTTCATCCCCTTTTACCGTATCTGCCTTTGCTATACCCGAAATTGCCTGAGAAGGATATCGGGAGTGTAGGAGGTGCCAGAAGGCGAATTTGGCCAAAATGTGCCGCTGCTATTTTCTAACTGGAATGTTATACAACGCGAGGTGAACATGCTAGAGCGCCAGCCCCTAATTATGTGGCCCCACAGATGTCTGCTCTTGGACAGTGGCCTCCTCTCCTTCTGCCCGTCCTTGATTGCTGCCTGTGTGCCTCCAGCTCACTTGTGTACATCACCCTGTCCAATCCTGCTCGCCGTGCTCTCTGCCTTGGTAAACGGGCCTTTCAACCTCACCTCGCTTCTAAAATTGCGAGTGTGAGTTGCAGTGTGCAATCCTTTGCAATCATTTTTAACCATTCCTGCATGCAACCTATTTGCAGGCAACTTGGCCAGCAGCTGTCAAGAAAACGTGCTTTGCTAGAGCAGCCATTGCAAGAACTTGGCTTCAAAGTGCTTCCTGGAGAAGGGGCATACTTCTTGATAGCAGATGCAAGGTGGGTGGCCTTGTGTGTCAGAAGAAACGGAAAACCGACAGCCCTTAGGAATAAAAAAGAAAGAATGGACATGGACGCCATTCTTTGGATGTGTTATGTGCTGTTAGAATTTGTTGTCTACAGAGCTTATGCCAGACACCTAGAACTGCAACTATTGCTCGTATGTTTTGTGTCTTCCATCCGCGCTGCAGCAAATTCATGAGAGAAGGAGAGACAGATGCAGATTTTTGCCGGAGACTGACCATGGAGGCTGGTGTCACCTTGATTCCGGTAAGCCCTTGAACTCACTTGGCCATGCAGGACTGGCTTGTGGCTGGGAATCAACAAAGCAGTGATCAGCGAAAACTGTACCAATCTTGTGGCTGGCAATCACAAAGCAGTGATCAGCGAAATTTTACCAATCACATGCAGGATTAGGCAGACAGTGCACACATGCTTGCTTATCTGAGCACTAAGTGAGCAGCCTATCCAGTACCTGCCTCGCCAAAGTCATTCAGGTTGCGAGCTGTTGACAGCTACGAGCTGTTGGATGCGAGCTGTTGGCAGCAAATGCTTCCACCTTGTGTGCGCGCCTTCTATGTGCCCTGCAGATCTCTGGATTCTACATTAGCCCAAGCCCGCCACGTAACCTTGTCCGTTTTGCATTTTGCAAGCATGATGCTAAGCTTCGTGCAGCTGTGGCCAAGCTGCAAGTGTACCTTGGGCCTGGAACTCATTAGCGGTCCTTACAGACCTATAGCTTCATGCAAAGCAGGAGGGAGGCCCAGGGTCTTCTAAGATAAGTGGAGCATGGTGATGAGTGTGCAAAGTGTGCACAAGTGAGCTCATGGATCTGAGAGGCTGGTCTTTTATCACAGTTCCTTCTCATGGACGCGTAGCCTGACTTTTGGATAGCATGATAATCTGTCGTTTAACTCATCTCACCTTGTTCTAGAAGAGCTTCAAACAAGATATCTTAGCTTGACAGACTCACATTTGTGGCACCTACGATATTTCCATGGCTGTTTTTTCGGACATCTTTAATGCTTGGTTCAGTGTTTTTTATTTCAATGCTGATGTTGGCTAGATGCCTTGCAAGATAGTACAGAGGCATTAATTAGGAGTAAGGTACCTCACCTGCCAGTAGATGGGTTTGATCCTACGGTCTCTCCAGGGCTCGCTAGGAGGGAGCACCTTAAATCTGTAAGGTAAGGTTTCAAGGCTGTATCCGCCGAACGAGGGCAGCTTAGCCGGTTGTGGCCTCCAGTGAGGTTCGAACCCCGAACCCACAGGTTGCGAGGGTGGATAATCGACTTTTCATCTCAGGTGCCCCGCCGCCTGCTCGAGTATCCGGAGCTTCTCATGGTTAAATTTGTAAAAGGAAAATGAAGAGTTCACGATGGAGGAGCATTCACAACTGAAGTTTGCTTTGAAAAGAAAAGAAAGAAAATAAAAAGTACGTAGGCAGTGAAACCACTTTGTCCCTACGAGGGAGTCCCTACATCAACTTGATGTAATTGAATTGAGGAAAAGGAGACAAACTGACCCAAAGAGCCGTGAGTCTCCTCCACCAGGGAGAAGGAAGAACTAGTGAGGATCTGGAGGGTGACAAGCCGCTCCCTGCTCCAGACCAAGACCTTGAGAGCAACTGGATTTCAAGAGCGTGTCTATTAGTTGTCAGTTTGTGTGCATAGAGCACAGAATGAGCATTTAGCTTAAGGGCAGTTTCATGGGCTTTTTGTGCATCAAGGCCGAGCTCTTTAAAGTGATTCATAGTGTGTGAGGTAGAAGAACTTGAAGAGAACTTGAAGAGAAAAGAAAAAAACTACGCAAGCAGCAAAAAGCTCCTCACATCAATCAAGGAAAAGGGGCCACTTGGGAGAAAATCCCCTTGAGGTACAATAATTGATAGAGCCTCCATAGTCAGGAGAGATAAGCTGGCTTGACTGCCCGCAACCCTCCTGATCCTCACTGACTGCTTTCTTCTTTTCTGGTGAACGGGCTTTTCTTCCCATCATGGGACATGATGTGGCCCCTTTTCCTTAATCGATGTGAGGAGCTTTTTTGCTGCTTGCGTGGTTTTCCTTTTCATTTCTTTTCTTCTCTTTTCTTTCTTTACTCCCACAACAAGAAGAATGGTGTGAAGGATGACATTCTTGGCCTTCAAGCGCTTACAAAGAACCTCGTGATGTTTTTAGAGGCCTCTAATTGGTGTCCAGGCCATGTATTTTCACAGTACTTAACCTCAATAAGGTGTATCTTCCTCATGTTGATATTTAGCTCGTGGACTCTGCGTGCATCTCTGCTGTTTTGTCTTGCTAGTGACACATGGTGCAAAGGAGGAGTGGTTGGCAATTTGGGATATTCAGTAGGATAGGGGGTGACCAAAATGGCATCAGGGCGACTAGAAATGAGTCTATCACTAGCAGATCTAGATGAACGAGCTCTAAAAAGCCAGCTGGGTAAAGTCCTGTTATTGAATAACGAAGTGTTATGGAAGTACAGTATCCATTTACAAAAGTAAAAGGATGAGGGAATGTTACGCCGAGAGACTGCTGCACACCAAACAGGCTCGTGGCATGACCATAACTAATGTGGTGTGTGGACTGGCTGCTGACAGCGACAGTATACACTGTGCTCAAGTACAGCTATAGCTGAACTGACCATGTAATCAAATACTCCACCAAATAACTCAACCAACCTCTGGGTCACAATGCAGCATAAATCAGGCACTGCATAAATCCGGGGTGACAGGAAGAACAAAACTGCAGAGTGAAGACAATTCAGCTGGAGCCTACCAAGTTGAAGACTCCTAGTCCTTTGATCGTTCATTGCTCACACCTCATATTCTAGCTCACATATGTATTTTACATGCTAAACAGCACCAGCCTACCAGCCTTCATCCAGAGTCCCGAACTCCAGTCAGCTCCCACTCAATCAGCAGAACATCCATCTTGTGGAGTAAACTTCTGTGAAGATTCCAGGCCTAGGAGCTTGCTCGCCATCAGCACAGCGCACTCCTCAACACATTTGCTGAGCTGCGGCCAATGTTAGCTTCCGCGCTATCTTTCTGGGAGTGGGGGGGCACAATCTACGGCCCTCCGAGGGTGAGTCATAATTTGGAGCCTCTAAAGGATCTCGGTCTAGCTAGAGATTGTCACCCTGAGAGACTGCTGCATCCAAACCAGACTCGCAGCATGGCCATAACAAATATTTTGAGCAATGATGGGGTGTGAACTGGCTGCGGAGAGCAACAGCGTACACCAAGTAGACAACAGGTTGCCCGCGATGGGACTGAGGTTCTCTGATACCCTTATCCTTCCCTACACTTCCTCTCTCTGTTCAGCCTGTGGATAGGCAAGGTCAGAGCTGCATGCAGCTGCTGTTGGACGTGCTCACACTGGACTGGGTGGATGGACTGGATTGGGTGCTGCCACGCCTGATGCCCTTCCAGGGCTAAAGAGCTTTTCGTTACTAGCTTTAGCCTGCTCATACAAAGCTACGACCAGAGCAACAACTAGCAAAAAAGAGCAATTGAACAGCATAATGGATTAAAATACGCCCTTGCACAGCAATGCCACAAAGTAAGCCTACATACCATCCTGATTGGAGTGATGGGAACCATTTATAAATGTCATACTGATCTACCCCTCAGTAAGCTTGGCCTAGACCGGTGTAGAG
>LKMJ01003003.1_pt1 | contig 15638 bp, 13 predicted proteins | sample 643391 | NCBI WGS metagenome assembly LKMJ01 (sample SAMN04112250, study PRJNA286221) | soda lake metagenome | biome: soda lake; feature: Kulunda Steppe; material: water; isolation source: sample PL-Br10 brine of Picturesque Lake | place: Russia: Kulunda steppe | collected 2010-07
AAATCGAGCGGCCCGATCCAAAACGATGTTGGCGTATCCACCGATCCAGACCGTCGGCGGGGAGTCTCCCCCCGGACGAGGAGTGCATCCGAAATCCTCTATCGAGTAATGCTCCCCGTCGAAGGTCACGGATTCCTCCGTCCAGCAACGGGAGACGATCTCGAGGTACTCCTCGTATATCGGCCCTCGTTCGTCTCGGGGGACCTGCATAAGTTCGAACTCGCGAGGGCGGTACCCGACCCCGGCCCCGAGGATGAACCGCCCGTCTGAAACGCCGTTCAATATCGCCCCCCGTTCGGCGAGCCGGACCGGGTTATACAGCGGTAACAGAAGTATCGCCGTACCGAGTTCGATCTGTTCAGTTTCGGTTGCGAAAGCGGTTAACGCCGATATCGGGTCCGACCAGTACTGCTCGACTTCTGCGTCGTGATGCTCCTGTAAAAATACGGAATCGAGACCGTTCCGGTCGGCGTATTTGATCTCTTCGAGTGCTTCCTCGTAGTTTTGGTCACCTTGAATCGGTGCGAACCCCAACTTCATGCTTCTACATCCAGTCCGATGTATAAATCGATTTCCCCGAAAAACGAAATATCAGGATTCGAGATCGACCCGGCGCGCTGAGCTGTACCGTCGAAGGTTTTTTGTAAAGTACGAATATCCATAGAGCATGGCAGATCCAGCTCAAGGTACTGGCGAATCGATCGAACGCATCATGACCGTCGAGACCCGACCGGCGGGAGTTCCATCGTCCCACAGATTGTATCAGGCAGCCAAAGATCAAGAAGGTGGGCCACTCGCGATGGCTGCAGCGAAAGCACTGCGGGATGAACTGCAAGAGGGAGATACGGTTATCATCGCGACCGGAGCGAATGCCCCACCATGGTTCCCGGTCGGTGAAACTGATGGGCCCCTCGGTGCAGTCGGTCTGGCCAGAGCGCTAGCGCTCAGTCAGGACGTTCGACCGGTCATAACTGCGGAGGAGCGATACACCGGACCGATAGAAACGCTCACGAACGCCTGTGGTCTCAATACCGTCCCATACGAACAGCATCTAGATCGCAAACACGCAGCGACGGTCGTTCCCTATACGACTGATGAAACAGAAGCGGAGCGTACTGCAAATGATTTCTTCGATACATACGATCCGTCGGCGATATTAGCGGTCGAAAAGCTAGGGCCGAACGAAGACGGGATCATAAACACGCTCGCTGCGGTCGATCGAACCGAACACATGGCGAAGATCGGGAATCTCTTCGACAAAGCCGAGGAGGAAGACGTACTGACCGTCGGTATCGGTGACGGAGGAAACGAAGTCGGTATGGCAAAGATCAAAGATGCGGTCGAGAAGTACATGCCGAGAGGGGAGATCATGGGAACCCGGTTGGCGACCGACAAACTCGTCGTCGGTGGCTCTTCGAATTTAGGCGCGTATGCCGTCGCCGCCAACCTGGCGATTCTGGAAGAAATGCCCGAAGCACTACACGACCCATCCCACGAGCGCAGAATGCTCGATTTCGCGACCGTAGAAGGTCTTGCAGACGGGACTACGACCAGACCAACCGCAACGGTCGACGGGATGAGCCAGGAGGGTATGAGCGGAGCCGTTGCCATTTTGAACAATATTGTGCGACAACACTTCAACGAGGTAGATAAAAGCCTCAGAGACTGGGACGAATTCGAATAGCGGCATCGGACAGCCGACTAGATCGCGATCGATCGGCACCCACGGTTGCCGGATCTGTTTTTCCATGTCTCCGCGCAGACCTCTATGAGCACTCTCCGAACCGGTTACCGGTAGACAAACGCGCGAGGACGCGGTCGCTACTCCTGGAAAACTAATTCTTCGATCGACATGCCGAACGTCTGTTCGATAGCAACGGACCACCAGACGTAATCCGCATGATGAACGATATTGGACTCCGGACTACGTATGACGTGTCTCCCCTCCATCGAGTGGGTGGCGACGATATGAACGATATCCCACGGCATATCCACAGACCAGGCAATCGCGGCGCCCACTACGGGATGTCTGATTGTGGCCTGAGACGACTCCCAAGCGACGCCGATGTACTCGCCCCGATCGAGTTCGGCGAACTCGAACGGCTTGCCGGTATCGTGACAGAGGGCGCCCGCCACGACGTAATCCATATTTAGATCCGCATCAGTAGTCGAGCCGATACTCTGTGCGATCGCCTTCGCGAGGGTGGTGACTCCCCTCGTGTGTTCGACGTTGTTGATCGACGACGCGTCGATCATGGGCAAACCCGGTACCTCGTCTAGCCGATCGAATTCCCCGTCCTCGAGTGCGATTTTCCAGGAGTCGACCACTTTGCTCCTCAGCGATGATGACTCGATCAGATCGAGCTCGGGGAAACACTCGCGAATATGCGCTTCTGACTCCATACCAGTTAACCGTGTTTTAAATATTTAAAACCAGCCGGCGAAGCGATATCGTAATTTCGTCCCTCTTTTCTTATTCATCTCCGAACGTTCATATATACTCGCCATCACCTCGAAGTATGAGTACCACGGCGTCGCTTTCGGAGCCCTACGTTCTCTCGTATACCAAACGACGCCTCTTTCCCGACGATGAGGAGACGAACGCCTACGCAGTGACGGATACACAGTTCGCGAAAGAGGAGTGGCTCCCCGGCCAGCCGATCGAAAGCACCGTTCACGAACAGCTCGCGCCGTTCAATCACGTTCGAGTCGGGACGGGATATCCAGACCTCGTGGGCGTCCGATCCCTCGAATCCGAACTGCTGGCGGTCGAGCGGTTCGGCTCACAGCCGCCCCTCATCGCCGTCGAATCGAAGGGGTACACCGAAGACGGAACCGCGGACGTCGAAACCGGAGTCTTACAAGCGTACGACCGACTCCACGAGGCGAACGCGGCGTACGTGTCGGCGCCAGACGGTACGATCTCACAGTCGGCACGCACGCTGGCGCGTGAGCTCAACGTGGGAGTTCTCGCCGTCGAGTCCGATGGGGAGGTCTCACCGCTCGTCGTCCCTCGCGTCGTCGGGAACCACACGTCGGACGAAGCGAGTTCGATCCGGTTTCAGGCGACCGCACGCGGCGTCGCCGACAGATCGTTCAGCCTCAACCACCCGAAGAACTACCTCGCGTACCCGCTGGCGCTGTATCATCCCGAAGAGACCGACGCGGTGATATCAGAATACGTAGTGGGCGAGACCGACGGTGCCCGAAACGGCGCGGCGTTTCTCGGCCTCGTGTCAGAGCGACCGGACGGGGTGCAGCTCACTCCGCTCGGCCGGGAAGTCGTCCGGTTCGCGGTGAATCGGCACGGGACGGTCGAATCGGCCGTCGAATCCTTTCAGAGGTGGAAACGGTCCGGACAGCGGTTCTGCGAGATCGCACCCGAGTGGGGGCTTTTGACGCGGCGGGTGATGTGGACCTATCCGGCGACGAAGCTACTCGTCGAGGAGTTACAGACGATGTACGACGACGGGATCGAGGATCCGTCGCTCGTCGAGTTTCTCGAGTGGCTACACGTTCAGCATCCGGCCTTCGCGATCGAACTGTTCGTTCGGGGAACCGAACGCGTGCGTCGTCGGGTCCTCGAAACTGACGGCGAACTCGATCTGGTATCGATTGAAGACGGAAGCGTATATCACTCACCGACAGTTTTCCAGCTGAAGACGATGCTGTTTCACGCCGGAATCCTCGCCGAACGGGGGACCGAACCCCACCGTCTCGATCCGACGACCGATTCCTGGCAGTTGCGCGAACCGCTCGAGTTCGGCCGCGTTCGCTAAAGTTTCGAACTCACGCTCGGTAGTCTTCCGCGATCCCGATCACCGCCGATCGAGACTTCACTTCATCACGACTGTCACCGGGATGTCCGCATCGAGTAACACGGATTGTGTGACGCTCCCGAACAACACCTTTCCGGTCGGCGTCCGTTTACGTCCGGCCATAACGATCTGATCGGCCTGTATTTCGTCGGCGAGTTCGACGATCGCCTCGCTCGGATCTGCGTGGGCGCGGCGGAGCTCCGAAGTGACACCCTCCGCTTCCAGCAGCTCTTTTACTGCCTCAACGCTTTCGGGTACGTCAGATTCGTCGTACCAGTTGTCGGACGTTACGTGTCCGCCGCCATCCGAAACGTCGATTTTCTTTTCGACATTCAGGATCGTCACTTCGATCTCTTCGGCCGCCGCGGGTAACCCGACCACTGCTTTCGCAGCACCGAGGGACCGCTCGGTATCCGAATCGACGGGAAGCAACACTCGAAACATAGCGTTATTCATGATAGTAACTGATAAAAGTGCTTCGTTGAATTGAATGCGAGCAGGTCGAACGACAGGTGCTCGACTCGCGAAAGTCCGACCCGACGATTCCCGGCGGCTGATAACTGCCACGGCGGCTTATAGATCGCTCGGTCGAATGCAGTTACCGATGGGCGAGTTACACGGGCTTTTCAACCCAGGTCGGGTCGCCGTGATCGGTTCGACGGAACGTGACGAATCGGTCGGGGCGGCCGTAACCAGAAACCTCCTCGATTCGTTCGACGGCGACGTCGTCCCAGTGAACCCGAACGCGGAGTCCGTCTTCGGCGTCGACGCGCTCGACAGTATCGAAGAGGCGTCGGACGTCGATCTGGCCGTCGTGACCGTTCCGGCCGACGCCGTCCTCGAGGTTCTCGAGACGTGTGGAGAGACAGGCGTTCGGAACGTGGTCGTGATCACGGCCGGATTCGGGGAAGCCGGCGAGAAAGGGGCAAAGATGGAGCGCCGGCTCGCCGAGGTGGCCGAACGATACGAGCTCAACGTCGTCGGACCGAACAGTCTCGGTGTGATGAGCACGCCGATCGGACTCAACGCCACCTTCGGACCGGACGATGCCCGTCCCGGGAAGCTCTCGTTCATGAGCCAATCCGGCGCGCTCGTGACTGCCGTCATCGACTGGGCCAACGATCAGCAGATCGGCTTTAAAGACGTCGTCTCGCTCGGGAACGAGGCCGTCCTCGACGAGACCGACTTCCTCCGGGAGTGGGGCGACGATCCGGGGACCGACGTCGTCATCGGCTATCTCGAAGGGATCGACGACGGAGGGGCGTTCATCGAGGCGGCTCGAGAGATGTCCCGCGAGACGCCCGTCGTGCTCGTCAAATCGGGGCGGACGGAAGCGGGCGCGAAAGCCGCTTCCTCACACACCGGGTCGCTCGCCGGAAGCGATCGCGCCTACGAGGCCGGATTCGAAAAGGCAGGCGTCCTCCGCGCCGATTCGGTCGAGACGCTTTTCGACGCCGCGGGAATGCTCGCCGGACAGCCGCTACCGGAGGGTGAGGGGGTTGCCGTCATCACGAACGCTGGCGGCCCCGGCGTGATGACGACCGACGCGATCGGTGATTCCTCGCTGTCGCTTGCGTCCTTCGAGGGGGCCACCGTTCAGCGGCTTCGAGAGACGATGCCGGAGGCGGCAAATCTCCACAACCCGGTCGATGTCCTCGGAGACGCGGACAACGAACGGTTTCAGGAGGGGCTAGAGATCGTTCTGGCGGACGAAAATGTCGGTGCAGCCGTCGTCCTTTCGGCGCCAACGGCAGTACTCGAATACGACCGGCTCGCGGAGGCGATCGTCGAAACCCAGCGTGAACACGAACTGCCGATCGCAGTGTGTCTGATGGGTGGGGAACGCGTTCAAAAGCCGCGAGAACGGCTCAACGAGGCGGGCCTGTCGTGTTATTTCGATCCGACTCGGGCCGTCGACGGACTCGATACCCTGGCCGGGTACGCCCGTATCCGGGAGATCGAGTGGACGGAACCGACCACCTTCGACGTGGACAGAGCACGTGCCAGAGAGATTTTACGTCAGGTCGAAGCCCGCGAGGGCACGCGGCTCGGCGTCGAGGCGATGGGGCTGCTCGAGGCCTACGGCCTTCCGATCCCCGAAAGCGACATCGTCGATTCGGCCGACGACGCCCATCGCCGGGCCGAAGAGATCGGCGAGCCGGTCGCGATGAAGATCGTCAGCCCCGACGTCCCTCATAAGACCGATATCGGCGGCGTAAAAGTCGGCGTCGAACTCGATTCCGTCAGGGACGCCTACGAGGAGATCGTCACCCGAACCAGGAACTACCACTCCGAAGCGACGATTCTCGGTGTACAGATCCAGGAGATGGTCGACGTCGAGGCCGGCGTGGAGACGATCGTCGGGATGAATCGCGATCCGCAGTTCGGCCCGCTTTTGATGTTCGGGTTGGGCGGGATCTTCGTCGAGGTACTCGAAGACACCACCTTCCGGGTCGCACCCGTCTCGGCGCCGGAAACGCGGGAGATGATAGACGATATCGATTCCGCCCCACTATTATACGGCGCCCGCGGCCGCGAGTCCGTCGACGTGGACGGCCTCGTTACGGCTATCCAGCGGCTCTCACAGCTCGTGTGTGATTTCCCGGCGATCCTCGAGTTGGATATCAATCCGCTCGTCGCATTACCCGACGGCGTCAGTGCCATCGACATCAGGCTCACCGTCGATCCAGAGAAATTATGAAAACGCTATCGATCACCGCAACCGGCGACGGAACAGGCAAGACAGCTATCGCACTCGCACTCGGGCTCATCGCGGCCGACCGGGAAACCGACGTCGGCTACATGAAACCGAAGGGGACGCGACTCCAGAGTCACGTCGGGAAAGTCCTCGATCGCGATCCGCTTCTCGCGAGTGAACTGCTCGGTCTCGAGGCAGAGCTTTCCGATCTCGAGCCGATCGTCTACTCGCCGACCTTCATCGAGAGCGCCGTTCGGGGGGGCGAAAACCCCGAAGCGCTCCGGGAACGCGTCCGGAGCGCATTCGAGGAACTCGCCACCGACCGAGAGCTGATGCTGCTCGAAGGGGCCGGGCGACTCACGACGGGCGGAATCATCGAACTGACCGACCCGGACATCGCTGAGCTTCTGGGTTCGGAGGTACTCCTCGTCGCCGGATTCGAGCAGCTGAGCGATCTCGACGAGCTGCTTTCGGCCGTCGACGCCGTCGGCGATCGGCTGACAGGGATCGTCTTCAACGGCGTTCGAGACGACGCACTCGATCGGCTCGAGGGCGATGCGATCCCGTTTCTCGAACGGCGAAACTGTCCCGTGTTGGGTGTGTTACCCTACGAGCGAGAGCTGGCCGGTGTGACCGTCGAGGAGCTGGCCGCCGAACTCGGAGCCGAGCGGCTGGCGGGCGGCGATACCGAGACGTTCGTCGAACGGTTCGTCGTCGGCGCGATGAGCGGTGAAGAGGCGTTACGCTACTTCAGACGAACGCGGAACGCCGCCGTGATAACCGGCGGAGACCGATCCGAGATCCATGCCGCCGCGATCGAGGCCCCGGGTGTGAAGTGTCTCGTCGTAACCGGCGGGCACCGCCCGTCGGCGACCGTTCTGGGAAAGGCAACGGCTGCAGGCGTTCCCGTGCTGGCTGTGACCGCCGATACCCTCAGTACCGTCGAGCGAGCCGAAGATGTCGTTCGCAGCGGCCGGACCCGCGACGCCGAGACGGTGCGTCGGATGCGACAACTCCTCGAGGATCACGCCGACATCGAGACGATTCTCGGAACGTGACGACAGAGCCGGCGTGGGCTACGACGACGCCGGCGAAAACGTGACAACCCATCCCTCCTCGTCGCGTTTTTCGACACCGAGTTCGACCGACGTTCCACGGTCTATCTCCTCCGATCCCCGAAGCTGGCCGGTGAGACGGACTCCCTCCTCGAACTCAGCGATGACGACCGTATACGGCGTCTCACCGCTGAATTTCGGAATCGTCACCGCGACCTCGGCCGAAGCGACGACAGTCGCCTCCGTCGAGAGCGTCGCCTCGGCCATCGATTCGGCGTGACACTCGGGACAGATACGCCGGGGCGGTAGCCCGACCGCACCGCAGGATTCACACCGCCGGTAGGTCGGAGATTCCCCGTCGATCGCCTCGACGAACTCGAGATACCACGCCGCGGTCATCGTTCCACCTCCAGTACGTGGACGACGGCACTGGCACCGCTTCCGCCGACGTTGTGGGTCAATCCGATCGCCGCGTCGTCGATCTGATTTGGGTGTCTCCCTTCGAGTTGCTTCGTGATCTCGACGACCTGTGCGGCGCCGGTCGCGCCGACCGGGTGGCCCTTCGCGATAAGTCCCCCAGAGGTGTTCACCGGGATACGGCCCTCGGGTGCCGTCTCGCCGTCGGCTGCGGCGGTCGCTCCCTCCCCGCGGTCGAAGAACCCGAGCGCCTCGATCGCGAGGATCTCCGCGATGGTAAAGCAATCGTGAACCTCACAGACGTCGACGTCGGACGGGTCGATACCGGCAGACTCGTAGGCGCTGTCGGCCGCCCGCTCGGCGGCACGGGTTCGGGCCAGTTCGGCCCGGTCCTGAAGTGCGATCGTATCGCCCGCCTGTCCGCTGCCCGCTATCGTAACGGGGGCATCGAGACCGCTGGCCTCGGCGTACGAGGAGGAGACGAGCACTACGGCGCTCGCCCCGTCGGTTATCGGACAGCAATCGTACATTCCGAGCGGGGGCGCGATCGGTCGAGAGTCCAGCACCTCGGTCACTGAGATCTCCTCTTGAAACTGCGAAATCGGATTCGAGACACCGTTCATCCGGTTTTTGACCGCGATCGCGGCGAGATCCTCCCGGGTCGCGTCGAACTCGTTCATGTACTCGTCGGCCATCAGCGCGTAGATCCCGGGGAACGTCAGCCCGGCCTCGTTCTCGTACTCGTTGTCGGCGGCGTTGGCGAGCGCGTCGGTGAGCTTTTCCATCCCGGTCGAGAACATGATCTCGACGCCGCCGACGAGCGCGACGTCCGTGGTTCCGGCCTCGATCGCCCGCGTCGCCTGCCGGATGGCGCTTCCGGCCGAAGCACAGGCGCTCTCGACGGTGACAGATGACGCGTCCGGAACGCCGACGTAATCGGCCATCAGCGCCCCCATGTGCCCCTGATCGTCGGTCAGGGCCCCCATGAAGTTGCCGACGTACACCGACTCGACGTCGGCGAGAGAGACGTCGGTCTCCGCGAGGGCGGCCGTCGCGGCGTCGACGAAGAGCTCTCGGGCTGACGATTCGGGGTGTTCTCCGAATTCCGTGCTGGCAGCGCCAGCGATTGCTACGGGCATCGTTCACCATCGATCGGCTAGCCACAAAGCGTCGTGTGTCGTTCTCAGCGCGTGAAAAGGACACTCGAACCGCTACCGGAACGAGCAGACGAAGGTTTCGACGCGTTACTCGGAAGTGTCACCCTCTCGGGAAGCCTTCGAGGGGTGGCTCTGGGCGATCATCGGCGTTCCTGCAGCGTTTCGGCCGACGGCCTCCGAGACCGTCCCGAGGAGCTTTCTGCGCAGGAGGCTCTGTTCGGAGGCACCCAAAACGGTGACGTCGTTGCGCGCGGTCTCGTCGACGACGGCGCTGGAGACGTGATCGCTTTCCAGAAGCTTTCGCTCGACGGTGACCGAATCGAGAGTCTCCTCGCGTCGTTCTAACAGCTCTCTCGCGGTTTCACGCTCGTCGTCCGTCGCGTCCTCCGGGAGGACGGAAAAGAGCGTGACCGTCGCCTCGTGAGTCCGCGCGATCGAGCCGGCCAGTTCGGTCGCGAGCCGGTTGTGGGCCCCCGGAGCGACCGGGACCAACACGGAATCGAGTTCCTCGGCACGTGGCGTCTGAATGCGCTTTACGAGGACGTCACACGGGGCGTTCCGGAGGACCTTGTCCAGATAGCTCCCGAGGACGACGTCACGGCGCGGGGGGCGACCGCGCCAGCCCATGAGAACGAGATCTGCCCCGCATTCGTCGGCGGCTCCGACGATCCCGGTCGCGACGTCGCGCGCGTATCTGATCCGGCTTTCGACCGGGACGTCTCCCGATTCCGCTAGCGATTCGGCGTGTTCGAGTACGGCTTCGTCCTCCGCTTCGAGAAGCACGTCACCCTCCGAGAGCGGAATCTGTGGCGGGATTTCGAGGACGTACGTGATCCGAATACCGTACGATCGATCCGTCGCGATATCGAGGGCAGTATCGACCAATCGGTCGGCCGTCTCGACATTGGCAACGGGGACGAGCACCGTTCCATCCGTATCTTCCGTCATAGCTCAACCTCTATGCGACGGTTAGTATCGGTTACGGTATCACACGGCAAAAACAGACGGAAGGGTCGGCAGTCACTCCGCGCCGCTTTCTGCCGCGCGTTCCTCCCAGCCGCCGGCGTCGACGACCTCGAATAGCTTCCGCCAGTTCTCGTCGTCCTCGCTCTCCGGGAGCTGATCTCGGAGCTGTCGGAAGTCCGATTCGGGGACCAGCGTGTGTACGAGATCGACGATTACCCGGGCGTGGTAGGCCGCATCCGCCGGGTCGGCGTTTTCGATCTCGCTGACCCGCTCTACGAACTCCTTCCAGTCGAAGCGCTGTCCGTGGTCGTCGACCGCGCCGGTCATGTACCACTGTATCTCCATCGGGAGCGACGCGGCGAGATCCTCCGCGTTCCCCTCGGGGATACGCTCGCCGAGCGTCATGAGCGTCGCACGGATCGCCCGCACCGTCTCGCCGGTGTGGGCGAACTCGAGTCGGTGCTGTATCTCGCCGGTGAATTCGTCGAAATTCATACCGATAGCTGGGATCGTCGACCGTATCAATCGGAAGGGAATTTCCCGGCATCTGAGAACGAGCGGAACGGTCGAAAATCGCCGATCAACCCGGGGTGTGCGACCGTCGATCAGCCACTTCTCATCGGGTAAGAAGCACGGCCATCGATTATGCTCTTGCCCGTTTTTGTCTCAGATATGGGTGAGCGACCCCGAGATCCGACAGCCGAGTGCACACCGACGGTGTGATAGGCGGATACCCCTGCGGCTGTCTGATGACGAGCTTGCCTTGCCAAAACAATGTCACTTACGACCCAAGCGAACGACCGAACGCACCGAAGGCTACTGAGCGAGAAGACCTGTCTCGTCACCGGCGCTTCCCGCGGCATCGGCAGAGAGATCGCCCTCGAGTTCGCTCGATGCGGCGGCGACGTCGCCGTGAACTACTGCAACTCCGAAAACCGGGCCCACGAAGTCGTCGAGACGATCGAAGAGTGGGACAGTGACGAGAGCGCCATTCCGGTTCAGGCCGACGTCTCGCGACACTCGGACGTCGAAGAGATGGCAGAGACGGTTCGCGACGAGCTCGGCGCGATCGACGTGCTCGTGAACAACGCCGGCGTCACGGTCGATACGAAGTTCGAGAACATGACTCGCGACGACTGGGACAGAGTCCTCGACGTCAATCTCGGCGGGACGTTCAACTGTACGAACGCGTTCTTCGAGGACATCGCAAACTCCGAGGAGGGACGGCTGATCAACGTCTCGTCGGTGGTCGGCCAGCAGGGCAACTACGGGCAGGCCAACTACGCGGCCTCCAAAAGCGGCCTGTTCGGATTCACCCGGACGCTGGCGTTAGAGCTCGCGGATACCGGCTCGACGGCCAACTGCGTCGCTCCCGGATTCACCGAGACGGATATGCTCGAGAACGTCCCCGAACGCGTCCGAGAGAAGATCAGACAGCGAATCCCGCTCGATCGGTTCGCCGATCCCGAGGACATCGTCGGGATGGTCAGGTTCCTCGCCAGCGAGGATTCGAGTTACATGACCGGCCAGATTCTCGGCATCAACGGCGGCATGGAGTGGTGAGAAGTCGAGAGAGGGCGATCGAATCGTCGCCGGCCGAACCGATCGACACAGTTCACGTCGGCGACGCCAGATACACGTCGACCGGCCAGACGCCCACGTGCGAATCACGTTCGTGATACCGGACGGTAAAGCCCGCATCCTCGATCGCACGCCGTGCGTAGACGGGGCGGCATCCGACGCTCTGATAGCCCGGAGCGCGCTCGAAAAACCACTCGTAGGCCCTGACGAAACGCGACGTCTCGAATCCCTCCCGTTCCATCGTGACCGCACAGAGCCGCCCCGCTGGAGCTAGCACGCGGTGAATTTCCCGCAGGACGGTTCGCATCTCCCCGGGTGAGAACAGTTCCAGCGTGGCCTCGATATACACCGCATCGATCGTACTCTCACGGAACGGGAGGCGTCGGGCATCGCCCAAAAGGAGAGCGAGACGATCTCCGTCGGTCGACCGTTTACACCGGCGTCTGGCACGCGAAAGCATCCCGGGGGCCGCATCGAGCCCGTAGACGCGGCCACCTTCCGTTCGCGACGCGATCTCCGTGAGGGCGCGCCCGGGGCCACATCCGACCTCCAGAATCAGTTCGCGCTCCTCGGGAGCGAGCAGATCGATCGCCCGTGATCGAGCGCCCGCCTCCAGCGGTCCGACGAGTCGGTCGTACGCGCCGCTCAACACGTCGTAGGTCCGGACGATACGTTCGTTCGGAACGGCGAGCGTCGGCGGTTCGGCCACGTCCATGACGTCGCTGTCGAAGCGGAACGACAAACCGGTTTGGTCCGGGTGTCGATACCGCTGGTCCGTGGAGATCGATAGCGGGCCGGGGCCGTGACGAGAAAGCGCGGAACCGGCGTCGAAAACGCGTTCGCCCCGGCCTCCGTTCTCAGCGGACAGGAACTCATAGCGATCTTTAATAAGCCGGCAGCCATGGCGGAATATATGATCGAGACTACTCGAAGCGATCCCCGAAACAGCCGGCCCGATCACGGCAACCGTCGAAACCGAAACGGGTACCCGTGAACGCCGGAGATAGACGTTCGAACCGCCAATCCTCCGGACGCCCGGAAACCACCTACCGGCCAGAGCTCACTCGAGATTCAGTGGTGTCCGATCGACCGATCGCCGATCATCGGCTGCTAGCATGACTCAGGAAGCGTCGACTGACGTAGAGAAAGACACCGACAGCGACTGGTACGCAATCGATCTCTCGGACGTCTACGCGGAACTCGACACGACGCCCGAGGGGCTCGATCCGGACGAAGCGCGCGCGCGACTCGAACAGTGCGGCCCCAACGACATCGAGGCCGGGAAAGGGATCTCGCCGTGGAAGATACTGCTCGAGCAGTACTCTTCGGCGCTGATCTGGATTCTCATCGTCGCGGCGGGCGTAATGGCCGCGGTCGGTCATACGATCGACGCCGCAGTCATCGCCGGCATCGTCGTGTTCATCACGATTTTCGGCTTCCTGCAGGATTATCGAGCCGAACAGAGCATTCAAGCGCTCCGGGAGATGTCGACGACGCACGCGATCGTCCGGAGAGGCGGCGAAAAGCGGGAAATCGACGCGAAGAGGCTGGTTCCCGGTGACATCGTCTTCGTCGAGTCAGGCGATATCGTCCCCGCGGATGCACGCCTCATCGAGGAGTCGAACCTCCAGGTCAACGAGGCCTCCCTGACCGGGGAAAGCCTCGGCGTCTCGAAGGAGGTCGGCACGATCGACACCGAGACGTCGCTCGCCGAGCGGGAGAACATGATCTACAAGGATACTGTCGTCGAGCGCGGCTCCGGCGTCGCCGTCGTCGTCGAGACCGGCCCGGAATCCGAAATCGGCCAGATCGCGACCGCCCTCGGGGAGGCCGAAGAGCGGGATACCCCGTTTCAGGCCGAACTGGATCGGCTCGGAAAACTCATCGCCGTCGGCGTCGTCGCGGCGGTCGGGATCATCGCGCTCGTCGAACTCATCATCGGCGATACGCCGCCGCTGCAGGTCTTTCTGACGGCCGTCGGGATCGCCGTCTCGGCGGTGCCGGAGGGGTTACCGGCCGTCGTCACGCTCTCGCTCGCACTCGGCGCGCGTCGCATGGCCGAAAAGAACGCGCTCGTCCGCCGGTTGCCGATCGTCGAGGCGCTCGGGTCCGTCGACGTGATCTGTACCGACAAGACGGGGACGCTCACCGAAGAGGAGATGACGGTCCAGCGGATCGCCGCAAATCGCGAGACCTACAGCGTGACCGGGACCGGCTACGATACCGACGGCGAGTTCCGCCTCGATGACGAACCGATCGAGGCCGACCGCATCGAGGAACTGCTTCGCTGCGGGATGCTCTGTAACAACGCCGATATCGGCGTCCGGGACGAAGACGACGAGGCGAGCGCGGATGAAGCGGAGGGCGACGAGCGCGTCTATCTCGGCGACCCGACCGAAATCGCGCTGCTCGTCGCTTCCCAGAAATCGGGGCTCGATCGAGAGCGCCTCAGGGAGGCGTATCCGCGGATCGGCGAGGTGGAGTTCACCTCCGCTCGAAAGCGGATGACGACGGTGCATCGGACGCCCGACGACGGGACGGTCGCGTACATGAAGGGGGCCCCGGAGACGGTCCTGGAACGCTGCGATCGAGAACTGATCGACGGGGAGATCGTCGACCTCACCGACGATCGGAAGGCCGAACTCGAAGCGCAAAACGAATCGTTCGCCGAGGACGCCCTCCGCGTGATGGGGTTCGCCTATCGCCCCGACGCGCCGAAAGAGGCGAGCGAAGACATCGAAGAAGGGATGGTGTTTCTCGGGCTGCAGGGGATGCTTGATCCGCCGCGGCCGGAGGTTCCCGAGGCGATCGCCGGCTGTCTGGACGCCGGCATCAACGTCGTGATGATCACGGGCGACAACGCGGTGACGGCGCGCGCGATCGGCGAGGAGATCGGCCTCCGGTCGGCGACGGTCGTGACGGGCAGCGAACTCGAAACGATGACCGACGAGGAGCTGGCCGAGCGCGTCGAAGACGTCGATATATTCGCTCGGACCTCTCCCGAACACAAAACGAGGATTCTCAAGACCCTCCAGTCGAAGGGACACACGGTCGCGATGACCGGCGACGGGGTCAACGACGCCCCGGCGGTGAAAAACGCCGACGTCGGCATCGCGATGGGAATTCGGGGAACCGACGTCACCGAGCAGGCCTCGGATATCGTCCTGCTCGATGACAACTTCGCGACGATCAGAGACGCCGTCAGGGGCGGCCGCCGGATCTTCGATAACGTCCGGAAGTTCGTCAACTACCTGCTCTCGGGCAACGGTGGCGAAGTGACGATGATCTTCACGGGGGCGATGGCCGGATTCGGCCTCGTCATTACGCCGATTCAGATCCTCTGGATCAACGTCGTCACCGACGGGATCCCGGCGCTTTCGATGGGCGTCGACCCGGCGGCCGATGACATCATGGAGCGGAAACCTCGGCCGACGGGGGAGGGCGTCATCACGAAGCGGATCGCCACCTCCGTCGTCGGGATCGCGATCTTCATGACGGTCTGTCTGTTGCCCCTTTTCACGCTCAACTTCTTCGGGGAGTTGATTCCCGGCTACGACGTGACCGGAGCACTGCTCGGCTGGAGCCCCGGCTACGAGCCGAGCAGAGACCTCGCACAGACGGTGGTGTTTACCGGGTTCGTGGTCTTCGAGATCGTCCGCATTCAGGCGATCCGGCACCGCTATGGGCTCGGCATCTTCACGAATCGGTGGCTCATCCTCGCCGTCGCAGTCGCCGTCGCGCTACAGTTGCTCGTCCTCTATACACCGACGGGGCAGTTCCTCTTCGGCGTCGAGCCGCTCGGAGTCGTCCACTGGGCGCAGATCGCGGTCGCCGCGACGATCTTTGCGCTGTTGATGGCGCTCTTCGTGAAAGTGCAGGATCGGTACTTCGATCGCTACTGACGCGAATCACGAGCCCCACAAACGTTATTCATCTCAGCCGCCAA
>LKMJ01003004.1_pt1 | contig 15637 bp, 12 predicted proteins | sample 643391 | NCBI WGS metagenome assembly LKMJ01 (sample SAMN04112250, study PRJNA286221) | soda lake metagenome | biome: soda lake; feature: Kulunda Steppe; material: water; isolation source: sample PL-Br10 brine of Picturesque Lake | place: Russia: Kulunda steppe | collected 2010-07
AGCCACGCGGGACGAACGTGATCTACGACCGGTCGCGGGCAGCCGTCACGACCGCCGTCCCCGACGAGCTCGACACCACGGCTGTCGAGGACGCATCGCTTTGTTTCACTACCGGTATCACCCCGGCACTTTCAGAGACACTCGAAGCCACAACTGTCGACCTCCTGGAGCGGGCCAGTCGAGTTGGCTTCGATCTCAACTACCGCAGCAAGCTCTGGTCGCCCGACGAGGCACAGGAATCCTTCGAACAGTTGCTCCCCGCAGTCGACCTGCTCTTTGCACCCGCACGCGATGCCCGCACGGTGCTTGGACTCTCCGGCGAGGACGAAGCAATTGCCCGCAGGCTTCGATCGAGCTACGACTGTGAGACGGTTGTCCTCACCCGCGGTAGCGAGGGCGCACTCGCCTGTACTGCGGAGGGGGTCGTCGAACAGCCAGCTTTCGAGTCGGAGACGTTCGATGCGATCGGGACCGGTGATGCCTTCGTCGGTGGCTATCTCTCCCGTGATCTTCGCGGCGACTCGGTCGCAGCGTCGCTTCGCTACGGTGCGGCGACGGCCGCACTCAAACGGACGATCGCCGGTGATCTCGCAGTCGTCTCCGAAGCCGAAGTCGAGGCCGTATTCGAGGAGGCGGGCGGGATCGACCGATAACCTGCCGTTCGAACCTGTAATGAGCACACACGACCGACGTATCGTTAAGTGAGCTGCTCCCAACCGTCGTTATGTGTCCGTTCCACTGACGCCAGCGTTTCTGATCGGGGTTGCCGCCGTTGCCGTGGTTGCTGGCGCGGTCAACGGACTTGCTGGCTTTGGGTTTGCCGTTGTCGCGACGATGGCGCTGGCGACGGTGATCGACCCCGCGGTGGCTGTCGTCTTCATGATCATCCCGATTCTTGCGGTGAATCTCGCGCTAGTCCGAGAACTCTCAATACCGGAGCTTCGAAGCTGTGGGGCGCGTTTTTGGCCGCTTGCAGTCGGCGCCGTCGTCGGCATGGTTGCCGGTCTCGTCGTCCTCGATCAGCTTCCCGATGGGCCGCTCCGGATCGGCCTTGGCGCCATCACGCTCGCCTTCGTCGCGACCACCCAGCGGGCTGTTCCGATTCCGGCCCTCTCCAGGGCGAAAGAGGGCTGTTTCGTCGAGACGACACCCGCGATGATCGGCGTCGGTGGGCTTTCCGGGCTGCTTTTTGGTGGCACAAACGTCGGCGTGCAGTTCGTTGCCTATCTGAAAAGCTGTCATCTCTCGCATGGACTGTTTATCGGTGTCATCGCGATGCTGTTCGTTGGGCTAAACGGTATCCGTATCGCTGCAGCAGGGGCGCTTGGGTTGTATCCTGACCTGACAGTGTTCGGCCTCTCTGTCGTTGCTGCAGTGCCTGCCGTGGCTGGTGTCGCGGTCGGGAGTCGACTCAGAGTGGCTGTCAGCGAACGCCAGCGAAGAGCTGTCGTTCTTGGTCTGTTGGCGTTCATCGGGGTCCGGCTGATCCTCGGTGGCGCAGGTATCGTCTGACTGTGTGACAACCGATTTATTCTCTTCCAGTCCGCAGCATCAGTCTTCAGTCCACCACATGAGTTCCTCGCTTCCGACACCGCAGCCCGGGCACGTCTCAGGCATCCCTTCGTCGAGGTCACCCATCTCGCCACAGTTCATACAGCGCCACATCAGGTGGGCTTCACCGAACTGGTGGCCCGACCGTGCGTGTTCGATACTCAACATCTCTATGCCCTCACGTGTCGAAACGAAGACTCCCCCCTTCTCGTAGCCTCGTACGTGACCGAGAACCGATCCATCCTCGGTGTACACTGGTTCACCCATCGCGACCGACTGGGCTTTCTCTTCGGCTGTCTCCTCTCCATTGTCTTCCGCCGGTCGTTCCCCGTGTCCACTCATTGTACAAGCGAATTTTGACTGCTCGAACTGTTTGAACCGAAGCGATTCCCCGACTGATCGCCCAGGGTGGGCGTTTGCTGACGCCATGTCGTGACAGCGACACACCCTACCGCGATTTGCCTCGGCCACTGCCACGCAATCTTCGGCGTCGCGCCGTCACCGACTCTACTGTCTCTCGTAAAAAAAGTGATCGGGCTGCAAATGCAACCGCTAGATGCCATCTCCCTCTCTGCAGCATATTTTTGATTCTTACCGGCTGACCGAACTCACCGGTGTCGACGGTAGTCTCGCTGTCAGACTCCGTGCGGCCGGGTTCGAGCCTGTTCTGTCGTCTCTCCGCGTGTTGTCTGGGCACCACACACGAGCGGCGCGATTAGTTTCACCCCGGTTTGCGAACCTTCTTGAAGGAGGGCGCATTATTTCTGTTTCATCAGATGGCCCGTGCGGACGACACCGAACTGATCGACACATTCGAGGAGTTCTACAGGAGTTACTACCGCAACGAGATCGCCCAGCTCGCCCAGAAGTATCCCAACGAGCAGAAATCGCTGTACATCGACTGGCAGGATCTCTACCGGTTCGATTCGGATCTCGCCGACGACTTCCGGAACAAACCCAACCAGCTCCGAGAGTACGCCGAGGAGGCCCTGCGGCTGTACGATCTCCCGGTCGATGTCTCGCTCGGACAGGCCCACGTCCGGGTCAGGAACCTCCCCGAGACGACGGGAATCCGTGAGATCCGTGCGGATCACCGTGGGATGTTGATCGCCGCACAGGGAATCGTCAGAAAGGCCACCGACGTGCGCCCGAAGATCACGAACGCGGCCTTCGAGTGCCAGCGCTGTGGCACGCTCACCCGAATCCCACAACAGGGCGGGGATTTCCAGGAGCCCCACGAGTGCCAGGGCTGTGAACGCCAGGGTCCGTTCCGGATCAACTTCGACCAGTCGGAGTTCATCGACGCCCAGAAGCTCCGCGTGCAGGAATCACCTGAGGGACTTCGCGGTGGTGAAACCCCCCAGAGTATCGACGTCAACATCGAAGACGATATTACGGGTGAGGTCACACCGGGTGACCACGTCACTGCAACGGGGATTCTCCAGCTCGAACAGCAGGGAAACGACCGCGAGAAGTCGGCGATGTTCGACGTCTACATGGATGGGTTGAGTGTCGAGGTCGAAGACGAGCAGTTCGAGGAGATGGATATTACCGAGGAGGACAAAAAAGAGATCATCGAGCTCTCGAACCAGCCGAACATCTACGAGGAGATGATCGGTGCGATCGCGCCGTCGATCTACGGTTACGAGAAAGAAAAGCAAGCGATGGTCTTCCAGCTCTTTTCGGGGGTGACGAAGTTCCTCCCCGATGGCTCACGCACCCGTGGTGACCTGCATATTCTTATGGTCGGTGATCCTGGTACGGGGAAGTGTCTGAAAGGGGATACGAATGTCACACTTGCCGATGGCCAGCGCAGACAGATTGGTGACTTTGTCGAGGAGAACCTTGACGACCCCAAACCAGTCGACGACGGCGTCTACGATACCGTCGACATACCAGTTCCATCGCTGACCGATGACGGGCATATCGAGACACGCCGGGCGACGAAAGTCTGGAAGCGCGAAGCGCCCGACCAGATGTATCAGGTCACGACCGGTCGCGGCCGAACGATCGAAGTGACCCCATCGCATCCGCTTTTTGTGCAGTCTGACGGAGAGTTTGTCCCGCGGCAGGCAGAAGATCTTTCTGCAGGCGACGAGGTTGCGGTTTCGCCGGAGCGAAACGCGTTGACAGACGGCGGGTGTGCGGTCCAGAGCGGCGATGCTACAGTTGAGTGTTCGTTACTTGGGCAGACTGCCCATTCGGATCGGATTGTGTCGATAGAGACGACGGAACCAGACTACGACTGGGTGTACGATCTCGAAGTCGAGGATACACACAACTACATTTCGGAAGGGATCGTTTCGCACAACTCCCAGCTGCTCCAGTACATCAAGAATATTGCACCGCGGTCGGTGTACACCTCCGGGAAAGGGAGCAGTTCGGCCGGGCTTTGTGTGACTGGTGATACGCTGATACATACAGCAGATGGAATCAAAGAGATCAGCACGATCGTCAAAAATGAAATTCCATCCCAGGTGGAAGAACAAACAGCTGTCGAGAGCCAGATCGCCCTGTCCACTTTCAACAGAACGTTGGGTAGTATCGAGCGCCGAAATAGTTCTCTGCTATGGCGGATGCCAAAAAAACCATGTCGCCGCATTGAAACCGAGCGCGGAAAGCAGTTGGAGGCGTCTCGGAATACACCTCTACTGACGTGTGGGGAGGAAGGAATTCAGTGGAAAGAAATTTCCGAAATTACGTCTGGTGATCACGTCGCGATACCCAAATACGACCACCACTCACCGCAGTGTGAACCAGTCGAGACACGAGAGTTCATTGAGTTGACCGAAGAGAAAGTAAAACTAACCGATCAGTCACTCCGAATGCTCCGTGACCAGCTGACAGAAGAATTTGGAACACTGCGAGACGCCGCAGCAGCACTAGAATTAACCGAGGATTTCATTTATGATACACTCTCAAATCGGCACGTTCCACTAAATAAACTCGACCGCGTTCTCTCAGCGGTTGAGCTGTCACGTGAGGATCTTTCATTCGAACGAGTGATGTTGCGACACGGAGACAGTATCACGGTTCCCAGAGAATTCGATGCAGATTTCATGTATCTTCTCGGACTCGTTTTCGGAGATGGAGATATTCGTCTTGATCGGCGGGATGGGAATAGAGGCTGTGTCCGAATTTCGAACAGCAACGAAAAACTCCTCCAGCGAGCTATTGGTATAGTTGCTGATAAATTCGATAAAGACATCTCGATAGAATACCAGGAAGACAAAGTTCCTTGTATCCGTATTCACAGTGCGACAATTGCCCGGTTGTTTGCAAATGCGGGGATGGAAACGCCAAAAGAGTCGCTTAGTCTCCATCCGAAACTGACGACGGCAGCACACACTGATTCATTCCTTCGTGGATTCATGGACGCCGATGGTGCAGTTTCGGTGCGAGACGAAGGTGGTTCCAGTGTTCTTTTCTCTACAATCAGCCAGAAACTTGCCCGTCAGCTACAGCATATGCTTGAAACGTACGGAGTATACGCTCGACGGAGAGAGCGTGACCGTCGCGGAACATATGAGCTTGATAACGGGTACACCATTGAATCGAAACATATCCAGCATTTCGTAGAAATCTACGGCGCAGATATCGATCAGTATGCTGAGCTAATTGGATTCGGTATCGAAGAGAAGCAACGACAGTTGGAACAAATTGTCGAAAAGACCCATCGTCGACAGGAGAAGATCCCCGTCAGTGGCGCACTAGCGACAGCGACAGGTGCTGCAGGCGAGTTCCACAACAACATCGTTCGAGGTGACAACCCCGGCCGCGAGCGGGCAAGTCGGATACTGGAGACTGTAGAACTCGGTGCTGTCCAATCACAGGTCGAGGAAGCGGTAGAAGCAAACCTGAGATGGGATCAGGTGACTGAGGCCGAGAACACCGGAAAAAAAGAAGTATTCGATCTCACAGTCCCAGAAACACACAATTTCGTCGGGAACGGAATTGTGACGCATAATACCGCGGCTGCGGTACGCGATGACTTCGGCGAGGGGCAGCAGTGGACGCTCGAAGCGGGTGCGCTCGTGCTGGCAGATCAGGGGATTGCGGCAGTGGACGAGCTGGATAAGATGCGCTGTGTCACCGGCGATACGCTGGTTCATACAGCGGATGGCATTACTCCGATTCGGGAACTCGCAGAGACCGCAAAGCGGTCTGGAGAGATCGAACAGCTTCCGAACGGGAAGACAATCCGGGATGTCGATCCAGTCGTCTGGACGATGACTGAAGCAGGAACAATCGAAAAACGTGATGTGACTGCGATCCACGAATACGACGCGCCGGAGTCACTTCGTGAGATCACGCTCGAATCCGGTGAGTCCGTGACTGCGACCGCAGATCATCCGTTCTTTGTCTTCTCGGATGGCGAGCGGACAACAAAACCTGCCGAGGAGCTACAGGACGGTGACTGGACGTTCGTTCCGGATTCGATCCCACCCGCAGCGACTGACGGTGGTCTTGCTGCCGAAAGCCGAGACTGTTCGGGACCGAGCACCACTCCCGACAACGATATCGCGTTGCGACAGGTCACTGGAATTGAATCGGTACCACGGTCGACGCTCCCTGAAGAGTCACCGAGTGTCTACGATCTTACCGTTTCCGAAACACATAATTTTGTGGCGAATAATATCATAATACACAATTCTGAAGACCAGAGTGCGATGCACGAAGCCCTTGAACAACAAAGTATTAGTGTCTCGAAGGCAGGAATTAACGCAACACTCAAATCTCGGTGTTCACTTCTGGGTGCAGCAAACCCAACATATGGTCGATTCGATGAGTACGAGCCGATCGGCGAGCAGATCGATCTCGCACCGCCGCTAATCAGCCGATTCGATCTCATCTTCACCGTGACCGACCAGCCAGACGCGGAGAAAGACGCCGAACTCGCTGAACACATCCTGCAGACGAACTACGCCGGCGAGTTGAACACCCACCGCACGGAGACGAGCACGTCGAACTACACGAAAGAGGAAGTCGAGCGGATCACCGACGACGTCGCGCCGACGATCGAGCCAGACTTTTTGCGGAAGTACGTCGCCTACGCCCAGCGAAACTGTTATCCGACGATGACCGAAGACGCCAAATCCGCAATCCAGGAGTACTACGTCGATCTCCGGGCGACTGGCGACGACGAGGATGCTCCCGTGCCGGTCACCGCCCGGAAACTCGAAGCGCTCGTTCGACTGTCGGAGGCAAGCGCCCGCGTTCGACTCTCGGATACCGTCGAGGAGACTGACGCACAGCGCGCGATCGAGATCGCGCAGTACTGTCTCGAGGATATCGGCCTCGATCCGGAGACTGGTGAGTTAGATGCGGATATGATCGAGACGGGCACCTCGAAGAGTCAGCGCGACCGTATCAAGAACATCAAACAGCTCATCGCGACGATCGAAGAGGAGTACGACGAGGGCGCGCCTGTCGATGTCATCATCGAACGTGCCGAAGAGGAGGGGATGGAGACGAACAAGGCCGAACACGAGATCGACAAGCTCAAACAGAAAGGTGAAGTGTACGAACCACAGCAGAACCACCTGCGAACGACATAACGCTTCGAGCCTATGGATCGAATCTCTGCACTGCGAAATATCGAGGACGCGCTGACTGCTTACGAAAACGACGAGCTCCTCCTTCCGGAACTCGAACACGAAGTTCGGGGAATCCTCCGGACGTACGCCAGCCAGTTCGACGAGGCGACAACCGCCTACCGCGCCAGTGGTGATCCTGCGGCTGAAGGGCTGGTTGTCGTTGCGTCCTCGCCGACCGATGCCCGTGACCAGATCGAGGGGTTACTCCCCGATCCCGCCTCGACGAGATTCGACGTTGAGCCACTGGAGTGACTGTTGACTCGCAGCCAGCCACATTCTTCACACAGCGGTCCCACCGCACAATCCACAGCCGCCGGGCTTCGAGAACCTTGGCGCGCTCTTACTCAGCGTGGAACTCGATCGCAGCGCCCTGTCCGAAGCCGACACACTCCGTTGCAACGCCGAGCTCGGCGTCGCGTTTTTGCATCTCGTGGATCAGCGTCACCGGGAGTCGGGCACCGCTTGCACCGAGTGGGTGACCGATCGCGATTGCACCGCCGTTGACGTTGTAGCTCTCGTCGTCGAAGCCAAGCTGTTGCTGGCAGTACAGACACTGGCTGGCGAAGGCCTCGTTCAACTCGACAAGATCGTACTCCTCGGCTGTCCGGTCCTGCGTTTCTAGCAGTCCCTCGACAGCTGGAACCGGGCCGACCCCCATCACTGTCGGATCGACACCCGCGACGTTGTGCGCGCCGACCTCGGCAAGGATGTCGAGGCCGTGATCCTCGGCGAAAGCAAGGCTGGTGAGCATCACGCCGGCAGCACCGTCGGAGATCTGTGAGGCGTTTCCTGGGGTGACTGTCCCGTCGGCTTTGAACACTGTTGGGAGGTCGGCCAGTTTCTCTGCTGTCGTCCCCGGTCGGATCCCCTCGTCTTCCTCGACGAGTCCGTCCTCGGTTTCGATCGGGACGATCTCGTCGTCGAACCGGCCGGATTCGGTCGCCTCGACGGCGCGTTGCTGGCTCCGGGCGGCGTATGCGTCCTGCTGTTCACGAGTGATGTCGTGTTCTTCGGCAACCTTTTCGGCGGTCATCCCCATGCTGAGTTCGGCGACGTTGTAGTGGTCGTTGAGTCCGGGATGGACGTTTCCGGTGTTTTCGCCCATCTGCACACGGCTCATCGACTCCATCCCGCCGGCGATAACACACTCCCGCTGGCCGGCAGCGATCGCGTCGGCACCACGCATGATCGTCTCCGCCGAGGAGGCACACCACCGATTGACCGTCGTTCCTGGCACGGACTCCCCGAGATCTGAAAGCAAGGCGATCACGCGAGCGACGTTGTTCCCCTGCTCGCCGCGCTGTTGCGCACAGCCCCAGAGCAGGTCCTCGACAGCCCCACTGTCTAATCCTGTGCTGGCGAGCATCTCGTTGATCAAGGGGATCGAGAAATCCTCGCTACGGAGGTCTGCGTAGACGCCATCCTCTTTCCCCTGCGGAGTTCTGACAGCCTCGACAACTACTGGTGTTCGCGTTTCCATATAACTATCATTACATTGTGTGGTGTTAAACCTGGTCGTTTTACCAATAACAAACTTGAACGGAGTTGAATGGGGGTGCTGTCAGATGGACCATCTCTGGAGAGACACGCGAAACCGACGTTCGTTCAGCGACCGATTTTTCCACTCGCAGGGCCACAGTAACGTATGGCCAACGAGGATATTCCAGTCAGTGCCGAGTTGCCCGACAGCGCGTTTCACACCACGGGGACAGATCACATCACGGTCTGGGGATCTGATCCAGACGCGACGATCCAGTACTACCGCGACGTACTTGGAATGCGGCTCGTCCTTCGCCAGCCAAATCTCGACGATCCCTCACAGACACACCTGTTTTTCGATACCGGCGACGGCACAATTTTGACCTTTTTTGTGAGTGACGACCGGCAGGCAGATCGGCGGCAACAGCGGACTGCAATCGGCGGTGTTCATCACCTCTGTTTCTCGATCGACCCTGACCGGTTCACTGACATCGCCGACTCACTCGATGCACACGGCTACTCCTACAACGTCTTCGACCGTGGAATCTTCTACTCGCTTTACACGCGGGATCACGACGGACTCATCATCGAACTCACTGCCGACAAATTCGACTATCCCGACGAACACAAAGCTGCGGTGCTGGTGACAGCCCAGCGTATCCGGGAGGAGGCAGGTGACGACTACGCGAACACCGAGCATCTGCGAGCGGCACTCGAGGAGCTGGGTATCGACGCGACCGAACACGATCTCCCCGAGGCCGAAAGCGGTGCTGCCGGGCTGTGAGTTCGATAAAAATCGTCTGTGTCGCCGAAGTGGCGAACAGTTAGTTGCGGACGACGTTCGTCGCGCGAGGGCCTTTTGGGGCCTGTTCAATGTCGAATTCGATATCCGATCCTTCTTCGAGATCCGGTCCGCCAACGTCCTCCATGTGGAAGAACACGTCTTCGTCCGCATCGTCTGTGGAAATGAAACCGTAACCGCCTGTGTTGTTGAAGAAATCAACCGTACCGTTTACCATTACAAACGAATATATGCTCGGTCCGGGTATAACAGTTCCGAGGGTCGTGGTATCACGGCTGCTGAACGGGCCGAAAAATCATACCGAGCGCACGTTACAGTGCTTTGACCCAACCGGGAACGCTCGCCATCCCCTCTTTGTCTTCCCAGCCGTGCTCGCGGAGGTACTCGGGAAGTGTCGTAAACTCGAACCCAAACGTCGCCTGGAGTTCGTCGATATCGGCCTCGTAACCCACCTCGTTGAACCACTCACACATTACGGTAAACTCCTCGCCGAAGCTCTCGTAGGCGTCCTCGATCGGCACGTGAACCGGTTCGACATCGACACCGGAAATCTTCGAGACGATCTCGGCCGTCTCCGCGAGTGTCAGTTCGTCACCAGCGAGATCGTACCGTTCGCCGATGAACTCCTCGGGTGCTGCGAGGGCAACGGCGGCAGCGTGCCCAACGTCGTCCACGTCGACCATCTGTAGTGAGACTCCCTCTTCGAGCGGGAGTGCAAGCGACCCCTCCAGAATATCCTCGACGAACGCTTCGAGGTTCTGGAAGAAAAAGACCGGCTGGAGGACAGTCAGTGGCAGCTCCTGTTCCCGGGCATACTGCTCGATCTCCCAGGCGGAGTCGAAATGCGCGATCCCGGTCTCCTTGTGGTGGCTGCCGACACCGCTGAAGACGAACTGGTCGACCGATGCGTTTGCGGCGGCGTCGGCGAGGTGTTTCCCCTGTTCGACCTGCCCCTCGTAGCCTTCCGTCCAGAAGTTCGTCACCGCAAAGACCGCATCGACGCCGTCGAAGGCTGCGTCGAGTGAGTCGGGGTCGTCCAGATCGCCCTCGACCATCTCGACGCCGCGGTCGTCGAGTGTCTCTGCCCGCTCGCTCGTCGCATCACGGGTCAGGCCGCGAACGTCGAACGCCGTCTCGGACGCGAGCAGATGATCGACGACTGCGCCACCCTGATTGCCCGTCGCGCCGGTAACGAGGACGGTTCGTGTCATGTCTCGACACCTCGACTACTGTGCAGTTGAACTCCGAAGCGCTGTACTGTTGCAGTAACTACTTTCATTACGTTACCTAGTTCGATACGGAACCTATATATTTTCTTGGCGACAAGAATGTGAGTACGTAACACCGATGTCACAGAACACTCAGGATCTAGAAACGAAACGAAAGAATGCAGCTGTCTGTCCAGTTGTTGAGGCACTCGAGGAGATCGGCTCGAAATGGCGACTTGTCGTCTTGCACGATCTGCAGGAGGGCGAAAAACGGTTCAACGAGCTGAAACGCTCGACGGATGCGAGTTCGCGAACACTCTCGCGCGTGCTCGACGATCTGGAAGACGCCGGGATGGTCACGCGCCGTGTCGAAGAGCGGCCGATCGCGAGTTACTACAGCCTGACCGAGAAAGGCGAGGCGCTCTGTCCGGTCATGAACCAGCTAGAGGCGTGGGCCGAGGAGTGGATCGACATTGATTACCCGGAGAACAGTGACATCGTCCACTGACGCGTGAGGGTTTTGCGGTTGTTCGTCTGCAGACCTGTGTTCTTCCAGTCGTTTCCAGTGTCGACACGTTCGTCGTTGATGCCAAACGCTCCGCTGGTTCCGCAACCGAGCAGACGATAAGCCTGCATTATGCTGGATAAGTGCTGTATAGCTATCTGCTGACATCTCAATCACCAACTGTTATGCCGGAAAAATCGACCGGTTCGCTGGTGGAGGAACTGACCTGTCGCCGGCGAGCAGTACTGGGGGCAATTGCAGCCAGCGCGGCAGTCGGCTCGCTCGGCACTGCGACGGGACAGGAAGACGACGACATTCATCCTGTGTTTGGATTACCGGTCGGGCCGGACGATACTGACCCAGCTGTTGAGCCAGATCACGAGGTTACTCTTCAACAAGCCGAAGGGGACGCTGGGAGCCTGCTGGAGAACGAATCGGAGCCGTTTCCAGCACGGTATTTCGATCCGGTCGGTCTGGCCATCGACCCTGGTGATGTCGTCGCGTTCTTTCCAGGGACGTGGCCACAGACGATCACCGCATACCATCCCGATCTCGGGTTCGAACAACGCATCCCCGACGGCGTCGGGCCGATCACATCGCCAGTGCTCACAGACGGCAGCTCGTTTCTGTACAGATTCGAGGAATCGGGCGTGTACGATCTGATGGCACTCCCGTTCGAGTGGGCTGGTGCAGTGATGCGCATCGTCGTTGGCGAGGCGACGGGACCTGGCGACACGGCAGTTCCTGCCCCCGAGTACGACACTTCGATTCCGGACGTAGACGATCCCCTTGGCCCCGACTGGCTCGCTGCGACAGTGCTTCGTGATGAGGCACTCGATCCGGAGACGATACTCGCCAATGGTGCGGTCCGCTGGGAGGACCTCGACGACGAGAGCAAACGGTTTCCACTGCGACTGCTCGTTCCGGGAGGGCCAACTCGGACACTCGCTGCTGCACTCGGTGGCGACCAGGCCGGTGTCGACACCGCTGCAGTCGGCTCTGCGAAGCTTATGCCGGTGGAAAACGGCCTCCTGTGGCATCTGGTGATCGAGGATATCGAGTGTGTCACGCAGGCGCACGTGCACGAAGGGGAGCGCGACGAGGAGGGAGAGGTTCTCACACCGATGGTCGAGTACACCGACGAGCCGGACGGAACTGGTGATGGCGATCCACGGAGTACGATTCCGGCGGAGCCGATCGTTCAGGGTGGTGTCATCACGGACGACCAGGCAGTCGACGCAATTCTAGAGCAGCCAGCCGAACACTACGTCAACGTCCACACAGCCCACAATCCCGACGGTGAAATCCGTGGGCAGCTTCGCGGTGGCCATCCCGACGATATCCCCGAGCGTGAACCCGAGCCCGCAGATTTAACCGTTTCGGATCTCGACGAACAGGTTACTGTCACCGCGAGAGAGACGTTCGACATCTCCGCGACAATCACCAACGAGGGTGATGTCACCGGAACGCAGACGATCGAGTTCCGGATCGATGGTGATAGTGTCGAGACACAGGAACTCGAACTGCGCTGTCGGGAATCCGAGACTGTTCGCTTCGAGACCACTACCGATCGCGATCCCGGTGAGTACGAACACGGTGTGTTCACCGACGACGACGAACAGACCGGCACGCTCGTCATCGACGCGCCAGCGGACGATGAAGACGTCGATGATGATGTCGAGGACGATGACGACCCAGCGCCTGCGGAGTTTACCGTCTCGGCGTTAGACCCTGCGGACGTGGCAGTGACTCAGGGTGACCCCTTCGATGTCTCTGCGACGATCGAGAACGCCGGCGGGGAGGAGGGGAGCCAGACCGTCGAGTACCGCATCGACGGAGAGACAATCACGGACCGAGTGCTCGAACTCGATGGTGGTGAGTCAGAGACGGTCACCTTTGAGGAAATCGAGACGGAAGATCTCGACGTTGGTGACTACGAGCATGGCATCTTCACTGACGACGGTGAGGCAACCGGGACACTCAGCGTCGTGCCCGAACAGGACCTCGTCGTCTCGGATCTCGACCCTGCGGACGTGACTATCTCCGAAGGCGATTACATCGATGTGTCTGCGACGCTCGAACTGTTTGGCGATTACCCACCTGCGACGACGTTCGATATCAGGTATACAATCGACGGTGAGCCGGAATCGAGCAAGACTGTTGCGCTCACACCCGGCGAGCAGATGACGGTCACGTTCGATCGCGTCCTCCACGTCAGGACTGGCCGTCTCGACCCCGGTGAGTACGACCACGCAATTCAAGACGAGGCTGGAACTCTCACTGTCGAAGAGCCACCGGAATCACTCCTCTCAGAGCTGGACCCCGAGGAGGTGACAGTCACGCAGGGAGAGAGCTTCGATGTGTCCGTCGCTGTCGAAAATATTCGGGAAGTCGAGATACAACGGGAGGTTAACTCGCTTCTCGCCGGCGAGAGTGTGGGTCTCACTTCCATCGATATCGAGGCCGAGAGTACCGAAACGCTCACTGACGAGTTCGAGACCGGCGATCTCGACCCTGGTGAACACGAGTTTGGATTCCGAAGTGCTGGCGTTGAGGTGACCGGCACAGTCACGGTCGAGGCTGACGAACCAGCGGCGTTCACCGTCTCCGATCTCGATCCCGAGGATGTCACGGTCGATCAGGGCGAAACGATCTCCGTCTCGGCGACGATCGAGAACACTGGTGGCGAAGCGGACAGCCAGACCGTCGAACTCCAGGTTGATGGTGAACTCAGAGCGGAACGGGAGCTCGAACTCGACGGTGGCGACGAGGAGACGGTGACACTCGACACTGACACTGCTGATCTCGATCCTGGCGAGTACGAACACAGTATTTCTACCGACGATGACTCCGCATCGGGAACGCTGACTGTCGAAGAAGAAGCGGAGGATGACGAGGAAGATGCGGAAGACGACGAGGAAGATGCGGAAGACGACGAGGAAAACGAAGTAGACGATGAGGTGGATGAAGAAGATGACGAGGAAGATGTGGATGAAGAAGATGACGAGGAAGACGAAATAGACGATGGTGTGGAGGAAGAAAACGATGAGGAGGATGAAGAAGCGGAAGATGTGGAGGAAGAAAACGATGAGGAGGATGAAGAAGACGACGAGGAAAATGAGGGGAACAATAGTTAGCGAGGAACTGTCGACTCCCAAGACACGCTACCCAGCCCGATAACGACGTTTTCTGCCAGTTATCGCTGCGGCGTCGGTCGGTGTCAACTACCACGAACATATGGTGATAAATCTTATTTTGATATATCAAACTATACCTGGTCAGCTTCACTGAAGCTACTCTCCGACTGCGCTGTCGTCGGAGGGGTTGTTCCACCTGAAGCAACTATGTCGCTTGACGACTGAGGGCCTGTATGCAGTACTGGGTACCACAAATTGAACCGCCTCGGTGCATGGGTGCAACGGCCCGAAAGCTGCAGGAGTACGTCTCGTGACCGACGACCTGCTTCCAGCCGAACACCGCTCGCCGCTTGCCACGCTCGTTGACGAGGTGCTCGCCAGCGTCGGCTACGAGGTAGCGATCGCGATTGAGATGATCGACGACGCTGTCCCTGGCTACGGCGGACTCTTCGATCCCGCGACCTCCCGGGCCGAGTTGCGTGACATAGTCGAAGAACTGCTCGCCTCGGAGCTCACCCGACCAGCCGTCCCCGAGTCGACCAGTGACGAATTCATCCTCTACGTCGATGGCAGTTCACGCGGCAACCCCGGGCCGGCAGGCGCGGGCGCTGTCATCGCGGACGCCGACGGTGATCAACTCGCCCGCCTCGGCCGTCCCGTCGGCTCCCGGACGGGGAACAACACTGCCGAATATGTCGCCCTCCAGCTCGGGCTTGCCGAGTTGCTGGCTCGGTACGAACCACGTACACTGGAAGTACGAATCGACTCGATGACGGTCATTCGAGACATCTGGGGTGGCAATGAGCCGACAGAACCCGGTGTCGAGATCTATAGTGGGGCCATCACCGACGCTCTGTCGGAGATACCAACTCACCAGTACACCCATCTGGCCGACAGCGACCCGAACCCCGCCGACGCGTTGGCAACGGTGGGTGCCGATATTGCGGCGCTTGGTCCTGGGTAGGATTGCTACACTCTGTTTAGCTCACCGACTGTTTGAGTGCTCCCTCGAACGGTCTGTGTACGGTCAGTGCGATGCGGTAACGAGCAGCCTGTCTGCGACCGCTCTGTGCCGTTCCGCGAAGTGATCGTCGTCCTATTTGATATAGTAATATATGGTATATTAGAACTCTCGGCGGCAGTCGCGTTTCACTCTGGGTTTGGCTGTCAGCATTGCTGTATCCGGAGTATAGCAGGCTCACCATTCACGAGAGTCGCTTTTCGTCAGAATATGCCCGGGGAGGGCTCCGAACCCTCGATCTCCGCATGTCCCAGGTCCGAGATTACCTCGGTGGGAACGTGCCGGAGTGTGCCGCGTTCCGTGATACCCTATGAGTGCGGCGCTATGTCCAGCTAAG
>LKMJ01003006.1_pt1 | contig 15635 bp, 18 predicted proteins | sample 643391 | NCBI WGS metagenome assembly LKMJ01 (sample SAMN04112250, study PRJNA286221) | soda lake metagenome | biome: soda lake; feature: Kulunda Steppe; material: water; isolation source: sample PL-Br10 brine of Picturesque Lake | place: Russia: Kulunda steppe | collected 2010-07
ACGATATCGGCGCGCGCAAGCCGGTCATGCCGGATCGCCGCGGCAAGCTGCAGATAGACGATCATCACCAGCGTGAGCGCGCTGAACTCGGCTACCACGGGCAGCGACCCGCCAAAGACATTGCGCACCACCACATCCGAACAGATCACCGCCATCAGCACGAGGATCAGCACCGTTCCCAGCGCCGACATCCCGTCCACGACGAACGCCCAAAGGCGCCCGAGGGCGTCGAGACGCCCCCCGAAGGAGGCGCCGTTTCCGTTCGGTGGCATGGTCATGGCCGCGCGGTTACTCGTCCCAGGCGCGGACCGGCTCTTCGCCGCGCTCGCGCAGGCCGCTCATGTAGGCGTCGAGGAATTCGAAGGCGGGAAGCCCCTGCGCCTCGGCCTCCTCGGCCCATTCGCCGGCGAGATCGGGAAGACCCTCCACCCAGGCCTCGCGGTCCTCCTCGGACATGTCGTTCATGGTAACCGGGTCGCCCTGATCGGCGCCGCGCTCCATGATCTCCTCGAGCGCGGCGGGCGCGCGCTCCATCAGGTCCTCGGCATGCGCGACGGAGTAGGAATGCCCGGCCTCGAGCATAGCCTCCTGCACCTCCTCGGGCAGCGTCTCCCACACGTCGCGGTTGATCGCGACGCCGCCGGAGAACACCGTGCCCATATCGACGCGGGTGATGTGCGGCGCGACCTCGTAGAGGCTCGCCGGCAGCACCCCGAGCGCGAGCGAGAGCACCCCGTCGGACACACCGGTCTGGATGTCGGTGTAGAAGCTCGTCAGCGAGCCGTCCACGGCGTTCGCCCCGGTGCCACGCAGCCAGGTGCCGAGCACGCCGGGCGCCGAGATGCGCATCCCGTCGAGATCCGACAGCGACTCGATCGGGTCGGTGGTGTAGAGGTCATAGCTGTCCGAGGCGGTCATGCCGAGCATGACGATGTTGTACTGCTCCCACTCGTTGCGGAACTCGGGGATCTCCTCGTAGAGTTCGCGCATCACCTCGAGCTGGGCGGGCACGTTCGTCGTGGAAAACGGCGTGTGCGCGGTGACCTGCGAGAGGGGCATGCTGGAGGCCTCGAGATAGGAGAATACCCAGCCGATATCGGTGATGCCGTCCTCGACGGCCGAGAGCGTCTCGTTGGCGCCGTAGAGCTGGCCGCCGAAGGCCTCCTGCCACTCGATGCTGTAGTTGCCCTCCTCCTCGAGGATGCGGTCGACCTCGGGCATGAAGTGCGACTGGATCATTCCGACCCACGGGATCGCCGTGGGGTGGCTCGAGGCCACCGTCAGGTTGATCGTCTCCTGCGCGGCGGCGGCGCCGGGCAGCGCGACCATCCCCGCGATGGCGGTTGTGACTATGCGTTTCATGGGGTCTCCCTCCCTTTTCGGCCTGTCAATCGGCCTCGAAGCGTTGCGTTGAAAAGTTGGGGGTTGGACTGCACCGGGCCGAACCCGGCCACCGGACATGTCCGGATGACGTCGAGCTGACAGTGCAGCATGTCACGGCTTGCGGCACTGACCTCGGCCACGGGCAGCGCCGTCCGCGCCTCCTCCCCCTGCGCCATGTCTCCTCCTCAGCCCGTCTTGCGCTTCGCCAGCTCGGCGCGAATTTCCGCGCCGTGTTCGTCGAGCACCGGGGGCGCCACGATATCGCGATCCGCGGCCCCGTCGAAGCTGTAGGGCGCGCGCACGCTGCGCCACTCGCCGATCTCGGGGTGCTGCGTGGCGACCTCGATGCCCAGATGCTTCGCCTGCGGGTCGTTGAGCGCCTCGTCGGAATCGTAGGCCGGCGAATGCGGCACCTCGGCCTCGAGCAGCTTCGCGCACCAGTTGTCGCGCGTGTCGGACTTGAAGATCGGTGTCATGATCTCGATCAGGTCGTCCTGGTGCCGGATCCGGTCGAGCCGGTCGGCAAAGCGCGGATCCTCGGCCAGATGCGGCTGCCCGGTGGCGTCGAGGAACCCCTCCCAGAACTTCTGCGGCGAGGACATGTGGATCGCGATCCATTTCCCGTCGCTGCACTCGAAGGTGTAGGACTGCGACACGACGGGGCGCGAGAGCGGGCCCATCACCTCGCCGACGCTGAAGTAGTGGGTGAAGCTGTCGAGGTTGAAATGCGTCATCGCCTCGAGCATCGAGATGTCGAGCCGGTGCCCCGAACCCGACTGCCCCCGCTCCACGAGCGCGGCCATGATCCCCATCGCGGCATACTGCCCGGTGATCGCATCGGCGAGCGCGGGGCCGATGACGCGCGGATTGGCCGGCGGGGTCACCAGCCGCAGAAAGCCGCTCGCCGCCTGCGCGACGGTGTCATAGGCCGGGCGGTCGCGCGACGGACCGGAGCGCCCGAACCCCGAGATCGCGCAGTAGATCAACCCCGGATTGAGCGCGCGCAGATCATCTTCGCCCGCACCGAGCCGGTCGGCGACGCCGGGGCGGAAATTCTGGATGAAGACATCGGCGGTGGCGACGAGATCGTGGAAGGTCGCGAGATCCGCCGGGTCCTTCGTGTCGAGCGCGATGGAGCGCTTGTTGCGGTTGTAGGTCTGGTAATGGGGCGAGTAGAGCCCGCCCTTGAAGGCGCGGAACGGATCGCCGGTGCCGGGGCGCTCGACCTTGATGACATCGGCGCCCAGATCGGCGAGCAGCATCGCCGCGGCAGGGCCGGTGATGTAGGTGCCCATCTCGACGACGCGGACATTGCGCAGCATCTTCGGCATCTCTCAACCCTCCTTGCCGCTGAGCTTGCCGTCATAGGCGATCGCCTCGTCGGCCTTGTGCGACATGATGAAGCCGATGGAGCGTTGCGATTCCTCGAGCAGATGTGCCGCCAGCCCCGCCGTCCGCGCCAGCAGCGGAACCGCCTTGATCGCTTCGGCCGGCCAGCCCGCATCGAGCATCAGCGCCGGGATCGCGCCCGACACGTTGATCGGCAGCGGCCGCCCCATGACCTCCGGCGCATGCTCGCCGAGCGCGCGCAGCGCGGCGATGTGGCGACCGGACATGCCGAGCTCGTCGGCGATCGCCAAGAGCCGGTTGGCGCGCGGATCGCCGGTGTTGTGCTGGGGATGGCCGAGCCCGGGGACCTTCTTCTTCGCCGCCTTGAGCCCCTCCAGGCTGCCCTGCACCGCCGTGTCGAGATCGCCGGAACGCTCGGCCGCCTCGGCCACCTCGACGAGGTAATGCCCGGCGACTTCGGAGCTGCCCGCAACCACGGTGCCCATGCCCAGAAGCCCCGCCGACATCGCGCCCTGCCAGGCCTCCGGCGCGGCGGCCAGCGTCATCCGCGCGGCCTGCACGCTGGGGACGAGGCCATGCTCGGCGATCGCGACGAGGCAGGCATTGGTGATCGCGACCTGCTCGCGGCTGGGGCGCTCGCCGGTGACGAGCAGCCAGAAATAGCTGGTCATGTCCATCCTGCCGATCAGGTCGTCGCACAGGTCGTGGCCGCGCACGGTGATGCTGTGGGCGTCCGAGGTGGCGATGGCGGTGAAGGCCTGATCCTGCTTGCCTATACGCATTTCGGCTGTCCTTTTCGCTTTGCGAAAAATTTATCGCTTGCCGAAATATTGCTTCGGAAATACCCTTTCGTCAAGCGGCAATGTTCCGCCCCTTTCGGGCCGGCCGGGAAGCAGGCCTTGAAACATTCGGCAAGCGCGCAAGACGGAGGAGATCCCATGCGAGACGTCAACCAGTTCACCATCACCGAGGCGGTGCAGAAAACCTTCCGCGCGGAGGAGGGGACGCGCTTCAAGTTCTTACTCGACAGCTTTATCGAGCATCTGCACGACTATACGCGCGAAACCCAGCTCACCCATGACGAGTGGATAACGATTCTCAACTTCCTCTATGACTGCGGCAAGATCTCGACCCCGGAGCGCCACGAGTTCATCCTGCTGTCCGACGTGCTCGGCTTCTCGGCGCTGGTGGACATGATCAACACCCGGGGCGGCGCGACGGAGGGCTCGAATCTGGGGCCGTTCTATCTCGACGACGCCCCGCAGATGGAGCTCGGCGCCGATCTGTCGGGCGAGCGCGAGGGCGCGGTGGTGCTCGTGCACGGGCAGGTGCGCGACACGCTCGGCAATCCGCAGCCCGGCGCCATCGTCGATACCTGGCAGGCCGACAGCTCGGGCACCTACCCGATCCAGGAGCAGGAGCGCGGGCAGGACAAGTACGACCTGCGCGCCAAGTTCACCGCCGACGATCAGGGCCGCTACTACTACACGACGGTGCTGCCCAAGCCCTACACCGTGCCCTATGACGGCCCCGTGGGCGAGCTGCTGCGCGCCGGCGACCGCCATGCCTGGCGCGCCGCGCATCTGCATTTCATCATCCGCGCCGAGGGGATGCGCCCGATCACCACGGAGGTCTTCTTCGAGAACACGGAATACCTCGACAACGACGCGGTGTTCGGGGTGCGCAAATCGCTGATCACAGCCGTCAAACCGGTGAAGAAATCCGACAGCTTCGACTATCCGCTTGAGCGCCGGCCCGACGCGCAGCTCGCCTACGACTTCGTCCTCGCGCCCGAGGGCTGAGCGATGCGGCGGGGGATCCGGGCATGAACGGAGCCGAGCGCCCGCCCGAATTCGTCGAGGCCCTCGCCAAGGGCCTCGCGATCCTGGAATGCTTCGGGCCCGGACGCGGTGAGATGACGCTCAGCGAGATCGCCCGGCAGGTGGGCATCTCGCCGCCCGCGGCACGGCGCAGCCTCATCACCCTCGTCGAACTCGGCTATGTCGGGCAGCGGGAGCGGCGTTTCTTCCTGCGGCCGAAGGTCATGGGGCTCGGATCGGCGTTCTATTTCGCGGCGCGGGTCGACGAGGTGCTGCTGCCGGAGCTGCGCCATCTCGTCGATCTGTTCGGCGATGCGGCGTCGGTCGCGACGCTCGACGGCGATGACGTGATCTATGTCGCCCACCACTCGCAGCAGCGCGCACGCCGCGCCTCGGCGGTGGTCGGCGCCCGCTACCCGGCGCACGCGACGTCGCTGGGTCGGGTGCTGCTGTCGGGTCTGTCGCAGGCCGATCTTGCGACCTATCTGGAGGCGCTGGCGCCGGTCGCACTGACCGGGCAGACCGTCACCGATCCCGCCCGGTTGCGCGCCATCATCGAGCAGGCCCAAGCGCAGGGCTATGCGACCGCCGTCGATCAGCTCGATTACGGCATCACCGCGCTCGCCGTGCCGATCCGCGGCGTCTCGGGCGAGACCATCGCCGCGCTCAACAGCTCGGGTTATACCGGGCTCGTCTCGCCCGAGTCGCTGATCGCGGAGCGCCTGCCGGAAATGCGGCGCGTCAGCGGCCGCATAAGCGAGACGCTGCAACGCTACCCGATCGTCGAATCGCTCCTGCACGGCACCTGACGCGATGGGGAATATGCCACGGTGCGCGCCGCGCGGTGCCGTCAGTAGATGTAGCGGATCTGCTCGGACCAGAAGCGCTCCACCCGGCGCAGGCCGCGATTCACCTCCTGGCAGTATTCCGTGGTCAGCGCCCCGTCGCGCTCCATCAGATCGGCATGGCGGTCGAAAAGCTGCGCGAGCGTGTCGCGCACCGCGTGCCCCTTCTCCGTCAGGCGCACGCGCACCGCGCGGCGATCCGTGCTGCTGCGCTGATGGTGCATGTACCCCGTCTCCACCAGCTTCTTGAGATTGTAGGAAACGTTCGAGCCCTGGTAGTAACCGCGGCTGCGCAGCTCGCCGGCGGTGACCTCGTGGTCGCCGACATTGTAGAGCAGCAGCGCCTGCACGGGGTTGATCTCGAGAATGCCGAGGCGCTCGAACTCGTCCTTGATTACATCGAGCATGAGGCGATGCAGCCGCTCCACAAGCGCCAGCGTCTCGAGATACTCGCCCAGAAGTGCCGTGCCCGGGTCGGCTTTCAGCTCAGTTTGCGCGGTCATCACCGTCTCCACCGTTGCGTGTGAGTCCACGATGGCGCGCAAGAGCAAACATAGAGTTAAGATAAAACCGAAACGATCCGCTCAGCGGGGCGGATCCGCTCGGCGGGGCGAGAGCCGCGCGCGCGCGAAATCGGCGATCTGGTCGATCAGGGCGGCATGGGTCTCGGGGGGCGGGCGCGCGCCGGTTACCCACAGATAGAGGTCCTGGTCGTTTTCCTCCATCAGCGCTTCGAGCCCGGCGCGGGCGTCCGCGTCCATCGCCTCGACGCGCGCCGCCACGAACGGGCCGAGGATCAGGTCCATCTCCTTGGTGCCGCGCCGCCACGCGCGCAGGCGCAGCCGCCGCGCCGCCGCATCGGTCATGTGATCGTCTCCTTGAGCAGGATCCGCATGCGCTTTTCAAGATGACCGAGCCGGTCGTTGAGCCGCACGAACTCGCTGCGCAGCTGGCGCATTTCGGCCATCACGGCGCTGGCATCGCCGGCGAGCTCCAGCTCCGGCGCGGGTGCGTCGAGGCCGTCACCCTCGCCCGTCAGGAGCCACTTGATCGAGACGTTGAGCAGCCCGGCGAGCATCTGCAGCTTGTTGGCGCGCGGCTCGGACTGATCGTTTTCCCAGGCCGTGACGGTCTGCAGCTTGACGCCGAGCCGGCGCGCGAGCTGGGCCTGGGTCATGCCCGCAGCCTCGCGCGCGCCGGCCATGCGGTCGCCGAAGGTCGCCGCGTCCTGGCTGAACCAGCCGGTATAGGTATCCTCGCTCATGCGCCGCAGCCTCCCGTTATGGCTTGATCGCGCCCCGGGCGGACCGTAGAACACAATGCAGGCCTTTTCAAACCGGAGCGCGCAATGCCCTTCCTGTCCGCGACGCTTGAACGCGTCCAGCCCTCGCCCACCATCGCCGTCACCAACAAGGCGCGCGAGCTCAAGGCAGCGGGGCGCGACGTGATCGGCCTCGGCGCCGGAGAGCCCGATTTCGACACCCCCGACAACATCAAGGCCGCCGCCAAGCGCGCCATCGACGCGGGCGAGACGAAATACACAGCTGTGGACGGACTGCCCGAGCTCAAGAAGGCGATCTGCGCGAAGTTCAAGCGCGACAATTCGCTCGATTACGAGCCCGCACAGGTGACCGTGGGCACCGGCGGCAAGCAGGTGCTCTACAACGCGCTGGTGGCGACGCTGAACCCCGGCGACGAGGTGATCATCCCCGCGCCCTACTGGGTCAGCTACCCCGACATGGTGCGGCTGGCGGGCGGCGAGCCGGTCTTCGTCGAGGCCACGATCGACACCGCCTTCAAGATCACCCCCGCCCAGCTCGACGCCGCGATCACCCCGCGCACCAAGTGGCTGATCTTCAACTCGCCGTCGAACCCGACCGGGGCAGGCTATACCTGGGACGAGCTCAAGGCGCTCACCGACGTGCTGATGCGCCACGATCATGTCCACGTCATGACCGACGACATGTATGAGCACCTCGTCTATGACGAATTCCGCTTCTGCACCCCCGCCGAGGTCGAGCCGAAGCTTTATGAGCGCACGCTGACGGTCAACGGCGTGTCCAAGGCCTATGCCATGACGGGCTGGCGCATCGGCTATGCCGCCGGGCGCAAGGACCTGATCGCGGCGATGGGCAAGGTCCAGTCGCAGAGCACGTCCAATCCCTGCTCGGTCAGCCAGTGGGCCGCCGTCGAGGCGCTCAACGGCCCGCAGCACTTCATCGCCGAGAACAACAAGGTGTTCAAGCGGCGGCGCGACATGGTGGTGGAGATGCTCGACGCGGCGGCCGGGGTCAGCTGTCCGGTGCCGGAGGGGGCGTTCTATGTCTATCCGTCGATCGCGGGCTGCATCGGCAAGACTTCGGCCGGCGGCGCGCGGATCGGCGACGACGAGGCCTTCGCCACCGCCCTGCTCGAGGAGCACGGCGTCGCGGTGGTGTTCGGCGCAGCGTTCGGAACCTCGCCATGCTTTCGGGTAAGCTATGCAACCTCGGACGAGGCGCTGCGCGAGGCCTGCACCCGGATCCAGACCTTCTGCGACGGGCTCAAGTAAGCCGCGATGAGCGACGCGCCCGAGCTCTATTTCCGGATGCGCGACACGAATGCAGCCGTGTTCCGCGTCGACAAGGACGAGCGGCACGGGCGCATCGTGCTCACCCAGATCGCGGTCGCGACCCCGGGCAATGGCCGCATCAAGCCCCATGGCGAGCACGCGCTGAGCGCCGCCGAGGAGGCCGGCATCAATGACTGGATCGCGGCGCGGCGCGAGGAGCTCGCCCGCCGCGCGCGCGACGATGCCGAACGCACTGCCGAGGCGATCGGGCGCACCGCGCAATGGGTGCAGTCATCGGCAACCCCGGAGGACCTCGACACGGTCGCGCACCGGCTCTTCATGGCCATGCACGACCTGCGCACCACCCTCGTGCGACGCCAGGGCGAGCGGCGGCGCGATCAGGGCTGAGCGCCCGGCCCGCGCCAGAACCGGCGCATCAAGAGCCCCGCCGCGAGCGTCAGCCCGATCACCAGCCCCGCCCAGATCCCCGGCCCCTCGAAGCCGAGCGTGATGCCGAGCACATAGCTCGCCGGGATGCCCACCGCCCAGTAGCTCACCGCCGCGATCACCATCGGCCCGCGGGTATCCTGCACCCCGCGCAGCAGGCCCATCGCCATCACCTGCGCCGCGTCGGCGAGCTGAAACAGCGCCGCGACGACGATCAGCCCGGTGCCGATGGCGATGATGGCCGGGCGCTGCGGATCGTCGGGCGCGATGAACAGCCCGACGAGAAACCCCGGCACCGCGAGATAGACCGCCACTGTCAAGAGCGCCACCGCGAGCGACACCACCACCGACACCTTCGCCCCGTCGCGCAGCGCAACCGCGTCGCCGCGCCCCCGCGCGCGCCCCACCATCACTGTCGCCGCGTTCGACAGTCCCATATGCACCATGAAGACGAGCGCCGTAATCTCGATGGCGATGCCGTGCGCGGCGAGCTCGCGCGTGCCGAACCAGCCCATCATGATCGCCGTGGCCGCGAACAGCCCGCTCTCGGCCAGTAGCGCGAGCCCGATCGGCCAGCCGACGCGGAATACCTGCCGCATCGCCAGCCAGTCGGGCCGCCACCACCGCGCCAGCAGCGTGTAACGCCGCAGCCCCGGCAGCAGCGCCGCATAGGCCAGAAGCCCGGCCGCCGACAGCGCCTGCACCAGTAGCGAGGCCAGCGCCGCGCCGCGCACCCCCATCTCGGGCGCGCCCGCATTGCCGAAGATGAACATCCAGTTCAGGCCGATATTGACGAACACCGCCGCCACCGTCGCCCACAGGACCACCTGCGTGCGACCGAGCGCGGCGAGGTAGCTCTTGAGCACCATCACGATCAGCGCGGGCACCATCCCCCAGCCCGCAATGCGCAGATAGCCCTCGGTATCGGCCGCCACCTGCCCCGGCTGGCCGAGCAGGCGCAGGATCGGCTCCGACCACCACATCGGCGCCATCACCGCGATCCCGAACCCCGCCGACAGCCACAGCCCCATCCGCGTCGCCCGGCGCACCTCGTCGTCGCGCGCCGCCGCCGCCGCCGAGGCCACCATCGGCATCACCGCATTCGCGAAACCGGAGCCGAAGATGAACAGCGTGAAGAACGCCGTCGCGCCGAGCACCCCGGCGGCGAGCGCGTCCACCGAATACCAGCCCAGCATCACCGTGTCGGTGATCTGCAGGGCGAACTGCGCGACATGGCTGCCCACGAGCGGCAGGCCGAGCGCCAGAAGCGTGCGCAGATGCGGGTCGTATCGCGAGACGGCGGACATCACCGGCCCCTAGCGCGCGCCGCGCGGGGCGGCAAGCCGGCTGCGGCGCGCCTGATCGCGGACACGCCGCAACCGGCGCATTCATGCTATACTGGATCGGTTAACGAGGAGGAGGAGACGATGATCAGCCTGGACGACATCGAGGACATGACCTGCCTGACGCGCGCCGAGATCGCCGCGATCGCCGAGCACGAGCACGTCACCGAGGGCGACGCGACGCTGATGGGCGAGTATCTCATGCATCTCCATCACGGCCCGCAGAAGGTACAGCAGTATATCTGCGACGACATCCGCGACGCGATGCACAGGGGCGACGCCGCACATGCGCGCACCCTGCTCGCGACCCTGCGCCAGTTCATGGCCGACCACCCGGAGGCCGCGCGCGGCGCGCAATGACCCGAATTGTCACAGCATCACATGGGAGGTCCCGATGCGCCTGATCCTTGCCTTTCTCGCCCTGCTCGCGGCGCCCGCCTGGGCGAACGGGCCGATTCCGCAGCTGCATGACGTCACCGGGGTGGCCGCTGACGACGTGCTCAACATCCGCGCCGAACCCTCCGCGAGCGCGCCGATCATCGGCGGGCTGGCCCCCGACGCCACCGACATCGAGGTCATCTGGGTCAACGATGATGGCAATTGGGGCCTCATCAACGACACGGAGCACAGCGGCTGGGTCTCGATGGCCTTCCTGGAACCGCGCGGCGTGCATATCGACAATTTCAACCTGCCGGTGGGAATGCGCTGCTTCGGGACAGAGCCGTTCTGGTCGCTCACCCATGAGGGCGGCACGCTCACGCTCGACGAACTCGCCGCCGACACGCCGCGGGAGTTCGACCTCACGATCGCGCAGGACAATGCCGGGATAGACGTGTTCACCCGGATGATCCGCGCGCTCGGCGATGGCGGGGCGTTCACCGCGCTGGTGGAGCCGAGGATGTGCGATGACGGCATGAGCGATCGCAATTACGGCCTGACGATCCGCATGATGGCGGGCGACACGGCGCCGCTTCTGAACGGGTGCTGTTCGCTCGAGCCGCTCGACTGAGGCGTCAGGGCAGGATCAGTATCGGCGTGCCGACCCCGACCATGGCGTAGATCTGCTCCATCTCGTCATCGGTCACGGCGATGCAGCCCTCGGTCCAGTCGCCGGTGGCGTTGGGAAATTCCGGGCCCTTGCCGTGGATGAAGATGTCGCCGCCGGGGTTGTCACCCGCCTCCTCGGCGCGCAGGCGCTGCGAGGGCTCAGGATACGAGATGCCGAGCGAGAGGTGAAACCGGCTGTTGGGGTTGCGCCGGTCGATGATGTAGGCGCCCTCCGGGGTGCGCCCGTCGCCCTCGCGCTCCTTCTGACCGACCGGTTCGCGCCCCAGATCGATCTCGTAGCTCGCCAAGGGCTGCCCGTAATGCATCAGATCCATCTGACGCGCATCCTTGAAGACATTGATCTGCGTGACCTCGGGGCCGTCATAGGTCTGGAACTTCGAGGGTTCCCTGCTCGAACACGCCGCAAGCGCAAGCGCTGCCCCGGCGAGCACCATAACCGCGATGGATCTCATTTGCCTGTCCCGCTCTTATTGTTTTGCAATGTTATACTCCGGCCGGCCGGGTCTCGCCTAGCAAAAAACGCGCATCCGGGTTCAGAAAGCGTAAATGGCGGCGGTTCAGCCGGCCAGAAGCGCGCGGGCGGCGTCGCGGGCGGCGTCCGTGACGGTGTCACCGGCGAGCATGCGGGCGATTTCGTCGATGCGGTCCGATTCGGCGAGGGCGGCGACATGCGAGGTCGTCACCTCCCCCGCGACGCGCTTGTCCACGCGCCAGTGATGCGCGCCCTTGGCCGCGACCTGCGGCGAATGCGTCACCACGAGCACCTGCCCCGTCTGCGCGAGCCGGCGCAGCCGGCTGCCCACGGCATCCGCCGTCGCCCCGCCAACCCCGCGATCGATCTCGTCGAAGATCATGCTGCGCCCGGGGGCCGCCCCGAGCAGGCAGACCTTGAGCGCCAGCAGGAACCGCGAGAGCTCGCCGCCCGAGGCGATGCGGTTGATCGGCCCAGCCGGCGCGCCCGGATTGGTCGCCACGGTGAAGGCAACCGCATCGCGGCCGTCGGGGCCCGGCTCGCTCTCGGTGATCTCGGTGGCGAAGACGGCGCGTTCCATCCTGAGCGGGGCAAGCTCCCCGGCCATCGCCGCGTCGAGGCGTTCGGCCGCCGCGGCGCGCGCGGCGGTCAGCTCCGCGGCCGCCGCATCATAGGCCGCCTGAGCCGCCTCCTCGGCGGCGCGCAGATCGGCGATGTCGCGCGCGCCGCCATCGAGCCGGGCAAGCCGCGCGCGCAGGCTGTCAGCATGGGCGCCGAGATCGTCGGGCAAGACCCCGTGCTTGCGCGCAAGGCCGCGGATCTCAAAGAGCCGTTCCTCGACGCGTTCGAGCTCGCCAGGGTCGTGATCAAGCGCGGCGAGGCAGCCCTCCACCCCGTCCTGCGCCTCGGCGAGCGCCTCCTGCGCGCGCGCGAGTGCCGCGAGCGGCGCGTCGAGCCGCCCCTCGACATCGGCGACCGCCCCGTCGAGCCAGCGCGCCGCATCGCGCATCATCCCCTCCGCGCCGTCATTCGACAGCGCCGCATGAGCACGCGCGATATCCTCGCGCACCCGCGCGGCGGCCTGCATCGCGCGGCGCCGCCCGTCGAGCTCGGCCTCCTCGCCGGGTTGCGGGTCGAGCTTGTCGAGCTCGCCCACGGCATGGCGCAGGTAATCTTCCTCGGCCTGGACCTCGGCAAGCGCGGCCTCGGCGGCTTCGCGGTCGCGCCGCGCCTGCCCGAGCGCACGCCACAGCCCGCGCGGCTCGGATTTCTGCCCCGCGAGCCCCGCGAAGTCGTCGAGCAGCTCGCGATGCCCGCGCGGATTGAGAAGCCCGCGATCATCCTGCTGGCCGTGCAGCTCCACCAGCGTCTCAGACAGCCGCCGCAGCACCTCGCCCGAGGCGCGCCGGTCGTTGATCCAGGCGGTCTTGCGCCCCTCCGCGGTGTTGACGCGGCGCAGGATCAATTCCTCGCCCCAGGGTATCCCCGCCTCCTCGAGCACGCCCTGCGCCGGGTGCCCGGCGGGCAGCTCGAACACGGCGACCGCCTCGCCCTGCTTCGCTCCCGCGCGCACCAGATCGGCCCGCCCACGCCAGCCGAGCACGAAGCCGAGCGAATCGAGCAGGATCGACTTGCCCGCCCCGGTCTCGCCGGTGAGCACGTTGAGGCCGGGCTCGAAGGTGAGGTCGAGCCGGTCAATGATCAGCATGTCGCGGATTTCGAGGCCGCGCAGCATCGCCCCCGCCTCCCCGGCGCGCCGGCCCTAGAGCCAGTCGCCCCGCACGGTCTGGCGGTAGATGTCGCGCAGCCAGCCATCGCCCGAGGCCTCGTCCGACAGGCCCTGCCCCGTCAGCAGGCGATAGCTGTCGTCATAGAACTCGCTGCCGCGGAAATTGTGCCCGAGGATCGCCGCCGCCGTCTGCGCCTCATCGGTCAGGCCGAGGGCGACGTAAGCCTCCACGAGGCGGTGCAGCGCCTCCGGCGTATGCGTCGAGGTCTCGAAATTCTCGACCACGGTGCGGAAGCGGTTGGTGGAGGCGTTGTAGTGGCCGCGGCGCAGATAATAGCGGCCGACCTCCATCTCCTTGGCGGCGAGATGGTCGAAGGCGAGGTCGAATTTCATCTCGGCGGTGCGGGCGTATTCGCTGTCCGGGTAGCGCTCGAAGACGTCCTGAAGCGCGCGCAGCGCGTCGGTCGTCAGCCCCTGATCGAGCCCGACCGCCTCAATCTGGTCGTAATAGGACAGCGCGATCAGATAGGTCGCGTAATCAGCATCGGGGCCGGTCGGAAACAGCTCGACATAGCGCTGCGCGGCGGCGCGGGCGTCGTCGTATTCCTCCTGGCGATGATTGGCATAGGCCTGCTTGATGAGCGCTTCCTGCGCCCATTCGGAATAGGGGTGCAGGCGCTCGAGCTCGGTGAACATGCGCAGCGCGGTGTCCGGATTGTCCTGCACCTCGAGCTCGTAATTGCCGCGTTCGAGGATCTCCTCGGGTGCATAACCCTGAAGGTTGCTCGGCGCGTCGTCGCCGGTCCCGCAGGCCGCCAAGCCGGCCGCCAGAACGACCGCTCCCAGAACTCTCGCGCCTGCCACGCCTGTCGTCATCGCCTGCAACCCCTCGCTGTGTGCCCTGTGCGGCACCCCGTTTGATGGTGAAGTAGCACAGAAGACTCCCGGGCGCAAAACGCCTTTGCGAGTGCGGCGCGGCTCAGGCGGAGAGCGGGATGTCGGGGCGGCCGAGGCCGATCCCGGGCAGCAGCTGCGCCGCATTCGCATCCAGCGTGATACGCTCGACGGCGCCGGTCTCGAACAGCGCCGCGACCAGGCGGCCGGTGAGCGCGTGCCCCGCCTTGCGCGCCACGTAGCGCCCCATCAGCGGCGCCCCGGCGAGCGCGAGGTCGCCCACCGCATCGAGCATCTTGTGGCGCACCGGCTCGTCGGGATGGCGCAGCCCGCCGGGGCTCAGGACGACGTCGCCATCGACGACCACGGCGTTGTGAATGCTGCCCCCGCGCGCGAGCCCTTGCGCGCGCATCGCGTCGACATCGCTCTTGCGGCAGAAGGTCCTGCTGTCGGCGAGCACATGCGCGAAGGCCCCGTTGGCCAGGTCGAGCGTGCGCATCTGCCGTCCGATGGCGCCGTCCGCGAAGTCGATCTCGAACCGCATCGAGAAGCCGCGCGCCGGTTCGAGCCGCGCCATCGCGTCACCCTCGACAAGCTGCACCGGCCGCGTCACCCGCAGCACCTCGAGCGGCGCGTCGAGCGCCACCACACCGCAGGCGCGGATCTTGACGACGAAGGGCGCAGCGCTGCCGTCGAGAATCGGAAGCTCGGGGCCGTCGACCTCGATGAGCGCATTGTGAACCCCGCACCCGGCGAGCGCGGCCATGACATGCTCGATCGTGCCGACCTCAACCCCGTCGTCATTGGCGACACGCGTGCTCAGCCGCGCGGGCACGAGCGCGGACCAGAGCGCCAGGATCTGCGGGTCGCACCCGACGACATCGGTGCGGCGAAACCGGATGCCGGTGCCGGCGGCCGCCGGATGGATCACCATCCGAGCGCGCTGGCCGCTGTGAAGCGCCACGCCGCTGAAGCGTATCGATGATCCGAGTGTCGTCTGCACGGCGAGCCTGCTGTTTTTTATAATCACCTCGCTCAGGTAAACGCCGCGTTCACCAGCAACAATTCAATCTTTGCAACATTATGAAACACTGGGCGCGGTGCTGCGCGGTTCCTCGCCGTTCGCCCGCGGTACATGCGCGGGGCCGGGCGATGCCCGGCCCCGGTTGCGAGACGCCGCCGCGCCGGCGCGCGGCGTCAGTTGGCCTGTCGGCGCAAAAACGCAGGGATTTCAACGCGCTCATCCTCGGGCGCCGGCTCGGCCGGGCTGTCCTGGCCGGTCACCGGCGGCTGTTGCCGCGCGGGACGGTCGTTGCCCTCGCTTCGCTGGCCGGTCATCCGGTTGATCAGCGAATTGAACCCGCCGCCGCGGCCACGGTCCGTGCCTTCGCGGGCCGCGCCGCCCGGCGCCGCGTCGCCGCGCCCGGCCTCGGCGTCCACGTCGTGCGACGGGGTTTTCTGAACGGCGGCCTGCAGCCGCTGCAGGGCCTCCGGCGACGGTGTGCCCGGCTTTTGCGACGGGCGCGGCGCGACGAAGGCGCCCGGGTCGTCGTCATCGAACCTCTGGCGCGGGGCGGGCTGCGGTGCGGATGCGGCTTGCGCCGACTGGCCGCCCGACCCGGTGGCGCGCAGCGGTGCGGAGTCCTGCATCGGCGCCTGCTCGGTGGCGGCACGCGCGACGGGCTCTTCGGCCTGTGCCGGCAGCTCCTGCGCCTCGATCGGCTCGGCGGCCT
>LKMJ01003007.1_pt1 | contig 15632 bp, 25 predicted proteins | sample 643391 | NCBI WGS metagenome assembly LKMJ01 (sample SAMN04112250, study PRJNA286221) | soda lake metagenome | biome: soda lake; feature: Kulunda Steppe; material: water; isolation source: sample PL-Br10 brine of Picturesque Lake | place: Russia: Kulunda steppe | collected 2010-07
TAAGTAAGGTCACCGAGAGAAAATGGGCAGGAACGAAGGAAAGGCCGGCGGAGGGGGGTCCGCATTTGAACCCGCATTTGAAACCGGGTATTTTCAATTCGCGAATTTTAGCCTTCTTTTTCAATGCATAAAATGCGATAAAATACGCATGACCCAACCCTGATTATACTAGAATAAATTAGATACATCCATACACATGAATACACTCTTGATGTGCAATTATGATGTGCATCTGTCATCCTCAGATTGCTGAGGGAGCATGTTGTGTTTTTCACTAGAGGGGATGCACAGGCATATAAGCACGTGCTTAGTATGTGCTTTTTCCTTAACTGTGAGTGTACTTTGTTGAGCTTGATCTACAATTGTTGTGCATGATCATGCCTTGTCTTGCCCCGAGTCTTGCAAGCCTTTAAGACTTGGCAAAAGTGCAATAACTTCCCCTCAATTACCTTTTTTGATTGTTATGTGTGAGATGCCACTCTGAGATCAGCCTTTCACTTGTGGTGCATGTGTGCCTGCAGGCTAGTGGAAGAATCCGACTTTCAAGCAGCAAAGGAATTATTTGGGGGGGATGATGAATTTAACTTGGATCGGTTCTTGCCACGGACCATGAAAGACTTTGAGCAGTTTGCTTCAGCTATTGTGAGCAGATACGTAGTAGTGCACAAGGACAGCAAGAATTATAAGGGCTTCATCAAGGCCTTGTTCAAGGTATGATGCTTGCTCTGCAGCTGCAGCATTTTCATTCGCTCCTTTCAGCAACTCTGTCTGACTTGAGACAGCGCTATATATGTTATTCATTGAAGAAGACGCTTGTATGTGTGGCTGATGTGGCCAGGCCTCGTGCGCAAGCTTATCTTCTTCTGACATCAAGGACGTGGAGACCTCAGTGGCAGGTGCACGGACTGAGAAGTTCAAGGCTGAGCAAGCAGAGGCCGCAGTAAGTAGAGGAGGGGGGGGGAGACATTCAGGTGATGCATCTGTGCCGCTGGCCACATGTCCACAAACGCATTTGTTGACAAGGCAGATAGCAGGGACAGGTGGGCTGAAAGACCCTGTTGACAATGGTCCACTCTTTTTCTGACTGACTGCAGGCCAGCAGAAGTAAAAACAAGAAGAACATTAATGTGGGCAAGGCTGGCGACTTGACAGGAGGCTTGGATGATTACATATACGATGATGCTGGAGACGCTGATGATGGTGAGTCAGAATACGAAAGCTTTGTAAGAAAGTCCTGTAGTGCGTCTGTGAACAGAGCATTTGTTGTGCAAGTGAGCACTTCTGCAGTTCGATTCTTGGGTTGGAGTTAAGCGGGAGATGATAATTATATTATGCACTTTAAGATTAGTTATTCCTTAAGGTGCTGTCCCCCTCGCCTTCAGTTCAGGGATGTACGTGAAGCAGCTGGGTTAATGTTCTGCACAATGAGGCGACTGGAGTGCGATTGGCGTGATAATGATGTCTCTCCCATTGATTTCAACCTTGCTCGCGAGCACTCTGCTCTGACTCACTAATTCCTTTATGCCTGATTTCGCAGATTTCATGTAACGGCTGCGCAGAAGACGTGGCGACCTGCCCACTGCCCCAACCATGATGGCACACACTACTACGTTCATACACATGACCTCACCATGCTCGCCAGAACTGAATCCTACTTTTTTAGCCTTGCTTTCTCACCTTTAGTTTTTAAGTTAACACAATCGGCGATTGATCTAGCTTCCGATACATAAAGATTAACCAAAGAGAGTTGTGGTGTGTTCAGTGCATGAGAGTTTACGTGAGGGCCTAACGTACATCTACTGCCACCCACACGCGGGAAATGGCGCTGCACTCTGGGGCGAAATTCCAACTCCAGGCGACGCCATCCCGATCGCAAGCGGGTGGCAGGCGCTTTGCTTCCTCCGGCCATAGCCAAACATTGCTTCCTGGTAAGCTAAAAGAAAAAGGACGGAGAACTCTGGTGAGACTGTAGTTGTGGCAATACTTGCATGCAAAATGTGCCAACATATACATCAACCACTCAAGTACGTGCATAAGAACTAGGTACTTGATCAAACAAGCATACACGTGGAGAAGCATGTAAACACACACACACACACGCAAACACGCACACGCACAAACACACACGCGCGCGCACACACACACATACACACACACACACAGACACACATACACACAAACACACACACACAAATTATACACATGCAAATGTATGCACACAAACATACACACTCATACATGTGCAGGCGTATGCAAACAAACACAAACACACATGCACACCTACACATACACAAATACGCACACTGTGTGCACAATGAACACCCATATGTTAACACACATTGAACATGCATAAACACGATCTCACACAACACACTTATGCACACACTCACACATGCACACACACAACAAATCACACATAAACACAAATGCATCTATATACATGCACTTAAACAAACGACACACAACACACATGTTAACACACTGCACATGTGCACAATAGCACTCCTGCTTTCATACTCCCTGCTAAGATTTAGAAATAGCCCTGCACGGCTGCACACATCACATATGCACATGTGCATTTGTGCACGCATACATGCACATACACATGTGCACACATTCACCTGTAAACACTCGCACATGGACACTTGCATGTACATTTACACACACATGCATTCATGTGTGCATGCACACATAGACCCGCACCTAGACCTTCACCCTCATCATCAGTTTATATCGTCTGCCCCTTCCCGTGACATCCTCTCTCAGGGTCCCAGCGCGCGGCATTGTTGCTCCCTAGAGCAGGCAAACCCAATGCAGGAGCTGCCAGCTATGTGCCTCTTGAGAAGGAGGCACTCATAAAGCATATTGCTGCGGGCATGAAACCGCGCAGCCAGTGGAAGTGAGTGAAGTAGATGTTGGCTAGCCTGGGACAGTCCATGCAAACAAAATGTGCTGGTCCGATGCCCTCAATGGGAGCGCCGTGAGCACACCGCATTGCTGTGGCAGTGCTTCCTGAGGTTTGCTCCTTTGACACGTGTGCGTGTGCACGTGCGCGTTTGGGCGCGCGCTCTCACGAACACTCTTGGCCCTTCATTCATGGTGCAGTTAGGGGCTGCCAATTCCTGCTCAGCCACCCCGGCGCCATTCTACATGGTGGCCACTGCTCCACTTCCAGCGTGCAGAGGCACGCCCTGGCCCCCAGCGTGTGCTCTCCTCCTCATGTCCTCCTGACACCCCTGCCCACTGTTGCGCGCACCCTTGCAGGATCGGGACGGAGCACGAGAAGTTTGGTTTCCAGCATGGTAGCCATGCTCGCCTCACGTACCCCCAAATTCAACAAGTCCTGCAGGTAAGGTGGGGTGGAGTGGTATGGGGAGGAGGGCGGGCTCAAGCGCCGCCTTTGCCCCCAACTGGAGGCCTGGCACTCTGCGCTGCCTGCAGCAGCATCGGCAGCTGTTTGCCAGGCATGCACATCCAGGCAGGCAGGCAGGCAGGCAGGCAGGCAGGCAGTCAGCTCCTGTGTAGTTGGCATGCCCGGCGATTGGGGGTGGAGTGGCCTATGGGCCACTCCACTCTGGGTGCACTATGGGTGATTGGCTTACACACACAATGCTCCCCAAGCTGCACTCATGCGCAGGAGTGCTTCCGTGCGTGCACCCTGCGTGCAGAGCCTGGTGTCGCGCTTTGGCTGGACGCCCATGGAGGAGGAGGGCCGCATCATCGGCGTCACGCTCGACGGCCAGAGCGTGACCTTGGAGCCCGGCGGTCAGTTTGAGCTGAGCGGCGCGCCAGTTGATACCATTCAAAAGACATGCGCGGAGGTCAACAATCACTTGTACCAGGTGAGTGTTCGGAAGGAGGAGTGGGGGCGGGCGCACCCGTGCGGCGCAGGCTCTGTCCTGGGCGTGCCTGGATGGCCTAGCAGCTCTGGCTGTGTCCCTTTGTGTGTGTGAATGCGGTGCGAGGCCTCTGCGGTCATTGGGCTGGAGACGGTCTTTGGTTGGCACACCGCACACCTAGTGAGTGAACGGTGTGCGGTGGCCAGGGTGAGAACGCAGGAGGCGCACTAAGGACAAGCAGGCACAGCTTGTTGGCCGCTCCCGCTGCAAGCACGCAGTCCCAGGGCGGCAGGCGCCATGGCAGCGCGCACCACAGTGCTCCAGCGTTACCAGCTCTGCCTTTTGTGGCGCGTGCGGTGACAAGCGCCAGGACAGGGTGCCCAGCTCGGGGCCGTGGTGCGAGGGGGTTGCAACCGCAGGGTGCGCAAGCACAGCACACACAGCGCGTTGCTGTGCGCGCACGCCAAGCACCAAGACCGCCCCACCTGCCACAGCTGCGGGTCCCAGTGTCCGGTCGTCCAAGAGGGCCAGGGCTGTGCATGGACGTGCGCAAGGCCCCCCCTGCCGGGCTGCAGCCCCCCTGGGCAACAGGCAGCTCATGGGCAGAGGCCCGTCTGTACAGGCTGGCGCAAGCTGCAGCACTCGGGGTCTCCTGCCAACCTGATTGTGTACAGGCGCCTCAGCTCGCGCTTTCTCAGCGCGCTTGGGTTGTGTGTGCGCATGTGCGTGTGGGAGCGCGGGTCAAGACCATCAGCGAGTACATACTACATACCGAACCATACCATACCATACCATCAGCGAGTACATACTACATACCGAATTATACCATACCATACCATCAGCGAGTACAGCGCATGTACATGTACAGGTCAAGACCATCAGCGAGGAGCTGGGACTGGGCTTCATGGGGTCGGGCTTCGACCCCAAGTGGGGGCTGGAGGACATCCCCCTGATGCCCAAGGACAGGCGAGTGGTGGGCGCGAGCGCCGATGTGCAGCCCAGCCCAGCCTCGAGCCTGTAGCCAGCGTCTGCCTCCCTCTGCGGCGCACCCTGCTGATGCTTTTGGTGTGGTGGCCCTAGGCCCTCAAGGCGCGCATGCGTGCCTGCGTGCGTGCATGCTGCATGGCCGTGCAGGTACAAGCTGATGACCGCGTACATGCCCAAAGTGGGGAGCATGGGCCTCGACATGATGCGGCGGACGTGCACAGTGCAGGTGAGCACAGCAGCGCACGCGGCTCCCGTGTGCGCACGCACACCCTTGCATTCCCGTGTGCGCGCATTCCCACCCCCTCCCCTTCTTTCTGGCTGCCTGCCCCCCCTTGGTGGACCATAGCGGTGCAATCAAGAAGGGCCAGAGTGGAGCTGAGATCACTGCAGGAGGATGCATGGGAGGAGGAGGTGCTCGCGTGAGGTGTGGCATGCCCCCAACCAACCCCTGCGCGACCTCGCGACCCAGGTCTGCCTGCTACTTGCCCAGCCTCTTGTGTGTGGCTTGTGCGTGCTCTTCAGAGCGTCGCTGCGCTTACGAACAGGGTCAGCTGCTTCATCATAACACCGCGTGGGCGCTGCACGCACCTGATGGTAACAATCAGCCATGACGTAGGCGCTGCCCATGCACCTGCAAGCATGGCCCTTTTTTGTTGAGCCGCGTGTGGCACGTGTCTTGTCTCCCTCATGGCCCTAGCTCTTTTGAGTCAAACTGAATGGCGAGGCACCAAAAGAGTCAAGAGTCAGCAACCTGAACATGCATCGCGCATGCGCGCAAATGCGCGCCCTTGCGTGTACGGACCTGAGCAAGCAAGCAAGGGAGCACGGAAATGCAACCCCAGCAAGCTGCGAACGCTGAGTCCAAAGCCGAAGTCGTTGGCGCCACCCCGCCTGCGCACACTTGCGTGTGCGTGCGCAGGTCAACTTGGACTACGAAAGCGAAGCGGACATGATTGAGAAGTTCCGGATCGGCCTGGCGTTGCAGCCGGTTGCCAACGCGCTCTTTGCCAGCTCGCCCTTCAAGGAGGGCAAGCCGACAGGGTGGGTGACAGGGGGCAGATCACAGAAGCCCTTGCAAGCCTCCGCCCAACATTGCTGCCTCACAGTATTCCATACGTGTGTGTGTGTCAGGCACGTGCACGCCCTGTACACGCGTGCTCACACACACACACACACACACACATGTACGCACGTGTGCTTGCGCCGCTGCCTGCGCTGCTTTTGGGTGTGGAGACTGGGGCATCACGCGCGCACAGCATGCGCGCGCTGCTCGGGTGCTGCGCTGCCTTGGAGTATGGGAGGGGAAGGGCAAGCGCCTCACCTGCCTGTCTCACAGACGGCATCAGCCTCCATCTCACACACAGCTGCATGAATTTCCCACAGAGCCACAAATGTCTGCCGCTGTGATGGTCACCGCAGCGCTGCACAGCAGCCGCTCTGCTCTCCCCTCCCCTCATACATCCCCACACCCTCTGCCGTGCCATCACACACGTCCCAACGCGCGAGCAGGTACCTGAGCATGCGCGGGCATGTGTGGACCGACGTGGACAACGCGCGCTCAGGCATGCTGCCGTTTGTGTTTGAGCCTGGCATGAGCTTTGAGCGCTACGTGGACTACGCGATGGATGTGCCCATGTACTTTGTGTACCGGTGAGAGATAACGTGCGGGCGCTCACGCGATCAGACGGGAGGGTGCACAGGGTGCTGTCTGTGCTTGCGCAACCGAATGGGTTTGCGCAACTGGGTGGGAGGCGCGCAGGGTGCTGTGCTGGTGCGCATGCCAAGCAAGGCCTGGTACCTCAGAGGGGCTGCGCGCAGCTGAGGCCTGGGGTTGCCATATGCCGCGCCATACGCGTGAGTGCGCTCTGCAGCGCAGAGCCAGAGGCTCAGCCACGTCCATCAACCTTCAAAATGTAGGGCACGCGCCTGTGCGCACCGTGCGGCCGTGTGGCCTTGGCTTGCTGGGGTAGAGAGAGCTGTGGAGCACGCTGCATAGTGTGCCAGTGCGTGTGCATGTCATTGTGCAATGCCGGGGGGGGCTCTGGCCTGCTGCCCTTGTTCTTCCATGCTGCACATGTTGCCCAAGGTCAACCACTTGCCAACTGCGTATTTCCCCCCCGAGGGCCCCCTCATTGGGAGTCCAGCCACGGCCGCAGCTGCGCGGCGCTCTCCGCAGGGATGGCAAGTACGTCGATGCGCTGGGGCAGTCTTGGCGAGACTTCATGGCGGGCAAGCTGCCTGCGTTGCCAGGTGAGCTGGCGGGTGAAGCCACAGCAAAAGCAAGCCCTGCCGACACTGTGTGCCCTCATACCTAGGGTGCACACACCGCCGTGCCTAGGACAGCCGGTGCACTGGGCTGCATGCTTGCACCTTCTGGCAGAGGTCTCCCTCTGGGCTCTTCGGCGGTGGTCTGTCCTCAGCAGCTTCGCCTGCAGGGCACCTCCCCTGCCTTTCGCTGTGCTGCTCCTGGGGCGCGCACACGCGCACACGTCCATGCGTACACTTCCATGCGCACACGCACGCGCTCCCTCACGGCCGCACAGTCACGCAGGCATGCCTGCTCTCATGCCTCCTACCACCGCCCCCTTGTCCCCCCAAATGCACCAACACCGAAGGTCATTCTCAACACACGCACACATGCACCTGCGCACCCCCAAATGTGCCTTGTGAATGCGCACCCTGCGCAGGCCAGTACCCAACAGTAGGCGACTGGGAGAACCACCTCACCACCATCTTCCCTGAGGTGCGTGCAGAGAATCTGTTCCTGCGGTATTGGCTGTGCTGCCGCTGTGGGAGACAGGCCAGGGGGTGTTCGGTCACGGAGTATTGCAGTACTCATGTGTGTGTGGTGCACTGCTCTCTGACGCACGCGCTGCAGGCTTCATTCAAGTTGTGCTGGTGCAGTGCGCCTCAGGCCGGGGAACCAATCTCTCTCATGTCCACCTTCCAACAGCGGAAACTACTTACCAGCAGGAATACTTCCTTGAAGGTGGTGTCTACAGAGCATCACCACATGGGGACACCACCTGCCGGGTGCACTGTTTGCCATGCGCATGGGCTGCTGGCTTGCGCGTACCCCCCTCATGCGCTGGGTGCACCCCACTGGCCCTGTTCATGCATGCAGGTGCGCTTGAAGCGCTTCCTGGAGATGCGCGGTGCGGATGGCGGCCCTTGGCGGATGTTGTGTGCGCTGCCAGCGCTGTGGGTGGGCCTACTGTACGATTCACAGGTATGAGCTTCGGGGGGGCGCATAGGAAGAGTTTGTCTGTTCAGATACAGGGCAGCAGCTCCCAGACTCCATGAGCAGAAATGCTTGCGCATGCCGCACAAAGGCCCCTCTCTTTTCCTTGTGGACATGGACGTGCATGTTGTCATTCATGTGCATGCGGGACCGCATGTGCGTTTGATGCACAGCCCATCGCTTCTTGCAGGATGCATCGCACACTGCACAGGTGTACATGCAGGTCTCCCCAGGGCACGCACTCATACATCACTCACTGACTGTTGACTCGTTTACAACACTGCATCCAGCTAAGGGCAGCCCTGCTGATCTAGGCTGTGTATCTGTATGTGCGTGTTCAAGTGTGTGCAAGTGCGTGTGCATGCGAGCATGCCATACTAGGTTTACTCCCCCCCTCCCCTTGATGATGCATACCCACCATCGCTGTCCCTGCAGCGTAGATGGCATATGTGTAACCCATGCACATGAACTCCCGCCATGCGCATGGCGCCGTGCGCATGCATGCATGCTCAGGCACAATCGCTCGCATATGGCTTGTGTGCAGGCTCAGGCTGAGGCGCTGGCTTACGTCCAGGACTGGACAGCAGAGGAGCGGGAGTACCTGCGAGCAACGGTGAGCAAGTGCAAAGCAGCACATGTTTTGTACTGACGCCTTGTTGGACAGTACTGATGCTCCGTTGGATCTTGCCTGCACCGAATGGAAACCCAACCGTTTCAATCCAAATTGAGCAGGTAATGTGGTCGACTCTGCACGAGGCCATTTCATTTGATTAAATGGTTTTGGGTCATAGGACAATGACGGCTGATTGCAGCATTTTGCGCGCATTTGGGCATAGGTAGGGGCTTGGCCAGCACTGCATTCAGGTGTGTTGCCCCCGCCCTGCAGCATCTCCTCCTGCAGGCCTCCAACGCACAGTTTGTTGCTGTCCATGTCTGCTGTGGTGTTTTGGTGACAAGGGTGGATGCGGGGGGGGCAGGCATGCTGCTCCAATGCGAGCTCGCACAGGCTCTGTCCCTCAGCTAATGCACACAGGCGCCGTGCTTGCAAGGGGAGGGTAACACACCCCGTTGCCCTCCCCCCTTCATGTGCTCAAGCCCCCCCGAGCCAGATTGTTTCTGCTCAACATCATCGCTCCAAATCATTGAAGGTAGACGCCTCGCCCCTGCCCCTCTACCTGTCGCGCTCCCTCTCTCCTCTCTTTCCCCCCTCCCCTCTCTCTCCCTCTCTCTCCCTCTCTCTCCCTCTCTCCCTCCTTCTTTGCCTATACATGTATAAGATCTGCACTTGCACGGCACAAATCGTGCCTCGAGCAGCTCGTGCATCGCCTGGCAACCAGCTGCACTTTCTCCCTGCAGCTCATCTGCTCTTGTATTGCACCCTTCACCCCTCACCATGTCTTGCTCGCGCCCGTCATCCTGTCAGCAGTGTGCAGGAGTTTACTTTTTCGGGTGGCAACCCTCCATTTGCAGATCTGATCCGGCAAGGAAATAAAAGCCAATCAAATGGGGTCCGCTTGCCTCAGGTTGCAGGCAGTGCTTCGATTAAGGTTTTGGGGGGTGTCGCCTAATGGCGACACAGGGTGCTTTTGCTGAAAATGTGTGTCGCCATTGCGATCCTAGCAGAATAAACCCGCCACATTTTTGGCAGATTGAACTTTAAAAGTAGATCATTTACAATGCAATGATTTTTGTATATACTAGGCACAAGTTGTTTGCACCCCTCTTTCCCTCCATTCTTTGCAGTTTTGCTTCAAGTCAGATGTCAGGTCTAGTCACTGTCACTATCCACCACCTCCATGATCTCGGGCTTCTGCTGCTGCTGCTGCTGCTGCTGCTGCTGCTGCTGCTGCTGGACACACGCTGCGCAGTGCCCAACATGCTGGGCGGCGCTTCTTTGCCGCAAACCACTTGTTGTATGCGTTGAGGGAGGGAAGTTCTAGATCTCCCAAATTTGTTGGGTTGCCAGTTCTAGGCAGGCATTCAGGTATTGTGCTTGCAGGCACTTGCAGCGCTCCTCCCACACAGAGCCAGTCACTTGCACCAAAATGCCTGCCATGGCCACCCACTCGCTGACTGGGAGTGCTGCAGCAAGGGCCTCAGGAAGTGCAGGAGGGGAAACAGGGGATGCTAAAGGCACTGCAGCAGGGGGTGCTTCAGTAGGGGGTGCTGCAGCAGAGGGCGCTGTAGCAAGTTGTGCAGGGAGAGGTGTTGGAGGGGCTGTTGCTGCTGCTGGCACTGCTGCTGCTGCTCCTGGTGCTGGTGCTGGAGCTGGTGGTGCTGCAGCTGACACTTCTGGGAGAGGGAAGGATGAGGAAGTGGGAGACCATGGGGATTGGGTTTGCTGCAGTCCTTGGGGAAGGGCCCTTGGGCCCCCTATGTGCGTTAATGCGCTGTTGCGTACAACTGATAAAATCAGTACGTAAGAAATTGGCAACGCGGGGTGGTCTACGCGCATTCCTGCTGGGCGTTGCAGTGTCGCCACACAAGTAACCAAAATGCGACCATTTGGCGACGCTTTCATGCCAGCGCCAGCTGTTGCCCGACCTGATCTCCCTCAGGCCCTCCTGCCATACTGTGCCTGAGTGCAGGCGCCGCGACTTGGACTACGGACGCCCTTCCGCGGGGGCACCCTGCAGGACCAGGCAAAGGTGGCCGTGGGCATAGCACACAGGGGCCTGCAGCGGCGCGGCTTGCAAGAGGAGACCTTCTTAGAGCGCCTGGAAGTCATAGCCAACACTGGACTCTCACAGGTGCGCGGCAGTGCGCACCAGAGACAAAGGAGCATGGGTGGCCCTCCACCCTCATCTGACTGAGGTGGTTCACGAATTGAATTGACTTCGTAGTGCAGGCTGTGATTCGTCGTGCTAGCCACCATTGGTAGTACCACCAGGTGCTGATGGCCACGTATTTCGACAATCGTTATAAGAATATAGTGTTGACAAGCCTTGCTTTTCCTTGTGTTCCACAGGCCGATCACATGCTGGCTTTGTATGACACGAAGTGGCAGCGCAGCGTGGACCCCATGTATGAGGAGTTCGCTTACTAACCGTCTAGTACTAGCTTCAGCAAAGTCAGACTGCGTACGCGTATCTTGGTAGACTGGTAAAAATCGTGACAACCATTTTGAATAAGTAGGTGATAGGGAGACTTTTTGAAGAGCAAGGATATGAAACGTGGGTCAAAGCGGAAAACAGAGCCCGTCGTCGTCATTGACGATGTCGAGGAGGATGGGGATACGTCCATGGACGAGAAGGAGCCTAAAGCATTTGCAGCAAAGAAGAGTGGTTCTAAGGGCGGAACAGACAAGAAGAAAAAAGGCAGGTGGCTTTCTGGACAGACCGTCTGATGCCATCTGTCGCTGCATCTGAAGTATCTCAGGGTGCATTTGCTGAGCACACCAATGTACATTAGTGAGGAGGCCCGTACCGGCTACACCGTAATCTAACATGACTGTGAAGAAACCCCTTGCATATTTTGTCTTAGTGATGCTGGAGCATGAGGAGATGGTGCACACTAGTGACATGACAAGAGTGCGCCTCTGACGAGCACGCATTACAGCCTAGTGCTCGTTCATGCCTTCCTATTTCAAGGATATTACGTCAGCAGAGAAGCCCAACACGTGTGTAACATAAGTGCCAATGCTTGGCATAAACATAAACAGTCACGCTTGCTTGAACGCACCATGCTCCGCGCAGAAGTTTCTGTCTCCTCCTTTACTGATGAAGAAGTAGCTCAGGTTGGTGCTGCCCAATTACAGCAGGATGGGCTTGTAGTGTAGATAGCTTGAGAATCATTAAACTCGTGGGAGTGTGGTCCTGCTATGGTGCTGGGGATCACATTCCTTCAAGCAGGATGAAGGCTTTCCCAAGATTGTGAGCAATGTGAGAGGAAGCGTGCCGTTTGTTGCATATGGAAGGTGTATTTGCAATAAGGGAGAGAAGAGGCACATTGACGCGCGCGCACACACACGCACACGCACGCACGCTCTCACGAACGAACGCAGGCACGCGTACACACACACACACACACGCACGCACGCACGCACGCACGCACGCACAGATAGAGAGAGAAAAAGAGAGAGAGAGAGAGAGAGACAGACTTTGTCAGACACAGTTCCCCTTGAATGAATGGTCAAGGGCAAGCGGGGCCATGGACCAGATGGTTTCTGATCTTCTCCCCGGCTTCACAGGCGCGCTGCTCGCCTCCTCTTGGTGACCTGTGTGATTGACCGTGCAGGCTGCCGGTTTGTGCGTTGACATGCAGTATACCCGCTCACGCTCACACCTGCAGCTGCGCACCAGCCTGCTGGCATGGTATGATGAGCACCACCGGGTCCTGCCTTGGCGCCGCACGCCACACAGCCGCAGGTCTGCGCCCGCCCCTGCTGGTGCGTGAGGGCATGTGTGCATGGTTATCCCTGAGATGCTCATGTGCATAGGGATGGGTATGCGCACCTTCAGCCTGCAGCTACAGCTTGCCTGGTCCAAAACATGCCATTCAAATCATCAAGGCCATGCGTTCAGGTCCGCGCACGCTAAGGCTGATGGGAGCCATGCATGGCCTAGCCCAGCCCACAAGCAGGTGTCACTGCCTGCCCACCCGCTTGCTTGCCCACCTGCCTGCCTGCCCACCCGCTTGCTTGCCCACCTGCCTGCTTGCCTGCCTGCCTGCCTGGCTGGGCGCCTGTGCTCGCATGTCCCCACCTCCCAGCATATGTGTGCACATCCTGCCGATGACCATGTGCGTGGTTGCTGGCTGGCTGCGCTGCACATGCAGGGCCTCATGAATCTGAGCATCCCGCGCCTGACTCGCTGGACACCCAGCAGTTTGCGTACCACGTGTGGGTGTCGGAGATCATGCTCCAGCAGACTCAGGTGGGTAATGGCCGCCAGGCCTACTGCTGCTGCTGCTGCTGCTGCTGCTAGGTCGCATCTACTTCTTCGGTGTTACGACATGTGCGAGGGAGACACTTGGTGCCGTGCTTAGCCTTACCCTAACCCTGGCCTTACCCCAACCCTAGCCTTACACTAACCCTAGCCTTATCCAAACCCTAGCCTTACCCTAACCCTAGCCAGTCCTGTCGCTGAGATGGTACAGAGGCATGGCATCCAACATGCCTCTGCTGCAGCTGTCCTGAGCAGGGCGCACGCAGCAGAGCGGGCAGCAGCGCCTTGCCTGCCCATGCGTTCTTTGTTCACCACTGTCTTTTGGCTGCTGGGGTGCATTCACAGGGGGCATGAGGGGTTTGATTGGCGCTGCCTTTGCCTCTGCATGTACGCTAAGACTTCTCCCTCCGGTCTTTATGTTCGCATGCGCATGTTGCTGCCTGCAAAGAACAGCAGCGCATGGATGCCAACCCATTGGGCACACGCACGCGCAGACACATTCTCACACACACACACACACACACACACACACACACACACACATGAAAAGCCCCATGCACACATGCTGTCTGCGCGCCCGCTGCCCGTTAGGCATACGTCCGACTTCTGCCCTCTCACCCCCCCCTCCGTCTTTTTACCTCGCGTCGCATCCACCCCCACAGGTGGCCACAGTGCTACCATACTTTGCCCGCTGGGTGGCGCGCTGGCCCACCGTGGCGGCGCTGGCAGCCGCAGACATGGAGGAGCTGCGGCACGCATGGGCAGGCCTGGGGTACTACAGGTGCAGGGTGGCACTATGGGTGCGCTGCGCGCGCGGCCACGCGGGGGCTGTGAGTCCAAGGGTCTCGCTGCTGTGGGGCAAGCATTCCGCCCCGCCCCTCATGAGTGGGACGGTGTGTGTATGTATGCTGCGGCAGCGGCCCCTGCTTTGCTGTGCGCCGGCTGTGCCTGCACAATCGCGGCGCAGCAGGGGTGCGTCCCTCCTGCATCGCCACGTGCATGCACGCCCCCTGCATGTGGGCCGTCCCATGGGGCACAGCACATACTGCTTTGCTTGCCCAGAGGTCGACCCAGCCCACCCCAGGCCGCGGCCTGGGCCTGTGCCTCGCACACAAGCAGGCACATGCGTGTGCTGTGTCTGTGCTGTGGTGTGGACACCCCCACAAAACGTGTCCATCTACCCCTGGCTGCCCCAGGCGCGCCAAGTACCTGCTGGACGGGGCCCGTCATGTCATGGACAACCTGGGGGGCAAGTTCCCCGAGACGGCGGCCGGCCTGCTGGGCATCCCAGGTAGGCATGGGTGTCTGTGTGTGTGCGTGTGTGTGTGTGTGCGTGTCTGTGTGTACGTGTGTGTGAGTGTGCGTGCCTGTGTGTACGTGGGTGCAAGCGCAGGGGGGCTGAGGTCAGAGGAGGGGAAGGGGCAGCCCTGACAGAGGTTTGCCAGGCAGGTGTTACTCATCCCCGCAGGTGCCAGCCTGTGCGGCTTCACTCAGAGGGATGCATGCGCACCACGCGAAGCTGTGTGCGTGCGGCACGGGCAGGGGGTGTGCCTGCCGAGGTGTGCTCAGAGCGGATGGGACATGGCATATGGCAGACTGCTGTGACCGTGGAGGGAGTGGCAGTCCGCGCAGCCTGAGCCGGCTCCCGGCGGTGTCCATGTGGCCGAGGGCCGTTGCATCAGCCGAGCGATTGAGGCCTGCCTGTCCATCGTGCGTGCACCCGCGAGCCCCCTGTGCCATGTGCAGCCCAGCCCTGCATGCCCCTGTGCTGCCATTGCAGGTGTGGGTCCCTACACCTCTGCCGCCATCGGCTCCATTGCCTTCAACGACCGGGCGGCTGTTGTGGACGGCAACGTGGTGAGGGGCAGCTCGCAGCCTTCCCTAGACCTGCAGAGAGGCATGGTCTAGCCACTCACGCGCACACGCGCACAGTGCATGCACACACACGCGCTTGCACACACACACGCGCGCGCGCACACACACACACAGCACACGCACGCACACACACTGCTTGCCTGCCTTGACACCTTCCCTGCCCCCTCCCCACCCCTCCCCACCCCTCCTGCATGCGCTGTGCATTCCCCCCACGCAGATCCGCGTGCTGGCACGCCTGCGGGCGCTGCCTGACGAGCCGCAGCGCCTGATGCCAACCTTCAACGCACTGGCCGCACAGGCCCTAGACCCTAGCCGCCCTGGAGACTTCAACCAAGTGAGGGGCAGTGGTCGCACAGGGGGCACACAGCGCATGCAGGCGGCAGCGGCGCGTGCGCGAGCAGTCGATGCGCGCACGTTCCCCTCCTCTGAGTAAGGGCGTCCATGTGGCATCCGTGAAAAGGAACTCGCAAATGCTGAGTGCTGTGGGTCACGCATGGGTGCATTCACTATGCGTGTGTATGCCTGTGGGCACATGCCCTGTGCGTGTGTATGCCTGTGGACAACTGTTTGTGCACACTGTGTGCGGCATGCACATAGGAGTTCCGTGGGCGGAGGAAAGTCAGGGAAGGGCACCCGCGTGTTTGTATGTGTCAGGTTGCAGCCCGGCACTGCTGTAACAGAGGCAAGCGGAGCTGTGAGCCTTTGGAGGTGACATGCCCACACACAATGCCTCACACACAATGCCTCACACACAATGCCCACACACAATGCCCACACACAATGCCCACACACAATGCCCACACA
>LKMJ01003008.1_pt1 | contig 15632 bp, 18 predicted proteins | sample 643391 | NCBI WGS metagenome assembly LKMJ01 (sample SAMN04112250, study PRJNA286221) | soda lake metagenome | biome: soda lake; feature: Kulunda Steppe; material: water; isolation source: sample PL-Br10 brine of Picturesque Lake | place: Russia: Kulunda steppe | collected 2010-07
CCTTCCAAGCTCATGGCCCGGGTTCAAATCCCGGCTCGCGCACTCCTTGTAGTCGGTTGCGACCCGTACCTTCGCTCGCCTCACTCGCGAAAGTTCCGGCCCACGCATGCGTTCCACAGGCCGGATTTCACGTACGCCCGATCCGTGTGGGATCGTGAACGACTCGATCGAGCGCATCGACGGCACGTCGTCATCAGGATATATATAAATCGACCACGTCTCACCGATCCGTAGTGATCTCTCGGCTCGGTGTGGCGATCGCCCTCTTCGTCATGGGCGTCCTCGCCGACGTGGTCTCGACGTACGTCGCGATCACGAGCGCCGGGTTCGTCGAGGGCTCGCCGGTCGGACGGGCGTTCATTTCGCGATACGGTCCGCTTCCCGGCATGCTGCTCACGAAGGCGGTCGGCATGATCGTCATCGGCGTCCCCGTTGCGTTGGCGGGTGGCACCCGTCGGCTGGTCGCGACGGCGATGTTCGGCGGCGTCGGCCTGCTCTCGTTCGCCGCCGCCGTGCGAAACGTTCTCCTCGTCGTCGGCGTCTGGCCCTGAGACCAGTCCGCCGCGTCATCGACGGCGCGTCATCCATTCGAATCCAAGTCGACGTATTCCGTCTTCCATTCGGTTCTGGCGTCGATCTCGCGACTTCCGCGTCGCGTGAGCGTGTAGTAATTCGTCCGCTGGTCGGCCCGGCCCTTCTCGACCAGTCCCTTCTCGACGAGGGTGTCGAGGTTCGGATAGAGCCGTCCGTGGTGGATCTCGGACTCGTAGTATCCCTCAAGTTCGTCTTTCAACCCGAGTCCATGCGGTTTCTCCGTTCCCGCGATAACGTAGAGGAGATCACGCTGGAACCCAGTGAGGTCATGCATGCCCAATCATAACCATTTATTATGTGTTAAAATTTTTGCCCCTCGATCCGGCGTCGAACGGACGCTCACGGGGGTAACACGAGCTTTCACGAGGGAGAAAACGATCGAAGGACCCCAGAAAGTGCGGCAGCCAGCTCCTCGAATCGATCGATCTCCATCGCGTCCGCGGTCACCCAGACGCCGTGACCGTTCGCGATCACGCGGGTGAGATAGCCGTTCTCGAAGACCCGGACCGTGAACCGGTACTCGCCGAGCTGGGTGTCCGCGTACAACGCCTGGGCATGGAAGCCGTGACGCTCGTTTTCGGCGAATCCGACGAGATCCGCGGTTCGGTCGAGATCGCTTCGAAGATAGATCTGTTCGACCGCATCCTCGGTGAAGTAGGTGATGCTGCGGATCTCGTCTCCGGCCGTCGTCCGTGCCGCACTACGCAGTTCATCGCGGCGCGTTTCCACCAGATCTGCCATGGTACCATGTACACTGTTCACACACATGATTGTACTGGTGGCGGTTCATCTCACCGCCCGAGAGGGACAGAGTTTAGCGATGGCCGCGAGACGGTTGGGGCATGACCGATTCCGACGACGTCTGTGTCCTCCTGCCGACGATGGACGAGGCGGCGACCGTCGGCGAGGTCGTCTCGAGCTTTCGGGACGACGGATTGGATGAGGTGCTGGTGATCGACGGGGGCTCGGAGGACGGTACCCGCGAGATCGCCCGGGAAGCCGGTGCGCGGGTCGTTCGACAGTCCGGGCAGGGAAAGGGACAGGCGGTTCGCGAGGCGGTCCGAGACCACGTTGACGCCCCGTACGTCCTGATGGCTGATGCGGATGCGACCTACGAGACGGCCGACGCTGAGGCGATGCTTGCTCCGCTGCGTGACGGGACCGCGGAACACGTGATCGGCGACCGGTTCGCCGACATGCGTTCCGGAGCGATGACGCGGCTCAACCGGATCGGAAATCGGCTCATCAACCTCACCTTCCGGGCGGTTCACGGCGAGAACTACGCGGACATTCTTTCCGGATACCGTGCGTTCACGCGTGAGTCCTTCCTTCGCATGAACCTGACCGCCGACGGCTTCGGCATCGAGACCGAGATGGCGGTCGAGTGCGTCAAAAACCGGATTTCCGTACGGGTCGTGCCGATCACCTACCGCCCGCGGCCGGACGGCTCCGCGACGAACCTCCACCCGATACGCGACGGAGGGGTCATCTTCCTCGAACTCTACCGGAAGGCGAAAACCAACAATCCGTTGTTTTATTTCGGCAGCGTCGGCGCCTTCTCGACGCTCGCCGGCGTGTTCATGGCGGCCTACGTCCTCTACCGGTGGGTCGTGCGCGGGATCGGCCACGAGATCATCGCCGTCGGCGCCGCGGGCGCGACCATCCTCGGCATCCAACTGTTGATCTTCGGCGTGCTCGCGGACATGATCCTGACGCTCCACCGCGAGCAGCTCGCACACCGCGAGCGCATCTCCGAACACGACCGACGGGACGATCACCGCGGCTCCGATGAACACGGCCGCCCCGCCGACCGTGATCGACCCATCGGAACGGGCGAGGTGGATGGAGGAACTGAGACGTCCGGAGGGGATGAGACCGACATCCGAGACGGGTGAACCGGGCCGGAACATAGAACGGTAGCAGGCTCCGTCGAAATTCGATTCTTCGGACACGTTCTCGTCCGAAACAGCCGATCGGTGAAAACCGTGATTTGACCGCAGAGAACCCTCCCAGTTCGAGATGAATGTGTTGTTCGCGTTGCAAGGTGCAGGACGCGCATCGGTCACTCCGGTTGATGTGGGTTCGTTGCGACGTCGAGGCGATAAACATCCTCGGCAGCATCGAAATCGTCGTCGAACGTACCGCTACCCTGCAGGACGATCTGGACGCGGAGCGTGCCGTCGTCCTCAATGTGCCACCGATGTTTGTCTCCGTCGTCAATGCCAGGTTCCCGGCGAATGCGGGCGGGAATGTTCGCCTGATTCCCCGGGACCTTGCTCTCGGAGTAAATACGTTCCCCACTATGGTCGGGTAATAAAAACGTACCCTACATCTTGCACGCCACTTCTGACAAGATTCAGAAGGTTCGCTCAGTGCGTGCTGAATCGACTGCGCAAATGGGTCAAACGGCAGAAGATGGAGTTTTTGAACGCACCCTCTCATGCTCTCTCATGGACACGTTCCTCCATCTCGTCCACGAGTACGAATTCGATCTCCCCGACCGTTTTGACGGTGACCCTCGAACGCCCGCCAGCTATGTGATTCGTCCGCGGAATACGTATTCACGAACGGTCTCGTCGAAGAGATCCGTCTCCCGTTCATCAATTACGCCGTAGCCGTGGTTCTGATAAAATGACGTTCCGACATCGTTCTTGGCGAGCACCTGAAACTGGATCGTATCATATCCCCGTCGACGACAGAAGTCCTCGAATGCCTCCAGTAGGACCGTTCCAATTCCGTTTCCCCAATGATCGGGATCGACGTAGATCGCGCCAAGCGTCGCAGCCGTCCCTTCCTCGCTTGGTCCACCACTGGCGTAGCCGAGGATGCGTCCGTTATTCTCTGCGACGAAATACGTTACGTCCTCGTGTTCGATCTGCTTCCGTGTCGTAGCGGGATCATACCATTCGGTCATCGCGGAATCGATCGTTTCCTGGGAGAGTAACCCATCGTATGCTGCATTCCATCCTCGCTCGGCGATCCGCAAAATCGCGGGAACATCCTCCGATGCCGCCGCGCGGACCGTGACTTCTGTCATACCGCGTCGGTTAGGTACACTCGATGAAAACTCAGTCGCTGATCCGACATGATCTATCTGTCCTCTGTATCTTACAACGGATTTCTGACTGGTCGTGGATAGATCGCTAGTTCCCGCGTTACGCCCTTGGGCAGTACTGACCGCGACCGGGTCCGATCGTATCACTATCCAAGAAGTTTAATGAGGCCCGTTAGCACTTAACGGACCGGACCCCGACACACACCTCGTTCCCGTCGGTGTTGACGGCCGTCTGCGCTTCGGCCATCGAATGCGTGATCGTCGTCCCGATGGTTTATATCGAGGCCCGAACACGGTGGGTCCATGAACGAGAAACGGTTGGTGATCACGCTCTTCGGGTTGGTCATCGCCATCATCGTCGGCTACGTCGTCTATCGGTTCATCGCCGCGCTCACGGTGGCCGTCTTTCTGTATTACTCGACCCGTCGTTTCTACTACGGGCTCGGACGGCTCCGACTTCCGGCCAGGATCCGTGCGGCGGCGGCCATCTCCGTGATCGGATTGCCGCTGATCCTGCTTTTGAGCTATACGGTCGTCCTTCTCGTGATCGAGGCTCGACGATTCATCGAGCAGTATCCCGTCGTCGAGTCCGTGGGAACCGAGATCGAGTGGATAGACGGGCTTGCGGATCTCTCGGACCCGACCGTTGACGGGCTCATCGCGACGTATCGAACCGGCGGCTTCGACCCGCTCATCGAACTGCTCTCCGAACACGTGGCCCTCCTCACCACCACCATTACGGGATTCCTGTTGAACCTCCTCATCGCCGTGATCGTTACCTACTATCTGTTGCTCGACGGCTCGAAGTTTCACGACTGGCTGTTGAGCTTCGATGACGATGCGATCGTCCGGGAGTACCTCGAGGATGCCGACGCCGAACTTGAGGCGGTGTTGTACGGCAACCTGCTCAACGTCATCGCCATCTCGCTCATCGCGGTCGCGACGTACACCGGCTACAATCTGCTTGCGCCTGCCGGCGCGGAAGTTCCCTATCCGGCCCTCGCTGGAGCGCTCACGGGGATCGCCAGTCTGATCCCGGTCATCGGCATGAAGATCGTCTACTTTCCGCTCACGGCCGCGGCGGCGACGCCGCCCATCCTCTCGAATGAACTCGGCCTGCTCGTCTACGTCGGCGGGTTCCTCGTCGTCGCGATCGTCGTCGTGGACACGATCCCCGACATCGTGCTCCGGCCGTACTTCAGCGGAAAGACGACCCACGTCGGGCTCCTGATGCTCGCGTACGTCTTCGGCCCCGTCGTCTTCGGCTTCCACGGGCTCTTTCTCGCGCCCATCATCCTCGTGTTGGCGCTCACGTTCGCGTACACGGCCCTTCCGAGGCTTCTGGGCGTCGACCCGGAAGAACCGTCCGAACGGCGAGTCGGTCCGGATCAGTACCGTCTCGACGAGTTCTGAGTCATTTCTGGAAGTCGCGGTCGTCCTCGCGTAAGTCGAGACCGCTCGCCTCCTTCTCGCACATCTCGGCGATCAGGTCGGCGATCGCCGCACCCGCCTCCACGGGGGGTAACCCCCCATCGTGGACGTTCGAGATGACCGACTTCTTCGCGGTCGGCGCGCCCCGCTCGGGTCCGTACACCATGTACGCGCTCAGGCTCGCGGCGGTACGTAATCCCGGTCGTTCGCCGATCAGGATCACACAGCAATCCGCCCCGAGTTCCTCGCCGATGGCGTCCATGACGTCGACGCGCCCGAACTCGACGAAGATCGGGGTCCCGACGTCGAGCTCGTGGGCCTCGAGACCGTCCATGAGCGCGGGCAGCAGGTCGGGAAGGTTCGCCTCGATCGCCGTCGAGGAGAGCCCGTCGCTGCAGATCACCTGGACCTGTGGCTCCCGCTTGCATCGTTCACGGAGGAATTCGGCGGTCTCCTCGGAGATCTCGCGACCGAGATCGGGACGGGCCAGGAACCGATCCTGGTCGTCGACCAGCGTACGGATCCTGATCAACCCGAGGTCGTCGATCAGGTCGTCGTCGACCCGGCTCCACACCGCGTCGCGTGCGAGCCCGTGGTCCTCCCGGAACTGCAACAGGGTCTCCGTCGTCGGCCGCGGACCTGCCCGCCCGACCCCGAGCCGGGACGGGTTGCGCTCGACGATCCGCTTCAGTTCGTCGGGATCGTGCGGCTCCGTGTGTTTACGTTCTCTGAGTTCGCGGTTCCCGGCCCCACGGATGGTTGCGGTCGGCGTGTCGGTTCCATCGTCGCCGTCGTCGGGGTCGTGTGTCGCCATGATTACCGGAAGATGGTGGGGTCGCCCGCACGCTCGGTCAATCGCCCGTCCTCCCAGATACCGACGTCCGAGAGCCACTCGCGGAACTCCGGCGCCGGACCCAGATCGAATAGCTCCCACAGGGCGGCGGCGTCGTGGTAGCTGTTCGACTGGTAGTTGAGCATCACGTCGTCGCCCATCGGCACGGTGATGAAGAAGTTCGCGCCCGCGGCCGCGAGCAGCACCGCGAGGTTCTCGATGTCGTTTTGATCCGCCTGGATGTGGTTCGTGTAGCAGGCGTCGATCCCCATCGGGATCCCGTGAAGTTGGCCCATGAAGACGTCCTCCAATCCCGCGCGGATCACCTGTCGGCCGTCGTAGAGGTACTCCGGACCGATGAATCCGACCACGGTGTTGACCATGAACGGGTCGTACCGTTTCGCGAGCCCGTAACAGCGCGCCTCCAGCGTGAGCTGGTCGACGCCCTCGTGGGCGTCACCCGAGAGTTCCGAGCCCTGTCCGGTCTCGAAGTAGGTGACGTTCGGACCGACCGCGGTCGAGCGGCGTCGTGCGAGGTCGTACGCCTCGTCGAGGAGGTCGACGTCGACGCCGAACTCGTCGTTGCCCGCCTCGGTACCGGCAAGGCTCTGGAAGATCAGGTCCGCGGGAGCACCGTCCCGGATGGCGTCCATCTGCGTGGTGACGTGGGCGAGACAGCAGTTCTGTGTGGGTATCGACCACTCCTCGATGAGGTCGTGTGTCGCCTCGAGGATGTCGGTAACCGTTCCGACGCCGTCCTCGACCGGATTGATGCCGATCACGGCGTCGCCGACGCCGTAGGAGAGCCCCTCCCGCGTGGAGTCGAGGATGTGCTCGACGTCGTCGGCGGGATCGTTCGGCTGCAGCCGGAACGAGAGCGCCCCGTCGGTGCCGATCGTGTTGTTACAGCGTGCGGTCACCTCCATCTTCGAGGTGACCAACACGAGGTCCATGTTCGACATGAGCTTCGTCACGGCCGCGATCATCTCGCTGGTGAGTCCCGGGCGGATCGCCCGAATCTCCCGATCCGTCGTCGACGAGCCGACGAGGAACTCACGAAGGTCCGCCACCGTCCAGTCGCGGATTCGCTCATACACCGGCTCGCGGACGGCGTCCTGGATGACGCGTGTCACCTCGTCGTCCTCGTAGGGGACCACGGGGTTCTCCCGCAGCGTCTCCAGCGTCGTCCGGCTCAACTCGCGTTTCGCGGCCACTCGTTCGGCGGCCGAGGCCGCCGCGACGCCCGCGAGTTCGTCGCCGGTCTTCTCCTCGTTGGCCTTCGCCAACACTTCTTTCACGGAGTCGAATCCGACGCCCGTCCCCGTGTCCGATGCGTGCAGTGACATCTGTATCGAGAGAAACGATGATCCCGAAAGAGGTTCAATCTTTGTGGATTGTTACCAAAGAACGATTGTTGTGCTGAAAGAACGCTTGTTCGCCCGAGATCTAAAATACTATCAGATTACTGTACTGAATCTCAATATATATTTTTTCCATTATTTCATATGTTTAAGGACTCACACCGATCCAGATAGTTCCCAATGCGTCTTTTCGGCCCAGAATGGATGGTTCTGGCCAAAATCATCCTACGATCGACATCGATCGCTCCTTGAATGGGTGCTTTGCGTAATCCGCCTATTATTGCCGTCAGAAGCGCTTATACCGTCGTTATGCGATTACCGATCGGAACGGCACCGAGATCGACGATCGTCAGTCTCACCAGAACTATCGGATATAAAGACGTTATTTTGATTTGATTTAAAACTATCCGAGGCTCTCGATGTACGTGTACTCCTCCGAGAGCGCGGCGGCGTCCTCCGGCAGCAGGGCGGCGACGAGATACTCGGCGTGCTCGCGGAAGTAATCGACGACGCGGGCGATCCGCTCGGAGTCGATCGCCTCCAGCGAGTCGAGCACGATGAACGGGACGACCTCGTGGACGTCGTGGACGAGGTAGCCGGCCAGCGCGAAGACGAGCCCGGTTACCTCCCGTTCGCTCTCCGAGAGGTGATCGACGGTGTCCTCATAGGCGTTCCCGTCCTCGTCCGTCCGGACGATGTGGAGATCGAACCGGGTGCGGTCCACCTTCCGACGTCCCTCACGAACCGTCGTCTCCCGGCGCTCGATCCAGATCCGGTCGAGGTTGTCGTACTCCAGCACGTCGAGCACCGTCGCCATGTGCTCGTTGAACGCCTCGACTGCCTCCCCTTCGATCCGGTCCACGCGCGTCCGGAGGTCGGTGAGCTGTTCGGAGAGCTCCTCCCGACGCGCCTCGAGCGTTTCCCGCTCCTCGATCGCCTCCTCCCGTTCGGCGATCTCCTCCTCGACGTCCGAAAGCTCGGATTCGAGCCGTTCGATCCGGAGCTCCTTTCCGTTCACCCGTCGATGGAGGTCCAACACCTCGTCGTGTCCCTCGACGTCAACCTCCTCCGCCTCGCCTTCCAACTCGGCGATCCGTTCTTTTTGTTCCTCGATGGATTCCTCGAGGGTCTCGATGCGGCTCCGCGTCGTTTCCAACTCGGCTTCGACCTCCTCAAGCCGCCGCTCGGCGCGTTCCATCTCGCGTCGACGCTGCTGGACCGACGATCGCTCGTCGGTTAGCTCGTCGATCGTCGATCGCACCTCCTTTCGCTCGTCGAGCAGGTCGGAACGAACCTCACGGAGCCTGTCGATCGTCGCTTGGATCTGTGACTCCTCGACCTCCGACCCACACGTCCAACAGACGGTCTCCGCGTCGGCGGTAAGCGCATCCGTCGGAGCCTTCGTACCGCTCGCGTCGACCGATCCTTCCAGATCGATCCCGTCGTCCGCGAGCATGTCCTCGTTGAACCCGATCACGCTGCCGAGCTCGTTCGAGCGCTCGTCGAGCGACCGCTTCCGCCCACGAAGTTCCTCTATCCGGCCGGCCAGCCAGTCCGGGTCGTTCTCCGGTGCGTCCGTCTCGGAGAGCTTCTCGGTCAGTTGCTCACGTTCGTTTTTCAGCTCGGTCACCGTCGTCCGTTCGGTCTCGAGATCGAACTCCAGATCCTCCAGCGCGGAGCGAGCGTCGCGGACGCGCTCGAACGCCTCCTCGAGTTCCTCCTTGCGGCTCCGACTCTCCTCCACGCCGGCATCCAACTCGTCCAACTCGGCTTCGAGTTCGGACAGCTCCTCGCGTGCCTCCTCCAGCTCGCTCCGTTTTTCCGAGCGCTTCGACTCCAGTTCAGGGAGGGATCGCTCGATCTCCGCAAGCCGTTCGATCTCCGACGCCACGTCGTCGCGCTCGCGTTTGCACGCCGCTATCTCGGCGTCGATCCGATCGGTGTCGATCGGCTGCATGATGATCTCCCGAAGGTCATCGCCACGTGCGACGGCCCGTCGTGCGTCGTTGTTCTCGAGCAGAAACGCGAACCGGTCGGCGAGTTCGGGATCGTCGAGGTACGGGTCGCCCTCGAAGGCGACCGTGCCGCCCCGGCGACGAAGGGTTCGCGTGTACGTCTCCTCGCCGATCTCGAGCGCCACCGATCCCTCGTCGGCGTTCCCTTTCAGGGACGCTCGTTCGCTTCCCAGCCCGGCCATGATCGCCTGCAGAAAGGAGGTTCGATTCGTCGCGTTCCGTCCGCTAAGCACCGATACCCCCGGTGGAAGCGTTACCTCCGTCTCGTCTATTCCTCCGATGTTACGGGCCCGGATGTGTACTGCCCGCTCAGATAACTGATCGGTAGCCATTAGCTGAATGTAGCCCAGTGAGGTGATAAGCTTTGTCTCCGAACGGCCGGATGGAGTCGAGATCCGAGTACCGCCTCGAGATCGCTCGGATCTCTCGAGCCACATGAATGGTGCGGACGAAATTACAGATCTATCCGTGTAATTCTTTACTGCCGATAGTCAGATCTTGATCTGCGTCGTACACGCCGCACTGTGCCGTGTGTGTACATATTCATCGATCAGACCGAGCTTCATTCCGGTCCGGAATGGGATGCGTTGGAGCCCCAGTTACCCTGTTTCATGACGAGACGAACCGTGATCCGTTCGAGACGGTGGACGCAACGTCGTTCCTCCGAACGATCCGTTCGTCGGCTCCACCCGCCCCCGCCGACAGGTCCACCGTCCCCATCGATTCCGTGAGGTACCACCCGCTCTTATGTCTCCCCTCGATGTGGAAAGCGTATGAACGACATCGACCCGGTCGCACACCGGGCACGCCTGCTCGCGGCGCTACGCGTCCAACACCCGGACGTTCTCGCCGAGAAGGGGTTTCGTCTCCTCCATCCGGGGACCGGGGACCACTACACCGGAGGGCACCGGCACCTCGTCGCCACCTGCCGGGCGATCGCGAACTTTGCCGTGGGCATCCTCGTCGACGGTCCCGCGTGGTGCCGTGAGGCCGTCGAACACGGGATCGAGTTTCTTCGGGAGGGACACCGCGGCGACGATGGCGGCTACCGTCTCGTCGTCGACGAGGACGGCGATCCGATCGATCGGACGCGCTCCGCGTACGGGCACGCCTTCGTCCTCCTCGCGTACGCCCGGGCGTCCGCCGCGGACGTTGCCGACGCGGAAACCGATCTCGAACGAACCGCCGACCTCCTCGCTGAACGCTTCCATGACGAGGCCGGCTGTCTCCGCAGCGATCTGGACGCCGACTGGAACGAACTGGAGCCGTATCGCGGCCAGAATGCGAACATGCACGCCTGTGAGGCCTATCTCGCCGCCTACGAGGCGTCGGATGACGACACCTACCTGGACCGTGCGGCCGCCGTCGCCTCGCGGATCACCGTCGATCTCGCGTCGGAGACCGACGGCCTCCTCTGGGAGCACTACACGGCCGACTGGGAGCACGACTTCGCGTACAACGAGGACGAACCCCACCACCAGTTCCGCCCGCCGGGCTATCAGCCGGGCCATCACGTCGAGTGGGCGAAGTTGCTCGCGCTGCTCGACCGGTACGACGCGGATCATGCCCCTGAAGGGGGCTGGTACGAGCGTGCGCTGGAACCGTTCGACGCCGCGGTCGACCTCGGCTGGACGGACGGCGGGTTCGCGTACACGGTTGAGGCCGACGGTGACGTGATCATACCCGACCGCTACGGCTGGGCGCTCGCGGAGGGGATCGGTGCGGCCGCGGCGCTCGCCGAGCGTGCCCGAGCACACGATGACGAGACGGCAGCAAGGAGATTCGTGAGCTGCCACCGGAGATTCCTCGACTGCGTCGACGACTATCGCGGACCGGCCGGCGTCTGGTATGAAAAGCGACTCGCACCCGCGGACGGTGGCGATCCGATCGCTCCCGAACCGCCCGGCGTCGAACCCGACTACCATCCCGTGAGCACCTTTTATGAAGGGTGGCGATCCGGACGACGCTGACGCCACGACCCGTGTTGCTCGTATCGAACCCGGGCCGAAACGCGGGGAGGTAAAAACTCCGAGGAGGTGATATATGGGGTAGATGATACGCTGGGGAGTGGAGAGACCGAAACGGTCGGGGATCGAGGCCGGGCGCCAGGTCCGAACGGATCCGGTCGTCCTGCTTCCGACACGGATCGACTGACGGTAGCCGATAGCAAGATCGACCAGATAACTCAAAAAACGTTTTATACTGTAATTTTGATATATAGGTGAATATCGTATTAATGGAGTTGGATGATACGCACTACTGACACGAACGGAGAAGCGATCTTCGTTTTCCTGAGCGACCACGGCTCCCGGACGTGGGACGTTGCTTGCGGCGTTCACGGCGTTCAGCGACATCCACCCCGCAATCGGACGTGATATTCCGCTCCTACATGCTGAGTGACGCCGATCATCCCTCCACACGGTGGGTCGAAACGCGTTCAAAAAAGCGGCACAGGCGGCCGACGGCGACCACCGTGGCGTCCCGACGGCCTCGCCCGTCAAGGAACGCCTTCGAACGTGCCGGCAATTCGCGGGTTCGGGCGATGGGGTCGTCTCGCTGAACGCCTAAACTCGGGGGACCCAATGGACCGCCTTCGAAATCGGTCGGTGGGACTCACGAACCTATTGATAGCTATCCGTCTATTCCAGAATTATACTATATAATTTATTATTTCTTCTCCGATGCGTCACACTCCGCGAGCCACTCGTGTGCCCACGCGTCGATCTCCTGGAAGACGGGTGCGAGCGACTCGCCCTTCGCGGTGAGGCTGTAGTACGTGGCGACGGGTGCGTCCTCCTCCATTCGTCGGTCGACGAATCCCGTCTCCTGGAGATCATCGAGCACGCGCGAAAGCGTGCGTGCGTTCGCGTCCGTCTCCCGCTTCAGCTCGTTAAATCGCCGTTCGCCGTTCTGGAGCTCGTGGAGGACGACGAGCCGCCACTGGGAGCCGATCTGTTCGAGCGAGTCGATGACCGGACACGGCGTGTCGACGGCTTCGGGGGTTACCCCCGCGTCGTCGTGCGATGCGGACTCAGTATCACCTTCGGTGAATTCCTGCGATGACATCGATGTTACCTGCTTACCTCATTGTCCGGGAAGCGATATATAGGTTACGTCCGTATATGTGGTTACACAATGATAGCTGAATTCACGGCGCTACCGCTCCAGATCGATTCGCCCCTCTCGGGCGAGCTGTTCCTGCTCGGTCGCCTGCTGTTCGGGGGCGTGCTCGCGTTCATGGGGCTCAACCACTTCATGGACCTCGAAACGATGGCGGGCTATGCCGAGTTCAAGGGTCTGCCCGCGCCACGTTTTTCCGTGGTCGCCTCCGGCGTTCTCCTCGTGCTCGGCGGACTCGGGATCGTTCTCGGCGTTTTCCCCGTGATCGCCGCGGGCGGGCTCGCCGTCTTCCTGCTCGTCTCCGCGGTGACGATGCACGACTTCTGGACGGTCGACGACCCCGAGGAGAAGCAGTCGGAGATGACCGGATTCTTAAAGAACGCCTACGGCGCCGGGGCCGCGCTCGCGCTACTGGCGGTCGGCGGCACCGCGTGGCCGTACGCGCTCGGGATCGGTTTCTTCTAACCGGTTCGATCCGTCACGACCGACGTACCGCCGCACGCGACGCGCTACCATGATCCGGATGGCGCCCACAGAGCTAACCCGTTCCTGTACGATGGTACACGCAACGATGACCGATGCACCGCCGACGACCGGCCTACACCACGTGACGAACATCTGTACGGACATGGAGGAGACCGTCGCCTTCTACGAGGACGTCCTCGGCTGGCACACGGTCAAGCGGACCCAGAACTACGACGATCCGGGGACGCCCCACTACTACTTCTCGCCGACGCCCGACGGGGAGCCCGGAACGAACGTCACCTACTTCGAGTATCCGGACGCGAGGGGAGCGCCCGGACCGGGCGCGAGCCACCACTTCGCGTTCGGCGTCGAGGACGAGGGAACGTTACACGAGTGGCGTACCCACCTTGAGGATCACGGCATCGACGTCTCGAACGTGAAGGATCGCACCTACTTCAAGAGCATCTACTTCACCGATCCCGACGGGCTCGTCTTCGAACTGGCGACGCAGGGTCCCGGATTTACCCACGACGAGGAGGAACCCGGCAGCGAGGAGATCGATCCCTTCGAACGGGGGTACGAGCAGTGACATCGGGCGATCCGGACGCCTTCGGCTCTCCGTATCGGCTCCTCTCTACGGCGGTCACTCCCCGCCCGATCGCGTGGGTCTCCTCGCGGGGACCGGCCGGCGAGAACCTCGCGCCGTACAGCTTCTTCAACGTCGTCGCGGTCGATCCCCCGGTCGTGATGTTCGCGCCGGTGGCGACCGCGGCGGCGCCGAAGGACACGCTCACGAACGCCGTGGAGACCGAGGCGTTCGTCGTCAACGTCGTCACGCGTGACCTCGTCGAGGCGATGAACGCCTCCAGCGCGACGCTGGATTCGGCCGAAAGCGAGTTCGCATACGCGGGCGTGACGCCCGTCGAGGCCGACCGCGTCGACGCCCCACGCGTCGAGGAGGCGACGGTCAGCTTCGAGTGTGAGCTGTACGACGCCCACGAGGTCGGTGGCTCGACGATGGTCCTCGGCGAGGTCGTCCGTGCACACGTCGACGAGGACGTTCTGACGGCCGGAAGGATCGACGTCGACCGTCTGGAAACCGTGGGTCGGCTCGCCGGCAACTGGTACGCGAGCACCGACGACCGATTCGAGATCGAACGACCGCCCTAGTCGATGCGGTCCGACTCGTCTTCCGTTTCGTCCGCGTCTCCGGTTCCATCCGCGTCTCCAGTTCCGTCCGCGTCTCCTGATCGGTCCGCGTCGCCCTCGGCTCCCTCGACGCCTATCAATTCGTGCTCCAGCAGCCGTGCGAACCGTGCAAGCGCCCGTTCACAGGTCGGTACGTAGCTCGCAGCCGGGAGGGGGACCTCGAAGATCACGCGACACCGGTCCGGATCGCCGGCGTACGCTTCGACGCGATGGCCCGTCGCCGGGAGTCCCGAGACGGTCCAATCCCACCGGCGACCGTTGAACGACGTCACCCGAAACGCGAGCCAAACGCCGGCCACCCGGACGCGACCGCGCGTCCCCTCGCTGACGTAGCGATCGTCGCTCTCGACGCCATCGATCAGGGGACTCCACGCCGTCCACGTCCGGACGTCACGGAGCGCCGTCGCTGCCACGTCGGCGGAGACTGCGACGTCACGGGCGACCTCGACGTCCAACCCACGACGCGTACACGTCACTGCGGGATCGGCGGAGTTCACGGCTTCACTACGGTCGCCTCACCCAAAAGGAGTCTGACGGTGAACATTATATGGTATTAAGTCTCATTATCACCCCCTCCGAAGCGTTAATACGTCGGTCCTCGCTATCCGGTTTCAACATGGCAACCGACGATCGCGACACGATGAAGGACGTCTCTCACACGGCACCCGACGGCGCGTCGGCGAAGGCGGTCTGGGAACGAGGACGACGACCCGAAGTCGAAGAGGAGTAGCGTCACGTACCGAAGTCGAAGAGGAGTAGCGTCACGTACCCGTCGACGGTGACGTTCTCCCTCCACCGACGCGATAGTTCTCCGACCTGATAGCCACGGCCATGGGTTTAACCCGGAAGCCGGCTCAGAGCCGTGTATGATCGAGGTGCGGAGGTTGGAGAAGACCTACGGCGGGTTCGCCGCGGTCGTCGAGAGCACCTTCTCGGTGGCGGAAGGCGAGGTGTTCGGCATCGTCGGACCGAACGGCGCGGGAAAGACGACGACGCTGAAGATCCTCGCCGGCCTCATCGAACCGACGGGTGGCGAGGCCCGAGTGGCCGGGTTTGACTCCACCGACCCGGCGATGCGCCACCGGCTCGGCTTCCTCCCCGAGGAGTCCCCGCTCTACGAGGAGATGACCCCGCGGTCGTATCTCCGTTTCTTCGCGGACCTCTACGACGTTCCCCGAAACGTCGCGGACGAACGGATCGCGGCGACGCTCGACCGACTCTCGCTTGACCATCGCGAGCGCCGCCTCGGCGATATGTCGAAGGGCATGAAACGGAAGGTCGCCATCGCCAGGTCGCTCGTGAACGATCCCGACGTGGTGATCTACGATGAACCCGCATCCGGACTCGATCCGCTGACGACCAACGTCGTCCTCGAGTTCACCCGTGAGCTTCGTGCCGACGGCAAGACCGTCGTCTTCTCGGCACACAACCTCCATCACGTCGAGTCGGTCTGTGATCGGGTCGTCATCATGAACGAGGGACGGATCGTCGCACGCGGGAGCGTCGAGGAGATCCGTGACCGTCACGGCGAGACGACCTATCACGCCTAC
>LKMJ01003010.1_pt1 | contig 15628 bp, 15 predicted proteins | sample 643391 | NCBI WGS metagenome assembly LKMJ01 (sample SAMN04112250, study PRJNA286221) | soda lake metagenome | biome: soda lake; feature: Kulunda Steppe; material: water; isolation source: sample PL-Br10 brine of Picturesque Lake | place: Russia: Kulunda steppe | collected 2010-07
ATCAGCCCATCCAGCCAGAGCCCGAAGAACCCGGCCACCAGCACACTGATGGCAGTGGCGGCTGTCAGCCGCTGCATGGAAAACGTATCAGCAATGGGCTTGGTCTTGCTGGTGTCCGTCTCCGTCACATAGGGCATCAGCGACATCAGAAACAACGGCGTCAGCCGCGCCAGCACCGGCGTCACCAGCAGCGCCACCCAGATCGCCTCAAGCTCCAGCAGCAACGCCACCTTCAGCCCCAACGCCATCACCAGCGCCACAGTCCCGTAAGTGCCAATACGGCTGTCCTTCATGATCGCCAGCCGCTTCTCCAGGGTGAAACCGCCCCCCAGCGCATCCAACGCATCCGCCAGCCCATCCTCATGAAAGGCGCCCGTGATCCACAGATGAAAAATCAGCGCCCCCAGCACCCCGATCAGCGGCGAAAACAGCCCCTCCAGTACCAGAAACAGTGCGGCATACAACCCACCCAGCACCAGCCCAACCAGCGGAAAATACACACTGCTTTGATTCATCAGCCGCTGGGAGTAGTCAATCTTCACGGGCACTGGAATCCGGGTGAGAAAACTCATACAGAGCCAGAACGCCTGCCATTCCCTTCTGATAGCGTCTTTCATCGTCATCCTTTCTATGAGGTAGCTGCCCTGTAGCGGTCAGCAGGTAATTTGAGTTCCGGAGTGGGGTGACCCTTTCAGGGAGGCTCGATGGCCTGGACGGCCATCGCGCCAGCGCCCAGGGATGGGTTCACAGCGGTCCCTGAAAGGGTCACCCCACTTCGGAACCGGCACGAAACACGAGAATCAGGGAGAGGTCAGTGCGCCTCGTCCCAACTGTCCCCAACACCAGCCTCCACCAGCAAAGGCACATCCAGAGTGGCCGCCCCACTCATCATATCCTCCAGAGCCGCAGTCAACGCCTCCACCTGATCCTCCCGCACCTCCAGAATCAACTCATCATGCACCTGCATGATCATGCGCGCATCCAGCGCCGACTGACTCACCCAATCCTCCACCATCACCATGGCCCGCTTGATGATGTCGGCCGCCGTGCCCTGCATGGGCGCGTTAATGGCGGTACGCTCCGCCCCCTGACGCAACTGCCCGTTGCGGCTGTTGATCTCCGGCAGGTAGAGCCGCCGCCCGAACAGCGTCTCCACATAGCCCTGATCGTGCGCCGTCTTGCGGATGCGATCCATGTACGAAAGCACCCCCGGATACCGCTCAAAATACCGGTCGATGTAGGCCTGCGCCGTATCCCGGGGAATGTGCAGCTGACGACCCAGCCCCCAGGCCGACATCCCGTAGATGAGCCCGAAATTGATCGCCTTGGCATTGCGCCGCTGATCGTCCGTGACCTGATCCACCGGGGTGCCAAAAACCTCAGCCGCTGTGGCCCGGTGAATGTCCTCGTTGTTGGCGAAGGCGCTGAGCAGCCCCTGATCGCCGGACAGATGGGCCATGATGCGCAGCTCGATCTGGGAGTAATCCGCCGCCACCAGCCGGTAACCCTGCGGCGCGACGAAAGCCTGGCGGATACGCCGGCCCTCCTCGGTGCGGATCGGAATGTTCTGCAGGTTCGGGTCTGAGGAGGAAAGCCGGCCCGTGGCCGTCACCGCCTGATGGTAGGACGTATGGATGCGCCCGGTCTCCGGGTTGATCATCTCCGGCAGACGATCCGTATAGGTCGATTTCAGCTTGCTCAGACTGCGGTGCTCCAGAATGACGCGCGGCAGCTCATAATCCACTGCCAGCTCCTGCAGCACGGGCTCTGCAGTGGAGGGCGCGCCCTTGGGCGTTTTCTTCAGCACCGGCATGCCCAGCTTGTCATAGAAGATTTTCTGCAGCTGCTGGGTCGAGCCCAGATTGAACTCCTCGCCCGCCTGCTCCCAGGCCGTCTCCTCCAGCTTCTTCATGCGCGTGGCCAGCTCACCGCTCTGGGTGGCCAGCCGGTTGGCGTCCACCAGCGCGCCCCGGTATTCCATATGCGCCAGAACCGGCACCAGCGGCATCTCAATGTCATGGTAGACGCTCTCCAGAGCCTCATCCGCCTGCAGCCGGGGCCGCAGGGTCTGGTGCAGCTGCAGGGTGATGTCAGCGTCCTCGGCGGCGTAATGGGCGGCGGTTTCGATCTCGATCTCATCGAAGCGTTTCTGCTTGGCGCCCTTGCCGGCGATCGCCTCAAAACTGGTCGTCTCACGCTCCAGATAGCGCTGCGCCAGACTGCCCATGTCATGACGCGAAGCCACCGAGTTCAGCACATAGGACTGCAGCATGGTGTCGTCGGCCACACCACGCAGGGTGATGCCGTGGTTGGCCAGGATGTTGAGATCGTATTTCAGGTTCTGGCCAATCTTGGGCCGGTTGGCATCCTCCAGCAGAGGGCGCAGCTGCTCCAGTACCTGCTCCCGGTCAAGCTGCTCGGGGGCACCCAGATAGCTGTGGGTCAGCGGCACATAGGCGGCACAGCCAGGCTCAGCAGCAAAGGACAGACCTACAATGCGCGCTTCCATGTAGTTGAGGCTGGTGGTCTCGGTGTCGAAGGCGAAGCGCTCGGCCGCCTTCAGGTGGCGCACCCAGGCATCCAGATCCGCCTGGGTGAGGATGGTGTGGTAGTCCGTCTCGACGAGGGCGGGCGCCTGGCTGCCAGCGTTATCCGGCTGATCCGCGTTGGAGTCCGCTCCGCTTTGCAGTTCCCGGACCCAGCCCCGAAATTCCATTTCCTTAAAGAGTTCCAGCAGCGCGTCCTGATCGATCGGCTCGGGGTCCAGCGCCTCAACGCTGTAGCCCAGATCCAGATCCGTGCGGATGCGCGCCAGATCCTGACTCAGAGGCAGATGATCCAGCGCCTCGCGCAGGTTGTCACCGATCTTGCCCTTGATCTCATCGGCATGGGCCATGAGATTCTCCAGGCTGCCGTACTGGCCCAGCCATTTGACCGCCGTTTTGGGTCCGCATTTGGTGACGCCGGGAATGTTGTCCACGGTATCGCCCACCAGAGCGAGGTAGTCGTTGATCTGCTCCGGAGTGACGCCGAATTTCTCCACAACACCATCGCGGTCCATCCAGGTGTCGGTCATGGTGTTGATCAGTGAGACGTGATCACTGACCAGCTGGGCCATGTCCTTGTCTCCGGTGGAGATGATGACATCCACCCCCTTGTCCGTGGCCTCATCGGCCAGGGTGCCGATGACGTCGTCCGCCTCCATGCCGTCTTCCACCAGCAGGGGCAGTCCCATGGCGCGAATGATCTCGTGGATGGTGGGGATCTGGCTGGCCAGATCCTCCGGCATTTCAGGGCGGTTGGCTTTGTACTCCTCGTACAGCTCATGCCGGAAGGTCTTGCCCTTGGGGTCAAAGACGATGGCAATGGGCGAGCCGGGGTAATCCTGCTGCAGCCGGCGAATCATGTTGATGACGCCTTTCACTGCGCCGGTGGGCTGGCCTTTGGAGGTCTCCAGCGGCGGCAGCGCGTGGAAGGCCCGGAACAGGTAGGAGGAGCCGTCGACCAGAATGACGGGCTTGTCTTTGCTCAGTTCGATCATGGCTAATCGGCACCGCTTGGAGTGGGGTGTGTGGCTGCCTCTGTGGGGCTGCGGAACATTATGCGGAGTCTGTTCTGCCCTGCAAGCGCAATTATTTACAGGGTTAGTATGATTATTCTAATTCCTGAGCGTAGTGTTGCATGTGAAGTCGAGGAAGTGCATGAAGCACGCGACATTTTTCGCAGGATTGGAGGAACACCATGAGTAAGATTCGCACCTATCAGCAGCAGGTACAGGAAGCACTGGAAAAGGGTATCAACACCGTCGAGAAGCAGCACAAATCTCTCGCCGAGCGCCCCTTTAAGCTGGCTGAGAAAGTTGAAAAGCAGGCCAAGAGCTACAGCATCAAGTCTGTTCGCTCCAAGCACGACGACTACGCCAACACCGCATACGAAGCGCTGCGGGTCTGGAACAAGCGTCTCGGTGACTACGCCACCAGCCTGATCAGCCGCTTTGACAAGGAAGCAACTCCGGCTGAGCAGTCTGAAGGCGCTGAGAAGCCGGCTGCCAAGAAGCAGTCTACCGGCACCAAGCAGTCCACTGCCAAGAAGAGCACTGCTGCCAAGAAGCAGAGCACTCAGCAGGCGTCCGCGTAACATCGGATGCAGCCCGGCCTTCGGGTCGGGCTTTGGGATCGCATTGAAAACGGGCAGTGCTCAGGCACTGCCCGTTTTTTATTCGTCCTCCATCTCCTCCATGTGCTCGCGGGCTTCTTCTTCCTCGGGAATGGTCAGTGGCAGTGTTCGCTCCTCCTCGGTGAGTTCCTCCATGCGCTCGATCCGCTCGCGGTATTCCTCACGAACTGCTTCCACATCCTTCATCTTCTCCGCGATCTCTTCCTCTATGGAGTCGATCTCTTCGCGCAGGCGTTCCATGTTCTCGTGCACCGAGTCCGGCACCTCCTCTCCGGCACGCTCGAGATTGGCAGCCTGACTTTCCTCCTCGGCCAACTGGTTCTCGGCACTGGTGATGTTGCCCTGCTCCAGGCGGATGGCGCTGAACATTTCGCGCAGGTTGCGCTGGAGCGCCCGGACCACATCATCCGGTGAGCTGTACTGGCGCATCAGTTGTTCGTCGATCTCGCGCTGACGTTCCTCTTCGGCCTCCCGGCGGCTCTGCTCTTCCTGCTCCCGCTCCATCTCGGCGATTTCTTCATCAGTGGGCGCCGGCGGCACTTCCTCAATCACGCGGCCGCTCTGGTTCAGAATCTCATAGCCGCGTTTGGCCGCTTCCTGGGGCAGGGTGCTGCTCATGACTGTAGAGCCGTCCTCGTCCTCGTACCGGTACATCTGACCGGCCAGAACGCAGGTGCTCATGATCAACAGCAGTGTTGCGCCGACAAGCCGGCCGGGACGGGACAGTGTGAGGGTTGAGGGCATAGCTGGCGCCTTATCGTTCAAAGGGGGTTACTCCAGTAAGCTTAGTCAGACAGGTCACGGAAGTCATGCCACGCCCCATTGTTCGCGGTACTTCGCCACGCTTGCGGCATGGTCGTCCATGCCAGGGACGCCCTGCAGGTAGCTCAGAATCTGATTGAGGTTGATGATGCTGATCACCGGCACAGAGAACTGTGTCTCCACTTCCTGAATGGCGGACAGCTCACCCTGGCCCTTTTCCTGTCGGTCCAGGGCCACCAGTACGCCGGCGGGGGTGGCGCCTGCTTCCCGAATGCGTTCAATGGATTCGCGCACTGCCGTGCCAGCCGTGATTACATCATCCACAATCAGCACCCGGCCCCGAAGAGGGGCGCCAACGATGTCACCGCCCTCACCATGGCCTTTGGCCTCTTTGCGGTTGAACGCATAGGGCAGGTCCAGGCGGTGATGACTGGCCAGCGCAACGGTGGTGGTGGTTGCCAGGGGAATGCCTTTGTAGGCAGGGCCAAAGACCATGTCGCATTCCAGACCCGAGCAGGTCAGTGCCTGGGCGTAGAACTGACCAAGCCGCGCCAGATCGCTGCCGCGCTGAAAGAGCCCGGCGTTGAAGAAATAAGGGCTGGTGCGCCCGGATTTGAGTTCGAACTCACCAAAGCGCAGCACTTTGCGCGCAATGGCGAATTCAATGAATTCGCGTTGATAGGTTTCCATTATGACCTGCTTTGAACTGTGCATGTTTTGTCTGCGGATAACCCCCGGTATGATACACGCAAACAAATCTTGGAAGCATCTATGCGTGTAGTAACAGTAAGTGTCAATGGATTGCGACAGGCAATTGAAAATGGGTTCTTTGACTGGCTGGCCGAGCAGGATGCGGACGTGGTAGCGGTTCAGGATCACCGGGTGTCCATCCCTGAGATTGAGGATGACCCGGCTCTGACCCCCGAGGGGTATCAGCCCTGGTTCATTGACGGCGAAAACACCGAGGATGGTGGTGTCGGCTTCTACACCCGGAATTTCCCCAAGGCCATCATCTATGGGTTCAATGACCCGGTAGCCGATCAGCAGGGTCGATACCTGCAGGCGGATTTCCAGAAGGTGAGCGTGGTGACGGTGTTTGCCCCGGGTGCGGGCGAGGAACCCGAGCGTCAGAAGCTCAAGGACGATTTTATGGAAGCCTTTATGACGCACCTGGGGAAGACCGTCCGCAAACGGCGCCAGTATATCTTCTGTGCCAATCTGCAGACGGCTCACCGGGTTGGCGATGCCAGTACGCGCTTTCAGCGTAACGAGATCTCAGGCTTTCTGCCCCATGAGCGCGAGCAGCTGGATGAGCTTTTCGGACCTATGGGCTATGCGGATGCCTTCCGCCAGGTCAACCGCGAGCGCAAGCAGTACAGCTGGTGGCCAGAGTGGGCCAAAGGCTGGCGCAAGACCCACGGTTGGCGCACGGACTACCAGTTCGTCACGCCGGGCATCAAAGACACCATTGTGGATGGCTGGATTGATGCCGAGGCGGGCTTCTCCGACCATGCGCCGGTGGTTATGGATTACGATCTGCCGGCAGAGTAGAAAGGAGCAAGGAGCAAGGAGCAAGGAGCAAGGAGCAAGGAGCAAGGAGCAAGGAGCAAGGAGCAAGGAGCAAGGAGCATCCTGCTTCTTCTTCCTCTTTTCTTGCTCCTCGCTCCTATCTCCTTGCTCCTTCTATTACTCCTCCAAAGCTTTCCGCTGAGCTTCGAACAACGTATCAATCCCACCCCGTGCCAGTTCCAGCATCTCATCCAGTTCTGTGCGCTCAAAGGGGGCGCCTTCGGCGGTGCCCTGGATTTCAATGAAACCGCCCTTGTCCGTCATGATGACGTTGAGGTCGGTTTCCGCGGCTGAGTCTTCCGGGTAGTCCAGATCCAGCACCGGCTTGCCTTGATACATGCCGACGGATACCGCGCCGATCATCTGGCGGATGGGGCTTTCCTTCAGGGTGCCGGCCTCGACCATGGTGTTGAGCGCGTCCACCAGCGCCACACAGCCGCCGGTGATCGAAGCGGTGCGGGTGCCACCGTCGGCCTGGATGACGTCGCAGTCAATAGTGATGCTGTTCTCGCCCAGCGCCTGCATGTCGACGGCGGCGCGCAGGGAGCGACCGATCAGGCGCTGGATCTCGATGGTGCGTCCGCCCTGCTTGCCCCGGCTGGCCTCGCGGCCCATACGATCACCGGTGGAGCGTGGCAGCATGCCGTATTCGGCAGTGATCCAGCCCTGTCCCTGACCGCGCAGGAACGAGGGTACCTTGTTCTCGACGCTGGCTGTGCAGATGACCTTGGTGTCTCCGAACTCCACCAGAACGGAACCTTCCGCATGTTTGGTGTACTGACGGGTAATTTTTACATCGCGGAGCTGATCGGGGGTTCTGCCACTGGGACGCATGGACATTCCTCTGCTGTGCGTGAATGGATCAGGCTGAAATGAACCGGGGAGTCTATCATGGCAGGGCATCGCTGTGAGGTGCGGACTCTGCGAGCGCTGGCAGACAGTGCTATGATGCGCAGTCAGCGCACCAAGGCCTGGAGCCGGAAGAGAACCCTATGAGTCAGAGCAGTCCCATTCGAAGCATGACCGCATTTGCCCGCCGCGAGACCAGTGGCGACTGGGGCAGCCTGAGCTGTGAACTGCGCAGCGTGAATCACCGCTACCTGGAGCCGGCGCTGCGTCTGCCGGAAGCCCTGCGTGAGCAGGAAAACCATATCCGGGGCCGGCTGCGAGAGATGTTGGGTCGTGGCAAAGTGGATGTACAGCTGCGTCTGGAGCTGGTCGAGGCCGGTGCCCAGCAACTGGATCTGGACATGGGGGTGGTTCGCAGGCTCAGCGAAGGGCTGGATCGGATCCGCGCCGAACTCAGCGAGCCGGCACCGGTCAGTCCCCTTGCGGTGATGGGGTGGCCCGGCGTTGTCGCCAGCACGGAGCCGCCGCTGGAGCAGGTGCGCGAGGCGGCGAAGGCGCTGTTTGAGCAGGCGCTGGCGGATCTGATTGACGCCCGCGAGCGTGAGGGTGAGCGTCTGGCGCCGCTCTTCGAGCAGCGCCTGTCTGAGATCGAGGCGCATGTGGCCGGTCTGCGCGCGCGCATGCCGCAGTGGCTGGCGCAGCAGCACCAGGCGTTGCGGGACCGGGTGGCTGAGCTGCAGGCCAGTGTGGATGAGGAACGTCTGGCGCAGGAGCTGGCCATGATGGCTCAGAAGGCGGACGTGTCCGAGGAGCTGGATCGCCTCGATGCCCATGTGGCGGAGGTGCGTGACGCGCTGGGGCGCACCGAGCCGGTAGGGCGTCGTCTGGATTTTCTGATGCAGGAGCTTAATCGCGAGGCCAATACACTGAGCAGTAAATCCGTTGCGGCAGAACTCACCCGTGTTGCGGTGGATCTCAAGGTGCTGGTTGAGCAGATGAGGGAGCAGGTACAGAATGTGGAATAGTAAGGAGGGGCTCCAGTAATGAGCGCTGCAAGGTTTCTGGGAACGCTGTTTGTGGTGTCTGCACCCTCCGGTGCCGGCAAGACCAGTCTGGTGGAGGCGGTCACGGGCCTGGACTCGTGTCTGCGGGTGTCCATCTCCCATACCACCCGGCCCATGCGCCCGGGTGAGCAGGATGGTGTGAACTACCATTTTGTCGCCCATGATGATTTTGAACGCATGATCGGCGAAGGCGCCTTTCTTGAGCATGCCCAGGTGTTTGAGAACTACTACGGGACATCGGGCCGTTGGGTCGATGAGCAACTGGCCCAGGGGCACGACGTGATCCTGGAGATCGACTGGCAGGGTGCCCAGCAGATACGGCGTCTGCGCCCGGATGCGGTGTCGGTGTTCATCGCTCCGCCTTCACGCACAGCGCTGCGCGAGCGGCTGACCGGCCGGGGGCAGGACAGCGATGAGGTGATTGAGCGGCGTCTGCGCGAAGCGGCTGAGGAGTGCAGTCATTACGCGGAGTATGATTATCTGATCATCAATGACGACTTTGGGCAGGCCCGGGATGATCTGCTGGCGGTTTTCCGGGCTCAGCGGACTCGGGTCAATCGTCAGACCCAGCGCCACGAAACGCTGCTGTCAGAGCTGCTCCAGCCGCTTTCAGGCTGATGTACAGCCGCCGCTGAATCCGGTTAGAATACGCTGTTATTTGACGAATCAGGCCGGGCGTACCGGTACGACAACATTACAGGGGTAGCAACCAATGGCACGAGTCACCGTAGAAGACTGCCTGGAGAACGTGGACAACCGCTTCCAGCTGGTCATGCTTTCCACCAAGCGCGCGCGTCAGCTCTCGACCATGAACTCCGAGCCGCTGGTTCCGGCAGAGAATGACAAGCCCACAGTGCTGGCATTGCGGGAAATTGCCGCAGGCAAAACCAGCTTTGAGACTGTAGAGGCGGAAGCCATGCAGTTTGAGGACCAGGAAGAACTGGAGCAGCCGCGACAGGAGCAGGAATAAGCTGCTGCCGAAATGAGTTGAGGCTGCTATTGCCTGGTCATCGTACCTGTGTTGATATGAGAGACGATGGCCCCTGAAACCGGGTATATGCCCGGTTTTTTTGTTTCTGGCACGTTATAATTAACAAAGATACCCCAGCCAGGGTGGGCGAATGAGGGCGAACGGAGTCGCTTCCGGGCAATACTGGCAGCCGATACGTCTTCGGAACGAGTGCATGTCCACCATAGAAGCGCTTGCAGAACGACTGGGTACTTACCTGGACGATCACAAGGTGAATCAGGTCCGGCGGGCCTATTTCTATGCGGAACAGGCCCATGAGGGCCAGTATCGCCGCAGTGGCGAGCGCTACATTACCCACCCCCTGGCGGTTGCCAGCATCCTCGCCCAGCTTCGCCTTGATCACCAGAGCCTGATGGCCGCCATGCTCCATGATGTGATTGAGGACACCGGCATTCCCAAGGATGCACTCACCGATCAGTTTGGCGCCTCCGTTTCCGAGCTGGTGGATGGTGTCAGCAAGCTCACCCAGATTGAATTCCGCTCCAAAGCGGAGGCCCAGGCTGAAAACTTCCAGAAGATGACCCTGGCCATGGCCCGGGATATTCGGGTAATCCTGGTGAAACTGGCGGACCGCCTGCACAACATGCGCACCCTTGGCTCACTCAATCCGGAAAAACGCCGCCGTATTGCCACCGAAACCCTGGATATCTATGCGCCCATTGCCCACCGCCTGGGTATGCACAGCCTCTGCGTGGAGCTGGAGGATCTGGGTTTTGCCGCCATGCACCCCATGCGCTCGCATTACATCTCCAAGGCCGTCAAGAAACTGCGGGGCAACCACCACGAGATCATCGACGAGATCCGCGCCCGTCTGGAAGAGCGGCTTGGTGAACGGGAGCTGCCGGGCCAGATCATCGGCCGGGAGAAGCACCTCAACAGCATCTACAACAAGATGAAGCACAAGCACCGATCCTTCCATGAAATCATGGATGTGTATGCGTTTCGCATCATCACCGACTCGGTGGATAACTGCTACCGCATTCTGGGTGCCGTGCACAGCCTCTACAAACCGCTGCCGGGGCGGTTCAAGGACTACATTGCCATGCCCAAGGCCAATGGCTACCAGTCCCTGCACACCACGCTTTTCGGCATGCACGTGAACATAGAGATCCAGATCCGCACCGAGGAGATGGAGCAGATCGCCAACAACGGCATTGTCGCGCACTGGATGTACAAGCATCGATCCGATGCCGGTGAGGCCAACCAGCAGCGTGTGGATCAGTGGCTGCAGGGGCTGATGGAGATCCAGGAGCGTGCCGATGACTCCATGGAATTCATTGAGCACGTCAAAGTGGATCTGTTCCCGGATGAAATCTACGTCTTCACCCCGAAAGGGCGGATTCTGGAGCTGCCTCGTGGCGCTACCCCGATTGATTTTGCCTACGCCATCCACACCGACATTGGTAACGCCTGTGTCGCCTGCCGGGTGAACAAACAGCTCGCCTCCCTGAGCCAGCCGCTGCAGAGTGGCCAGACGGTGGAGATCATCACTGCGCCGGGCGCCAGTCCTTCCACGGTCTGGCTCAATTACGTGGTCACCGGCAAGGCCCGCAGCAGCATCCGCCACTTCCTCAAGGGCCAGCAGCAGAGGGAGTCTGTGGAGCTCGGGCGCAGCCTGCTGAGCAAGTCCCTGAGCAGCATGGGGTACCGGCTTTCAGAGCTCTCGGCCAGCAGCAAGCAGCGGGTGCTGGAGCACAACCAGGCGGAGAGTTTTGATCAGTTGCTGGCGGACATCGGGCTGGGTAACCGTATGGCCTATATAGTGGCGCGCCAGCTTGTGCCTCTGGAGCAGAATCAGGAGCCGGAAACGCCTGCCATTGAGAAGACCCGCGCGGGCTCCACCATGACCATTGCCGGCAGTGAGGGGTCGGTCATCCAGTTCGCAGACTGCTGCAAGCCCATTCCCGGGGACCCCATTGTTGGTCGTATGAGTTCCGGGGACGGCATGCTGATCCACTCGGAGCGGTGCGATAATGTCCGTCATCTGGCGGCGGATGCGCCCAATCTCGTTTTTCTCAAATGGGCCAAGGACATCACTGATGAATTTTCCGTTCAACTGCGTGTAGAGCTGGCGCGCAAACGGGGGCTGATTGCCGAATTGGCCAACACCGTGACGCTTTCCGAGGCTAATATTGAGCGGATCAACGTGGACGAACACGACGCCCACCACAGTGTCATTACCCTGGTCATCCACGTCAGTGGTCGTGACCAGTTGGCGCGGATCATGCGCCGTATACGGGGGCTGCGGGCGGTCAAATCCGTGGTACGTGTGCGGCAGTGATATATTGACAGCAGGCGATGTGCAAGCGAGCATCAAGGGTCGGATGGGCCGCCTGAGCGGCCTTTTGTGTTTCAGAGCAGAGGAAAACGTAACGGCATGACCAACAAATCCGTCATCCAGACCGATAATGCCCCCCAGGCCATTGGCACCTACTCCCAGGCGGTCAAGGCCGGCGACACCGTCTATCTCTCTGGTCAGATTCCACTGAATCCGGAATCCATGGAAATTGTGCCAGGCGGCATTGATGAACAGATCCGGCAGGTCTTCAACAACCTGCGTGCGGTCTGCGAGGCGGCTGGAGGCTCTATTCAGGACATGGTCAAGCTCAACATCTACCTCACGGACATGGGCCATTTCGCCAACGTGAATGAAGTCATGGCCACTGTCTACAAAGAGCCGTATCCGGCCCGCGCAGCCATTGGTGTGGCGGCGCTTCCCAAAGACGCCATGGTCGAGATGGACGGCGTCATGGTCCTCAAATAAGGTCCGACTGCAGGCACTGCCGGACTTTGGGCCCGCTCCCCCCGTAATGGCGGGCCCAGGCGATGAACAGCTCGGCACAGGCCAAAGCGTCATCGAGGGCATTGTGGGCGGGGTAGTCCGGCAGGTTGTAGCGACGGCGGCAGCGCGCCAGCTTCAGCGCTCCACGTGGCAGCAGGTGGTCGCGTTTAAACAGCCTTGTCTTCTCCAGCGAGAGAGTGTCGGCGCCGGGCTGAACCCAGTCCAGACCGAACTGTTCGCGATAGGCGGCACGCAGGAATCGGTCATCAAAGGGGCGGTGGTGCATGATTGTGAAGCGCCCGGCCAGCGCTCGGGCAAGTTGCCGCAACGCCTCCGCAAGCGGCAAACCATCGTTCAGATCCATGTCCCGGATGTGGTGAATGGTGGCGCTGTCTCCGACCAGGTTGCGACTGTCGATGAGCAGATGGCGGGCGGTGCTGAGTTGGATGCTGCCGCCTTCGATGGCGACCCAGCCCATGCTGACGATGTAGTCCTTTTCCGGGGACAGGCCCGTGGTCTCCAGATCCAGTGCCAGCCATGAGGCTTCATCCCAACAAGCATCGATGTCGGGCCACGGCTGCTCCAGCAGATGCTGCAGGTTGGCGTCCGGGAAAGGATGCCGGTCGTAGCGTTTGCGGGCGAGCCGGTGTCGGTGCCGTGCCAGCCACATTCAGCGCATGCCCTGTCGATAGCTCAGGCGGATTGCTTTCTGGGCATTGTCCACCATCCGGAAAGCATCACGCAGTTGCTCTTTAGCCAAAGTGGGCAGGCTGTGCGGGTTGCAGTAGTTGCTCAGCGGTTGCTCTTCGCGGATCTGCCTGGCCTGGATCTGCAGGCGCACCTGCATCAGAAAGCGCAGGGCGTCCTGCAGGTTGCGGCTGTCATAACGGGTCATGTGCGACTCAGCCGCCAGCGCATGGAGCCGGTCGAGGGTGTTGACCGGGGCGATGCCCGCGGCCAGCGCGTGCAGGCGCACGATCTCGACAATTGGCAGGATGCCGCGTTTTTTCAGATTGAGGGTGTCCTTGTGCTCGCCGTTGCGCTCCACCACAAAGCGCCGGAAGATGCCGATGGGGGCGGTGTCGTGCAGCACATTCTCTGCCAGTGCGGCCTGGAAGATGGAGCTGCGACGCACGCTCTCAAGCATATGGGCCTGGACCTGATCAACCAGGCTGGTGTCGCCGTAGACGCCCCGGATGTCGAAGGCAATGCTGACTTCCATGACATGTATGGGGCTGAAGTTGCTGGTCCAGCGATTGACCGCCTCCTGCCACTGCGTCACCGTTTTGCGCCAGGCGGGGTTGGTGGCCATGACGTTGCCGCTGCAGTAGACGTAGCCACAGGCATCAAGCCCGTCGCTGACAAAACGCGCCAGCTTCACAAACCACTCCATCTGCTGTTTGGTGACCTCATTGCTGATGATCAGGCCATTGTCCTGATCGGCATTGAGCAGCTGCTCGCTGCGGGCCTGGGAGCCAAAGCAGATCCAGCAGAAGGACACCGGTGCCGGGCCAAGCTCTCTCACGGCCAGGTCAATAATGCGGCAGGTCACGGCATCACTGATGGCGGTGAGGATGTGGCTGACCTGGTCCGCCGGTACCCCGGCATCCGTCCAGTGCACCAGGAAGCGGGGCACGTCCTGCAGAATGGACTGCAATGCGTCCACGGACTCCTGGCGTGAGACACGCTGTACGATGTAGACCGGGTCATCCTGGCGGGCACTGATCAGATCCGCCGTGGTCAGGATGCCCACTGCACGCCTCTCCTTAACGACCGGCAGATGATGCAGGCCGTGGCGTGTCATCAGCAGCGTGGCATCAAAGAGAGTCCCTTTTTCCGAGAGCGTCACCGGATCGCGGGTCATGACATCGGCCACCTGGGTGTCGCCGTTGCGTCCCTCAGCAAGGACACGGTTGCGCAGATCCCGGTCGGTGACAATGCCGGTCAGCTGGTCGTTCTCGATCACCAGCACCGAGGAAACGCGCTCCCTCGACATCAGGGCAGCCAGATCCTGAACGCGGGTCTGGGCGTCCGTGGTGATCAGTTCGGTGGTCATCATGCTGCGTATTGGACGCAGCATGTTATCCGGTGAGATCATGCTGCGTGTTGCACGGGACAGCCGACGACTGCGCTGGCCATGGAAAAAGCGGTCAAAATCCCGATGGCGGCCGCGCAGCGCTTCGTATTCGGATTGCGGCAGGAAGTAGATCAGGCTGTCCTCAATCAGCACTGCACGGATACCGGGGTCTTCCTTGAGCAGGCCATTAAGAGCAAAGCTTTCGCCTTCCGCCAGGCGGTCCAGAAGCTCGTCTTCCTCGTTGCGCAGTTCCACGGCGCCGTTGCGCAATATGCGCAGTCCCTGTTCACGGGTTTGATGATCAAAGACGTGGCCGTTGCGGAAATAGCCGATTTCCATCCGGTGCACGACCTCGCTCAGCTCATCCTCGGGCAGTGCGTTGAAGGGCATGATCTGATGAATGAAGTCGGCAATCGCTGCCAGCTCAGGAGTCAGAGCGGATTCACTCACGACGGAAGTCCTCGCCAAAGGCTGTCTCGTAGTCCATGAAATGGGTGCCTGTCTCACTGTAGTAGTAGGCGTCATTGGACTGCAGCACCAGGCGCAGTGTGGCATCCTCGAATCCCTCTGCGGGGACTTCGCCTTCCCAGCGATGCTGATCGCCGTTCACAGTGCTGAGTGAGCCTGGCTGATCCGCGGATTCCGGATCCAGAGTCCAGGCAGCCTGGGCGCCCTGCAGTGGGAAGTGTGAATCTATGGTCAGCCGGACCCGTTCCGGTCCGCTGGGTTCCGCACGCACTTCCACCTCAAAGTTGCCATTACGCAGTGTGCATTCGCCGCTTGAATAGCGGCAGTTGGACTGATCGGCCAGCTTGTAGTGACCGCCGGCCTGGGCCTGCTCAGGGTCTTCTCCCACCAGCTGGTCGGTGGCGATCCAGCCCAGGATGGCCAGCACCGGGGCGGCGAGCATCGCGATAATGATGTGCTTGTTGCGAAACATGGTGGTGCCTCTCTGTGTTGCCCGTTGGGCCAGTCAATGTTCCCGCAAGGGCTCGAAAGCGAGTGCCTCAAGCCCTTGCGGGAACACCGTTGCCGGTGTTCCCGGCAGCAGAGCGGCGGTTTGACCGCGCCTGCTGCCGCAATGGCACCCGTCAGTGGATGTCCGGTGCCAACCGTGCGCCTACCGGGACCCGAACGTCGTCGATCAGATCCTGGATTTCCTTCGGCGGTTCGGTGGTCATCTTCGACACCACAATGGCCACGATGAAGTTGCAGATCGCGCCGACCGCGCCAAAGGCGTTGGGTTCAATGCCAAAGAACCAGTTCTCGGGCATGGGGCCCAGGAACGAGGTGCTTTCGACAAACATTACACCCGTATG
>LKMJ01003011.1_pt1 | contig 15627 bp, 13 predicted proteins | sample 643391 | NCBI WGS metagenome assembly LKMJ01 (sample SAMN04112250, study PRJNA286221) | soda lake metagenome | biome: soda lake; feature: Kulunda Steppe; material: water; isolation source: sample PL-Br10 brine of Picturesque Lake | place: Russia: Kulunda steppe | collected 2010-07
CGAATTCCTCGCCACCCTCGACTACCCGAACCTGGAGCGCGACTACGAGTTCGTGTCGCTGGTCCACCCGGACGAATACCCGATCACCCACGGCCGCCTCGGCTCCGGCAGCGGACTGGACGCCGCTATCCGCGACTACGACGACATCTTCACCGAGGAACACGTCGCCCACTCCAACGCCCTGCACAGCCACCGCTCGGACTCCGGCGAACCGGTGTTCATGGGCCCGCTGGCGCGCTTCGCCCTGAACCGCGAACGCCTGACCCCGCGCGCCGCCGAACTGGCCGAGCGCGCCGGGCTGGGCGCGGCCTGCCGCAACCCGTTCCGCAGCATCCAGGTGCGCATGATCGAGATCGTGCTCGCCTTCGAGGAGGCCCTGCGCCTGGTGGACGGCTACCGGACCGCACCGGGCGAACCCGCGCTGCCGGTCACGCCGCGCGCCGGCACCGGCTTCGGCGCCACCGAGGCCCCGCGCGGCATCTGCTACCACCGCTACACTACCGACGACGCGGGCCTGATCACCGATGCGAAAATCGTCCCGCCCACCTCGGTCAACCAGCCCACCATCGAGGCCGACCTGCGCGAACTGGTGCAGACCCACCTCGACCTGCCGGACGACGAACTGCGCCACCACTGCGAGGTCGCCATCCGCAACTACGATCCCTGCATCTCCTGCGCCACCCACTTCCTCGACCTCACCGTCGACCGCCAGTGAGGCCCAGCACAAGACGGGACGTTTGATTCTGCGCGAGCCAAGATCGTCGTTCTGTTAGAGTAAAGGTATAATTTCTATACCATTCATTCATATGAAAGCGAAGACATTTGACGAGCGCTTTGACAGCGGAGAAGAGATGACCGATGCCCTCGATCTATCCGGGGCCCAGCGGCCGCTCCGCAAACAGCGGCGGGTAAACGTGGACTTCCCGGACTGGATGATCGAGTCGCTGGACCGAGAAGCCAGCCGACTGGGTGTCACCCGCCAGTCGATCATCAAGATCTGGCTTGCGGAGCGGCTGGAAACGACCACTGCCGCCCGGAAAAGCGAGGGCACGCCCCGTTAGCCACCGCCAGGTATCGACCGGGAGCGCCCCGTGGCACGACCATCCGGACAGAACCCTCAGGAAAAACCGCTGTTTTCGGCCTCCGAGACCGAAGAGCGGCACTCGGATCTGAGCGACGGGCGCCGCGAAGAAATTGTCCGGGCGGCACGAAACACCCCCATAGCCCGGGAACGCCCGCAAAAGGGATTGGCTACGGCTCCCGCAGTGCCAATCACCGGCAAAGGGCCGTTGGTCATCGGCATCGGCAACCCCTGGCGCGGCGACGACGGTATCGGCCATGCCGTGGTGGACGCGCTGGCCGACACCCCGGGCCTCGCCACCGCGAAAAGCCACGGCGAGCCTGCCGAACTGATGGAGCTGTGGCAGGGCCATGATCCGGTGATCCTCGTCGATGCCATCGTCACCGGCGCCGCCCCCGGCACCCTGCACCGGCTGGACGCCCGCGAGCCCCTGCCGCGCGGCGCCCGTTACTCCTCCCACGGCATCGGCCTCGCCGAGGCCGTGGAACTCGCCCGTTCCCTCGGCGAGCTCCCGGAAACTCTCATCGTCCACGGCATCGAACCTGCCCGCCTTGAGGACGGCGCGTGTCTCTCACCCGAGACCCTCGACACCCTTGCCCGGGTCGTCACCCGGATCACAAAGGACCTCGACGAGGCTGTATCCCGATCCCACCCGGCTCTCTGAATCGGTTCAGCCCAACGCCAGAAATGCGCCACCCCCTTCCGCAGCCCGCAGGCGTTACGGGAAAGGCCGCACAGACCGGCGCGCGAAGCCGGGCCGCACGTAAAACGGGCCCCGGAATCGCTTCCGGGGCCCGTTGGAGCTGGATCCTCAGGGACTTATGCCATCAATCCCGGGGCCGGCTTCTTGCGCCGGCGCAGGGACCAGCCAAGCATCACGAGACCGAGACCCACGAGAAGCAGCGAGCCGGGCGCCGGGATTTCGCCATGTCCGTTGTCCCGGTAGTAAATCGAGACGTGCGAGATGTCGCGGTCGTTGCCCTGGCCCGGCAACGGAAACGGCGGGCTGGTGAACGGGGTGGCATAGTCTCCATTCAGGGCTCCGGTTGTGATGTCATAGGCGACCAGGTTGGTATTGCCGCCATCCTTGAAGACCATCATCAGGTTATCGAAACTGGCCCAGAAATCGAGGTCCACCAGACCCCAGGTCCCGCTCTCGGCGTCACCGTCGAAACTCACAATGGTGGCCGGGTCACCCGGGTCCGGTGTAAGGGCGTCGCCGTCATCGTCGTACTTGCCGTCGAACGACCAGTCCGAGTAGCCGAAGAACGCGGTATTGTTGATGAGCGTGGGGCTGTCATTCTGGTTGCCATCGAGCGGCTCCAGAATCTGGCAGCCCTGGTTGGGATTGACCTTGTTTTCCAGGCCCCCGTCGACGTCCGAACAGTTGATCAAACTGGCGGAAGCCGGTCCAGCCACGAGCATGCTGCCCGCGAGGAGAAAAGCGAGGGTTCCGCTGCGCGAAACTGTCTTGTCCATGATAGCTACCTCCATGGTATGCGAGGGCAGATTGTGGTTTGGGTGCTGCACTCATACATGGATATGCAACATTCGCGCCCGACGGAATGGGCGGCCTCTCCCCCTTTGAGAACAAAGGCTTGCGTTTCGGGGCCCAACCAGGGGCACAGGGGCGACCACGAACCGTAAAGTATGTGGACAGCCCCCGGGACGACGAAGAGCACGGCCGGAGGGCTCGCGCGGTGCGGGCGGATGTGCCGCAATGACTGGTGTGGTGCGACATACGGCCGGATTCCTCCCCGGGTTCGATGGGCGTGGCCAACGGCGCTGCCCGGGCCCGGGCGTGCGGGTGCGGCCCGATGCTGTAAAGCGATCGGACAGCCTGTCGGTGCGAGCATGGCCGCTGCGGGGTGAAAAACATCCGGGGCCCGCTTCCCGGGGTGCCACCCCCACAAGTCATTAAATGCAGGGGCTCGAGCGCGAACGTGTACATTGATCAGTGTTTCCCTAGTATGTGGGTATCAGCAAACCCGTTCCGCCGTCCGAGAGCAGTCCATGCCGCCACCGAGCGATGATCCCACAGTCCAGGCCCTGCCAATCGTCGGTGTCGGGGGCTCCGCGGGTTCACTCCAGCCCCTTCAGTCCTTTCTGGCCCACCTGCCTGCCGACACCGGGGCGGCCTACGTCATCGTCACCCACCACCCCAGGGGCGAACGCAGTCTGCTGCCGGAGATCCTGGGGCCGCACACGGCCCTGCCGGTACAGATGGTCGAGGAAGGCGAGGCGCTGGCGCCGGACCGCGTGTATGTAGCGCTTCCGGACGACGGCTGGGTCCTGTTCCGGGGACAGCTGATGCGTTCGCGCGAGCCCCTGGAACGCCCCGGCAACGGCCCTCCCCACCCCATTGATACCCTCTTCCGTTCACTGGCGGAGGGGGCAGCACACCGGGCCATCGCGATTGTTCTCTCCGGAACGGGCAGCGACGGCACCCTCGGGGTCCAGGCCATCAAGTCGCGCGAGGGCATGGTCATGGCCCAGGCCACGGATACCGCCGAGTTCGGCGACATGCCGGGCAATGCCATCGCCACCGGGCAGGTGGACTACGTGCTGCCCGCGGCCGACATGCCAGCCACCCTGACCGGCTATCTCCGTTCCCGGGGTGACCGCCAGAAGGCCCTGGCGGATCATGCCCCTCTGATCCCGCAAAACCTGCTGGCCCGGATCCTGAACCAGGTCCGGCAGCGCACCGGCCACGATTTTTCCGGGTACAAGACCAGCACCCTGCATCGCCGCCTGGAACGGCGCATGGACCTGCGGCAGATCGTGGATGCCGAGGAATACCTGACCTATCTGCAGACGCATCCCGAGGAAATCGACCTGCTCTTTCAGGAGTTCCTGATCAGTGTTACCAACTTCTTCCGGGATCCCCCGGTCTGGACCACGCTGGCAGAGGAGCTGCTGCCGGCCATGCTGCAACGGGCAGCCCGGACGGGGCAGGAGTTCCGCGCCTGGGTGGTGGGCTGTGCGACCGGGGAAGAGGCCTACACGCTGGCCATCCTCGTCCGGGAATGTATCGAGCACTGGGAGCAGGCCCCGGAGGTCCGGATCTTCGCCACCGATGTGGATCAGGCGGCCATCAACATCGCACGGGCGGGACGCTATCCGGCGGGCATTGCCCAGGATCTGACCGAGGCACGGGTGCGCCGGCATTTCTCGGCCGAAAACGACGCCTACCGGATCGGCCGGGAGGTGCGGGACATGGTGGTGTTCGCCGAGCACAACGCGCTGCAGGACCCGCCGTTCACCGGGCTGGATCTCATTACCTGCCGCAACCTGTTGATCTATCTGGAGCGTGACCGTCAGGAGCGTCTCCTGGCGCTGTTCCGTTACTCCCTGCGCAGCCAGGGTCTGCTGCTGCTGGGCGCATCGGAAAGCCCGGATTACCACAGCGAGGCCTTCTCGGTCGCGGACAAGGAAAGCCGGATCTTCCGCGTCGCCGAGGGGGGCCTGCCGTCGCTCCTGCCGGAGATGCCGGGGCCCAGCCGTCACCATCGGGCACTGCCCTCCCAGGAAAGCAGCGACAGCCCGGCCACCGGAACCGGGAACAGCCTCGCCCGCAATGTGGAACGCCTGCTGGCCCTGCAGTTCGCTCCGCCGACAGTGGTGGTCAATGACCGCGGGGAGGTGGTGTACATTCACGGACGCACCGGGCGCTTCCTGGAACCCGCCAGCGGCCCCGCGCGGAATCAGATCCTGGAGATGGCTCGGCCGGGGCTGCGGGCGCCGCTGTCCCAGGCGTTGAAGGACGTGACCGGCAGCGATACCGATCACGTGACCCGCGAGGTGCAGGTCCAGACCAACGGCGATACCGAGCCGGTCCGGCTGGAAGTCCGGCGGATCCGGACACCCGCCGCCCTTTCGGGATTCCGCCTGGTGGCCCTGCATTCGGTCCCTGCCGTGGACCCGGCGGAAGCATCCATTGAATCGTGTGCGACGGCAGCCGCCCCGGAAGGCGGCAATACCGCGGACGCAACCCGGCTGAAGCGGGAGCTGGAGGCCCTGCGTCAGGACAAGCAGTTCGCGGTCAAGGAACTGCAGTCCTCCAACGAGGAGCTGCAGTCCCTTAACGAAGAACTGCAGTCCATGAACGAGGAGCACCAGAGCAGCAACGAGGAGCTGGAAGCTGCCAAGGAGGAAGTCGAGTCCCTCAACCAGGAGCTGCGCAGCGTCAATACCGAGCTGCAGACCCGGGTGGATGACCTGACCGAGGCCAACGATGACCTCAAGAACCTCCTGGAGAGCACCCACCTCGCCATCCTGTTCCTGGATGAATCCCTGAACATCAAGCGCTTTACCATGCCCGCGCAGACCCTGATCGCGGTACGCCCCTCCGACATCGGCCGCCCTTTGAGGGAGCTGACCACCAGGCTTTGCTACGACTCCCTCGAGGCGGACGCCGAGGCGGTTCTGGACAGCCTGATCCCCCGCGAGGTGAAGGTGCAGACACAGACCGGTCACTGGTATCTGCTGCGCATCCAGCCCTACCGCAGCACCCGGAACGTGATTCGCGGGGTGGTGTGTACCTTCCAGGACATTCAGGCCGCTCAGGGGGTAGCCCGTCCCGAGGCATTCTTCCGGGCGGTCGTCGACACCGTTCGCGAGCCCCTGCTGGTCCTGAATTCGGAGTTGCGGGTGGTGTCCGCCAACGACGGCTTTTATCGCAGCTTTCCCCTGACCCCGGAGTCGGTGGAAGGCCGAAGCCTGTTCAAGCTGGCAGACGGGCAGTGGAACCACCCGGAATTGCGGGCCCTGCTGACCGAGGTCCTGCCGCAGAACAAGGCCTTCCACGACTTCGAGCTGACAGCGGATTTCGGCGACCCGGAGTCGACCGGCCTGCTCCTGAACGGCCGTCGCCTGGAACTGGAGGACGACGCGAGCATGATCCTGCTCACCATGGAGTTCCGGAGACCGGTGTCCCGGGCCCCGGAACCCGCCGCAAGGAGCCCCGACCATGGACCATGACGACCCGAAACCCCTTCCGCCCGAGGCCCTGCGCGAAGCGGCCCGTCAGCGCCTGGGGCGCGGCCTGACGGACATCTCCGAACGGACCGATGCGGATACCCGGGCCCTGGTGGCGGAGCTGGAGCTGCATCAGGAGGAGCTGAGGATCCAGAACGAGGTGCTGCAACAGGCACGGGACCACCTGGAAACCGCCCGGGATCGCTACCGGGACCTGTTCCAGCAGGCCCCGATGGGTTACCTGATCCTGGACGACGAGGGTCGGATACGGGAGGCCAACCGGGCCGCCACCGAACTCCTCGCCCCGGGAACCGATGTCACCGACCAGCCCCTGTCCGCTTTCGTGGCCACCGAATCCCAGGATGCACTGCACCTGCACCGCCGTGCACTGACCGGCGCGGGGAAGGCCCATGTTGTGGACGAACTGAACCTGGTGGGCGACGGCTCAAGCCCGCGGACCGTGCGCATGGACACGGTGGCGGAACGCAACAAGGACGCCGCCGAGGCCCGGTTCCGTTGTGCCCTCATGGATATCACGGAACGCCGCCGCGCGGAGGATCAGCTCCGGATCGCGGCCCATGTGTTCGAGGACGCCGGCGAGGCCATCGTGGTGACGGATCCGGCCGGCCGCATCCAGACCGTCAACCAGGCCTTCACCCGCATTACCGGCTACACCAGCAGCGACGCCATGGGCGTCAAAATCGGCCGCCTGCTCAAATCCGGACGCCACAGCCAGGCCTTCTACGAAGAAATGTGGGAAGGCATCAACCAGCGCGGCTTCTGGGAGGGGGAGATCTGGAACCGGCGAAAGAACGGGGATGTTTACCCGGAATGGCTGACCATCAACCGCGTGGATGACAATGTCGGCCAGCCCCGTTACTTCGTGACGGTCTTTTCGGACATCAGCCAGCTCAAGGATTCCCACCGGGAGGTCGAATACCTGGCCAACCACGATGCGCTGACCGGCCTGTCGAACCGCAACCTGTTCCAGGACCGACTTCTCCAGGCCATTGCCCAGGCCCGGCGCGACGGGAAACAGGCGGCCCTGCTGTTCCTCGATCTGGACGATTTCAAGACCATCAATGACACCCTGGGCCACGAGGTGGGCGACGAGCTGCTGGTCGAAGTGGCCTCCCGGCTGCAGGAGGTGGTGCGTGACGTGGATACGATCGCGCGCCTGGGCGGCGATGAGTTTACGGTCATCCTCGCCGACACTCACACCGACGAAGCCGCCTCGATTGCCCGGCGCCTGGTGGCGACCCTTGCTCGCCCGTTTGAAGTCCGGGGCCGAAGCCTGCGTGTCACCTGCAGCATCGGCCTGGCGCTGTACCCCGACGACGGCGAGGATGCGGACACCCTGTCCCGCGCAGCCGACATGGCCATGTACCGGGCCAAGGCCGACGGCCGCAACCGGCTGCGTCTGTACGAACCGGCACTGCACCGGCGCCTGATGGAAGACTGCAGCCTGGAGGACGCGCTGCGCCGGGCTCTGGTCAACGACGAACTGCGCCTCGTCTATCAGCCCCAGTTCGACGCAGGCGATCCGGAACGGCTCGTGGGCGCGGAGGCCCTGCTGCGCTGGGAGCACCCGGAGAGGGGAGCGGTCAGCCCGGGACACTTCATACCCGTTGCGGAGAAATCCGACCTGATCACCGAGCTGGGCCGGCGGGTGGAGAAGATCCTGTGCGAACAGGTGGGCGCCTGGCGGGCGGCCGGGCTCGACCCGCCCCCGATCTCCTTCAATGTCTCGCCCCGGGACTTTCGGGAAGGGGAGTTCGCCACGGCGCTGTTCCAGTGCATGACGCACCACGGCATCGGCGCAGACCAGCTCCAGCTGGAGTTCACCGAGGGCACGCTTACCGAGCGCTCCGATATCGTCCACGAGGAGATCCGCAGGCTTCACCAACAGGGGATCCACCTGGCCATCGACGATTTCGGGACCGGTTACTCCTCCCTGATCAACCTCAAGCGGCTCCCCCTCGCCGAGCTCAAGATCGACAAATCCTTTGTGGACGGGCTGGGCACGGACGAGAACGACGAAGCCATTGCCCGCGCCAGCCTCGCCATGGCACGCGCCCTGGCCCTGCGGACGGTAGCCGAGGGCGTGGAGACCCCGCAGCAGCTGGCCTGGCTGCGGGCGCACGGCTGTGACCGTGTCCAGGGCTTCCTCCTTGCGCATCCTCTCGAGGCGGAGGATTTCCGGGCCATGCTGCAGGGCACCCGAAGAGCCCGATAATCCGGATCCAGGATCATGCCTGCGCGAAGCTGGGGCCGTCGTCGGCAACCCCGCGGGCAAGGGTCTAGACTTCAGGGAAGCACTGATCCGGTGCACGTTCGTGCTGGCACCCCGCTAACCATGACACCGGAGCGCAAGGAGAAAGTCCATGAGTCCGGTCCGCATTCTCGGTATCGTCCTGCTGGTCGCAGGGATCGTGATTCTTTATTTTGGCTGGCAGACTTCGCAGGGCTTGGTCGAACAGGCCCACGAGACCCTGACCGGCCGGTTCACGGATGAAACCACGTGGTATTTCATCGGGGGCGGTGTGGCCGTAGTCCTGGGGCTGCTGCTGACGATATTTGGCGTCAAACGTTAAACCCCGGGCATTTTCCGGGGGCAGGGCTGTCCTACTCGTACAGGCAGGAGCGCCCTGCTCCTCCGTCTCGCAAGCAGGTTTTCCATGTCCGCACACACCCCTCCCGTCGCCTGGACCTCGGCCATCTTTTTCGCCCTGTCGAATCTGGCCGCACTCACGCTGGTGCCCTGGTGGGGTCTCACACAGGGTTTCAGTGGCGCAGCCTGGCTGTTCTTCGGACTGTTCCTGGTATTGAGCGGGCTGGGGATCACGGTCGGCTATCACCGCCTGTGGGCGCATCGCAGCTTCAAGGCGCGGGGCCCGCTGCGCGTGATTCTGGCGCTTTGCGGGGCGCTGGCGCTGCAGAACAGTATCTACAACTGGAGTGCCCGGCACCGCGTGCATCATGGCTACGTGGATGACGTGGAACGCGACCCGCATTCCATCAAGCGCGGCTTCTGGCACGCCCACATGGGATGGATGCTGCGCAACTGGCCCGCCAGCCGGGCCGATTATTCACGCGCGAAGGACCTGACGAAGGATCCGGTGGTGATGTGGCAGCACCGCCATTACTGGACCCTGGTTTGGGGGCTGAACCTGGGGCTGCCCTTGCTGCTGGGGCTGGTGTTCGGGGACGTGATCGGCATGCTGCTGCTGGCGGGCGTGCTGCGGCTGGTGCTCAGTCACCATTTCACGTTCTTTATCAACTCCCTGGCGCACTGGTGGGGATGGCGCCCCTACAGTGACGAGAATACCGCCGTGGACAACGGCCTGGTCGCGTTGCTCACCTGGGGCGAGGGGTACCACAACTTCCACCATGCCTTTCAGGGCGACTACCGCAACGGCGTGCGCTGGTGGCAGTACGACCCCTCGAAGTGGCTGATCAACCTGCTGGCGTGGACGGGGCTGGTGCATGACCGGCGCTGGACGCCGCGCTTCAAGATCCTGCGCGCGCGGCTGCACACCGAGTTCCGCCGCCTGCTGAACGCCGATGCGGCCGGGCCGATGCACGACACCTGGCGCGCGACCGTGGAGCGCGAGTACCAGCACTTCCGCGATACGGTGAACCAGTGGCAGCAGGTGCAGGCGGACAACATGCGGGCCGGACGCGAGGCCCTGAACGACCGCTGGCTGCGCACGGAACTGCGCACCCGATTCAAGGAGCTGGAGTATCGCCTCAAGATGCAGCGCCGCCGCCTGCGCGCGCTGTCGGCCTGCCACCGGACGCCATCGGCTTCCGCCTGACGCCGTGCCCTCCCGGGAGTTCAGGGACCCGGGGAGTCCATTGAAGCGGACACCCCGGTCGAGCTCGGGCATGCGCCCGCCGCCCCGTCACGCTATGCCGTGTCGTCGGCGATCTTTTTCGCCACGCGATCGGCGACCTTGCCACGCACCACCACCTCGTCGGCTCCGGCCTCACGCGCGGCCTTGAGCATGCTCCCTTCCACATGCGGGCCAAAGGCGAGGATGGCGGCACCCGGACAGCGTTCACGCCAGGTCGACACACTCGCGACGTCCCGTGCACCCAGGTCGATCACGATCAGGTCGGGGGCTGCGGGCTCGCCGCTGCCGGTCACTTCGGCACCGGCCGCGCGCCAGCGCGATTCGAGCCGCACGCGGGTCATCAGGTCGGGGGTGTCGATGTGGATCTGCATGGATGTCGGGCTCCGTTCAGTGGGTGTCCGCCGCCCGTACCCGTCGAACATGCCGGATGACATCCGCGGCGAACGGGATGGAGAGGACAACGCCGGATCGAGGAACCCGGGGTGCCAACCCCGAAGGGGCTCGGCCGCCCGTTGTTGATCAAAACGGGCGCGCGCACGGCGTTGCGGCTCCCTTGTGCAGAATGCTGCACGGCGGTCACCGCGCCTTGTTCGCACGCAAAAGCGACTCGAGCGCGAACGTGCACATGGATCAGTGTTTCCCTGGCAGAAACATCGACGGTTTCCAGGTTTCGTTCTTTTCCATGCCGCCTCCCTGCAGCCATTATAGGAAGGAACCAGTCTACCTTAAGGAAACCGGGACGGGGAGACACTGAACCATGCACGAACATTCGCTGATGGCCGACTTGCTGCGCAAGATCGAACAGGTGGCGGCCGACAACAACGCCGAGCGCGTGACCCGGGTCCGGGTGTGGCTCGGGGCGCTGTCGCATATCACGCCGGAGCATTTCCGCGAGCATTTCGAGGACAGCACCCGCGGCACGCTGGCCGAGGGCGCCGAACTGGAGGTGGAGGCCTCGGACGACGACACCCACCCCGAAGCCCAGCAGATCCTGCTGCGGAACCTGGACGTGGTGTGAACGACCCCGCCCGTGCACGCTGGCGCCTGATCGTCGCGGGCCGGGTGCAGGGCGTCGGGTTCCGGCCGTTCGTCGCCCGTCAGGCCCGTCGGCTGGGGCTGACGGGGGCGGTCGCGAACACCCCGGAAGGGGTCGTGATCGAGATCGAAGGGCCGCAGGCGGCACTGAAGTCCTTCCGCCATTCCCTGGAGGAGGACGGCCCGCCGGCCGCACGCGTGGACCTGATCACCGCCACCACGATTCCGCCGCTCGGCGATGCGGATTTTTACGTCCGCACCAATCATGCCGCCGGCGGGGGCGCTCCCGCACTGGCCCCCGACCGCGCGCCCTGCCCGGCGTGTCGGGCCGAAATCCGTGACCCGGCTGCGCGGCGGTTCCGCTATCCGTTCACCGCCTGTGCCGACTGCGGACCGCGCTGGAGCATCGCGACCGACCTGCCCTGGGACCGGGCCCACACCACGCTGGCGGCGTTCCCGCTGTGCCCGGCCTGCCGGACGGAGTTCGAAGATCCGGAGGATCGGCGCTTCCACGCCGAGGCCATGGCCTGCCCCGCCTGCGGCCCGCAACTGACGCTGCGCACGCCGGACGGGGGCGCGCGGAGCACCGGCGACGACGCCCTGCGCGCGGCGGTGGACACCCTGCGCGAAGGGGGCATTCTGGCCCTGAAGGGGACGGGCGGCTTCCAGCTGCTGGTGGATGCCACCCGTCCGGAAGCGGTCGCGCGGCTGCGCCGGCGCAAGCAGCGGCCGGAGAAACCACTGGCGATCATGCTGCCGGGTCGGGCCGAAACGGATACGCTCGCCCGCATCGACGATGTCGAGCGGGCGCTGCTGGAATCCCCGGAGGCCCCCATCGTACTGGTCGAGGGCCGGCCGGAGGCACCGCTGGCCGAGGGGGTCGCCCCGGGGCTCGGACGTCGCGGACTGATGCGCCCGTCCACCCCGCTGCATGTCCTGCTGCTGGACGACTTCGGCGAGCCGGTGGTCTGCACTTCCGGGAACCGCAGCGGCGAGCCCCTGTGCATGGAGGGCGACGAGGCGGTTGCCCGGCTGGGCGATATCGCGGACGCGATCCTGGATCACGACCGGCCGGTCGCACGGGCGCTGGACGACTCCGTGTTCCAGGTCGCCGCCGGCGAACCCCAGTGCCTGCGACTGGGGCGCGGCTGCATGCCAACGCGCGTGCCACTACCTGCGGGGGAGCCCGCGGTTGCGCCCGCGCCGGTCACCCTGGCCCTGGGCGGGCAGCTCAAGGCAGCGCCCGCCCTGGCGCTCGGGAATGAAGTGGTGGTCGGCGCCCATGTCGGCGACCTGGAAAGCGACACGGCATTACAGCGGCTGAACCGCGAGGCCCGGGCGCTGGGGGAGCTCTGCGGGGTGGACATCGAACGGGTCGCCTGCGACCGGCACCCGGATTACGCCTCCACGCGCCTGGCCGAAACCTGGAACCTGCCGCTCACGCGGGTACAGCATCATCATGCCCATGCGGTCGCTGCCCTCGCGGAGCACGGCGTGCGCGAACCGGCGCTGGCCCTGGTGTGGGACGGGGCCGGGCTGGGCGACGACGACACGCTGTGGGGCGGCGAGTGCCTGAGCCTCGACCGTGACGGGAGCTGGCGCCGCAGCGGGCATCTGCGACCGTTCCGCCTGCCCGGGGGCGAGGCCGCCATGCGCGAACCGCGGCGCGCGCTGCTGGGTCTGCTGCATGCCCGGTACCACGGCGATCGCGCGGCCCTCGAGGCCAGCCCCGCGCGCGCCCTGTTCACCGCAGCGGAATGGCGGCCGCTGCTCGCCTGCCTGGACCGGGGGATCAACGCCCCGGTGACCTCCAGTGCGGGAAGGCTGTTCGATGCGGTCGCGGCACTCAGCGGCCTGCGCATCGCCGCCGGCTACGAAGGGCAGGCCGCGCTACACGTACAGGAAGCCGCGGAAGCGGCAGGGCACCCGGACGACCGGGCACGGTACGGTGATCCAGACGCGATCCCGCTGGATACCGATCTTGCACCCTGGCAGGGCGACTGGGCCCCGCTGGTCGATGCCCTGCTCGCGGAACGCGCGGCGCGGCCGGTGGACGCGCCCGCACGCATGGCCACGCGGCTGCACCGGGCGCTCGCGGGATTCGCGGTCGCGGCGGCCCGCGCCAATAACCGGGAAACCGTGGCATTGACCGGCGGATGCTTCCAGAATCGGCATTTGCTGCAACAATGCGTGGACGCCCTGCGGGCGGCCGGTTTCCGCCCGCTCTGGCCGCAGCGCATCCCGCCCGGCGACGGCGGGCTGGCGACCGGCCAGGCCGTGATTGCAAGACGGGCGACCTCGCCCGTGCGAACCACCGACGGAGACTGAGACCATGTGCTTGGCCATCCCCGGCCGCATCGACCACGTGGAGGAGGCGGACGATCCGCTGTTCCGCCAGGCGCGCGTCGCGTTCGGCGGCGTCACCCGAACGGTCTCTCTGGCCTGCACGCCGGAGGCCGGGCCGGGCGACTACGTGCTGGTGCATGCCGGCATCGCGATCGCCACCCTCGACGAGGCGGCCGCCGAACGCACCCTGGCGGCGCTGCGCGAAATCCCCGGGCACGATCCGTCCGCTCCGGAGGCTCCGTGAAGCACCTCGACGAATACCGCGACCCGGCGCTGATCCTGCAGCAGGTCGAGGCGATCCGCGCGGCCTGCACCCGGCGCTGGACGCTGATGGAGGTCTGCGGCGGCCAGACCCACGCGATCCTGCGCCACGGGCTGGATGAATTGCTGGCCGACTCGGTCGAGCTGCTCCACGGGCCCGGCTGCCCGGTCTGCGTGACCCCGGCCGAGACCCTTGATCAGGCGGTACTGCTGACCCGCCGCCCGGAGGTGATGCTGTGCACCTTCGGCGACATGCTGCGCGTACCGGGCGCGCTGGGCGACCTGAACGCCGCGCGCGCGGCCGGGGGCGACGTGCGCGTGATCTACTCGCCGCTGGATGCTGTCGCACTGGCGCGGGAACACCCGAAGCGCGAGGTGGTGCTGCTGGCGGTGGGCTTCGAGACCACCGCCCCGGCCGCCGCCATCGCGGTGCTGCAGGCCGAGGCCCTGGGCCTGACCAACCTGTCGCTGCTGGTCTCGCACTCACTGGTGCCGCCGGCGATGGAGGCCCTGCTGACCGACCCGGACAGTCGCATCCAGGGCTTTCTGGCCGCCGGACACGTCTGCACGGTGGAAGGTGCAGACGTCTACCGGACGATCGCCGAACGCTTCCGGATTCCCATCGTGGTGACGGGCTTCGAGCCGGTGGACCTGCTGGCCGGGATTCGGGCCTGCGTGGAGCAGCTGGAACGCGGCGAAGCGCGGGTGGAGAACCGCTACGACCGGGCCGCCCGCGATGACGGCAACGCCGCCGCGCGCGATGCGGTCACCCGCGTGTTCGAGCCGGTGGAACGCGAGTGGCGCGGGATGGGCCGCCTGCCCGCCAGCGGCCTGGGCCTGCGTCCGGAATACGCGCGCTTCGATGCCCTGAAGCGCTTTGACCTGGCCGGGACCGAATCCGGAGGAGACGGTCCCTGTATCGCCGGCCAGGTGCTGCGCGGGCTGAGCCGACCCACCGACTGTCCGGCCTTCGGCCGCGAATGCACCCCGGATCACCCCCTGGGGGCGCCGATGGTCTCCTCCGAGGGGGCCTGTGCGGCCTACCTCCACTACCGGGGCGAGACATGACCACCGAGGTCGTGCGGCTGGCACATGGCGGCGGGGGCCGGCTGCAGGCCGGGCTGCTGGACGAGGTGATCCTGCCGGCCCTCGGCGCCCGCGCCTGCGGCGCCCCCGATGCGGCCGTGCTCGACGCGCCGGGCGGGCGCCTGGCCATGACCACCGACAGCTTCGTGGTGCGGCCGCTGTTCTTTCCCGGCGGCGACATCGGCCGCCTCGCGGTACACGGCACGGTCAACGACCTGGCGATGGCCGGGGCGCGTCCGCGCTGGCTGACCCTCGGACTGATCCTGGAAGAGGGACTGCCCCTGGACGACCTGCGCCAGATCCTCGCCTCGGTACGCACGGCTGCCGAGGCATGCGGCGTATCCTTGGTGGCCGGCGACACCAAGGTGGTGGAGGCCGGGCATGGCGACGGGGTCTATATCAACACCACCGGCGCGGGCATCGTCCCGGAGGGCGTGCGGGTCGACCCGGCGACGATCCGGCCGGGCGACGTGCTGCTGGCCAGCGGCGACCTCGGGCGCCATGGCGTGGCCATCCTTGCCGCACGCGAGGACCTCGGCCTCGAGCCGCCCGTGCCCAGCGACAGCGCGGCGGTCGCTGCAGCCGTGGCGGCCCTGCTGGATGCCGGGGTGGCGGTACATGCACTGCGCGACCCGACCCGTGGCGGCGCCGTTGCCGCGCTGCAGGAGCTGGCCGACGCGTCCGGCTGCCGCCTGGTGCTGGAGGATGAGGCCATCCCCGTACGCGAAGACGTGCGCGGGGCCTGCGAGATCCTCGGGCTGGACCCGCTGCACTCGGCCTGCGAGGGCCGTTTCCTCGCGGCCGTCCCGGAGGATCACGCGGGGCAGGCACTGGCAATCCTGCGATCCGTTCCCGAGACCCGGGACGCGGTCGCCATCGGCCGGGCCGCGGCCGGCGACCCTGCGGTGATCCGGCGCCTGGCCACTGGCGTGGAACGCCGACTGGTCCTGCCGGCCGGAGAACAGCTCCCGCGCATCTGCTGAA
>LKMJ01003012.1_pt1 | contig 15622 bp, 14 predicted proteins | sample 643391 | NCBI WGS metagenome assembly LKMJ01 (sample SAMN04112250, study PRJNA286221) | soda lake metagenome | biome: soda lake; feature: Kulunda Steppe; material: water; isolation source: sample PL-Br10 brine of Picturesque Lake | place: Russia: Kulunda steppe | collected 2010-07
CCGTCTCGTTGCTGTTTTCGGTTGTCGGCTATCTGCTCGCACCGTGGCTGCTGCAGCTTGTTGGGGCGGTTCCCGGCACCGACGAGTACGGGATGGCGCTCGTGTACACCCGGACGATGTTTATTGGTATTCCGTTTATTTTCAGCTTTTTCGTCTTTCAGTCGCTGCTGCAGGGATGGGGCGACACCCGAACCCCGCTGTATCTGATGGCGCTCGGCGTCGGGCTCAACGTGATCGTCGATCCGTTTTTTATTCTGGGCTTTCAGGACAACGTCGTCTTTTCGTGGTTCGGCCTCCAGTCGCTTGAGGCGACGCTGTTTGCGGCGACCGGATTCGCTGGTTTCGGTGTTCAAGGAGCGGCGATTGCAACGATTCTCGCACGTGGAGTTGGGGCGGTACTCGGCATTTGGCTGCTGGTCTCGGGGTCAGTCGGAATCACAATCTCTGTGGCCGACTTCGCCCCCGATTGGGAGACAATCCGCCGGATCTTCTCGATTGGCGCGCCAGCCAGTCTCGAAGTCAGCACGAAAGCTCTCAGCATAACGATTCTGACTGCACTCGTCGCCATCACCGGCGCGGAAGCGGTCGCTGCCTACGGCATCGGCTCGCGTGTTACCTCAATGGTTGTCCTGCCCGCACTTGGGCTGGCTCGTGGGGTCGAGACCGTCGTTGGCCAGAACCTCGGAGCCCAGCAGGTCGAGCGCGCAAAACGTGGTGTTCGCATTGCGATCAGTATTGTTATTGGCTGCTTTCTGGTGTTCGGCGTTGGCGTCTATCTGTTTGCACCCCTCATCGTCAGCATCTTTGTGACCGGCATGGGCGCGGCGGCGGTCGTCGAGATCGGCGGCGAATATCTCCAGATCGTCGCTGTCAGCTACGTCTTTTTGGGGATGTTTTTCGTCATTCAAGGTGGGTTCCGCGGCAGCGGACGGACACGGCTGGCACTGCTGTTTTCGTTTATCGGCTACATTGTGCTTCGTTCGCTTTTGGCCTACGTGCTTGCAGTGCCGATGGGGTGGGGTGCAACAGGAATTTGGTACGGCGAGGCCGCCTCAAACGTGCTGATGGCCCTTCTCGTGTTTGCGTACTTCCGTCGTGGTAGTTGGACCAATCGACTGGTCGGCGAGGACGACTCGACCGACAGCACCACCAACCGCCAACCGCCCAGCGTTGACCAACCAGTAGAGACCGACTAACAACACGCAGTACTCAGGTAACCAGATAGTAGGGGTCGGCTTCGATTTTAGGTACAAGGAACTCCTGCATATCACCGGCTCGAACCCCCATTACGTTCAGCCCGTCGAGCGAGTAGTGATCCATGACGCCTGCGGCGACCATCGCATCCCGAAGCCCGTGGCGGTTCCAGAAGTACAGGTAGTTGTTTTTGTCGTAGTTTCGTTGGGTGATCTGGCTGACAGTGCCGTTCACACGGAGTTCGCCGTCGATCTCGACTGTCTCGGCGTAAGGGACATCACAGACGCGCTCGATGTAATGGAGCTGCGTCGAGACCAGCCACGGTGTGCCAATGTTGAGACACAGCACGTTATCCTCGCTGAGTTGGCCGTAACAGCCATTCGGTGAAAACGTATCCCGAAACACACAGCCCTCGAACCGGTAAGGGCCCTCAATAAGCACCGAATGAAGCGGATCTGGTGTCCGAGCGGTTGCCTCCTCGAAGAACAGCCCGGAGAACGCGCCCAGCTCTGGAGGTGTCTCTTCGAGGTCAAACACACCTGTCTCGCGGAACGATTTGGTGAACCCCGGGACGAGAATCGAATCGAACGCCGACCGTAACTTGTCGAGGATTGCCGCATAGGGATCGGTGTCGAGAGCGGTGTTGATGTCGCGCAAGCCGATATGAACGAACACGGTGGACTCCTCGGAGTACTGTTCGAGGACGGTATCGAGGACGGATTCGGCTGTGGGGCCACTCGGTCGGGGCTGTTGTTTTTTCAGATAGTGTTTCGCACTACACCACGCAGCCTTTGGGAGATGCGTCACAGTCTGTGTAGATACCTGATTCATGCTGGCCTCCCGTTGTGCCGTACCGACGAGACGCGCTGACAACGACTCGACACCGGTGTCTCGACACCGATGGGCCGACGCGGCTTGTAGGTTGTTCTGCCGATGGCCAACTGGATACTGACTGTCGGTACGACAGACCAACACCACACGGAGTGAAAACGAACCAGCGACCATCTGGTTGCCGGCTGTGTCGGTCGGGCTGAATAACCGACCCCGACAGCGGTAGGAAGGCCATAACAAACACTGAACCGACACCCACTGATCGCATGAAAAAGCGACATCTGACGAGAGCATCACGGACGGACTCGACGAGTGAGATGTGGTGGCTAACCGATCAGCTCCAACCGATGGTGTGTGATCGCTAATGCGTGTGCAGTTCGATCTCGCACATCCCGCACATGTCCACCTGTTCAAAAACGCGATTCGGACGCTCGCAGCCGACGGCCACAGCGTCGCAGTCAGCTCTCGACAAAAAGAGGTGACAACTGATCTGTTGGATGCCTACGGCATTGACCACACAGTACTGTCGACCAAAGGGACAACCACCGCCGAACTCATCAGCGAGTGGTCGATCCGCGAGGTTCGGACGCTTCGATACATGCTGAAGTTCGATCCGGATGTCGTCGTCAGCCGCGCGCTTCCCTCTGCGGTGCATGCTGCTGCGCTGACGGGGACGACCAACGTCGTGGTGACCGACACCGAGTACTCCTGGAAAGTCGCCAAACTGATCGCGCCTTTCGTCGAGTACTGGTGTACGTCCGAACACTTCAGCCATGAGTTTGGCGACACGCACCGCCGCCATGCGGGCTTCGACGAACTCGCGTATCTCCATCCCAACTGGTTCGAACCCGACGCCGACAGACTCCGCGAACACGGAATCGATCCGGACGAACCCTATTTCGTGTGTCGGTTTGTCTCGATGGGGGCTCACCACGACGTTGGCCGTGCAGGCTTTTCGCTGGCGGCCAAACGGAAGCTCGTCGAGGCGCTCTCCGAACACGGCACCGTCTACATCTCGTCCGAACGACCACTACCAGCTGATCTTGAGGCGTATGCGGTCCCGACCGACCCCGAAGATATTCATCATCTGCTCGCGTTTGCAAACCTCTATATTGGCGACAGCGGGACGATGGCGACCGAGGCGGCACTGTTAGGCACGCCGACGATTCGGGCCAACTCGCATGCGGACGACGAAAAACTGGGCGTGTTCGTCCAACTCGAAGACCGCGGGCTCGTCGAGTCGATAGGCGACGAAACCGACGCCCACAAGCGCGCCATCGAGCTGGCGACCGATCCCGATGCTGCCGATCGCTGGGAGTCTCGACGGACAGCGTTAGTCGACGACTCGATTGATCTGACCGAGTATTTACTAGAGATCATCTACGAGGCAGCCGACCAGAACGGAGCCGACTCCGAGCCACTTGATTCGTCCGAGCTACTCCAGTCCGAAGCCAGTCAGCGATGACGGCAAAACAGCCCACAGGGGATTCAGATACTGGCCTGCGTGTGTTGAGTCTTGTCACGAACCACCGCGCTCGGTTCTATCTCCAACAGGTCGAGCAGCTTCGGTCCCGTGGGATCGAGATCGATATCGTTACCGTTCCGGATTCGGACGGTGATTCGCGGCAGCTCACAGATTACGCCCGGTTTTATTTGGCCGCACTGCAGGCCAGTCGCGGTAGCTACGATATAGTCCATGCGAACTACGGACTGTCAGCGCCGCCAGCAGTACTGCAGTGGTTCCATCCGACGGTGGTTTCGCTGTGGGGAAGCGATCTGTTCGGAACCTACGGCCAAGTTGGTCACTGGGCAGCCCGCATGGCCGATGAGGTGATCGTCATGTCACCCGAGATGGCTGCCGAACTCGACTGTGAGCCGCATGTGATTGCCCACGGCATCGATCTCGACCGGTTCCGGCCAGAACCGCAGCAAGCCTGTCAGGCCGAACTCGGCTGGGATCACACCGCGTATCACGTCCTGTTTCCGTACCCATCTTCGCGGGGTGTCAAAAACTATCCGCGGGCCGAGCGCATTGTGACGGCTGCCGAAGCCAGTCTCGACCGCCCTGTCGAACTCCATACGGTGAGCGGCGTCGCCCACGAGGAGATGTACAAATACATGAACGCCGCGGACGTGCTGTTGTTAACCTCTCGACGGGAAGGCTCGCCGAACTCGATCAAGGAGGCAATGGCCTGTAACCTCCCGATCGTCTCGGTCGATGTTGGCGACGTTGCCGACCGACTAGCCGGCGTCTCACACACAGCCGTCGAGACAACCGATGAGGCACTCACCGACTCACTCGTCGAGCTACTTCGCGCCGGCAAGGCCTCTGACGGTCGAGATCATATCCGCGAGATCAGTTTGAGCGGACAGATCGACCGCCTTGTCGGAGTCTACCGACAGGCACTCAAGGCTTAAAGAATATCGTACGTCGTTACTCGCCACGAATCGGGGTCTGTCGGCAGCTGTGGTCCGTCTGCTGTGGGTGGCCACATCATGTACTCCGTACCGAGTCGAATCCACTCGGCTCCCGGCTGTACGGTGCTTGCAGCGACAACGACATCGGAACCAGAGTCTCTACGCTCGCGGACGACCGCCTGAAACAGCTGGCGCGTGATTGGCGGATGTGACCAGCTCTGTTCGAGCACCCGGGACTCTGTTAGTCCATCTTTTTCGATTGTTCCCACAATAACGAAATCAAGCAGCTCACCAGTGGTTTTTTCACGGGCAACGAACAGGTTTGCTTTCGGATACAACAAACAATGTTTTACTCGCTCGATAGATCTGTCGAAGTGATATCTGTCCGAGAGCTGCGTCTGCAGTCGCTTGTGGACTGCCCGCAGAGTCGACTCGGAGACCGGTCCGGTAAGCTGTTGGATACTGTACTCCGGTAGTGAATCTGTGCGACCTTCCGTAGCCAAACCGTTCGTAGAGCAGACAGTAGATCCATTCTGTCTGGGTGTATCCGCTGAGTAGTGCGTGTTGTCCGACTCCCCATAGAGCCGTCCGGCAAGCCTCGCCATTGATTGTGAGATGACGCGGTTGGCTGTAAACTTGCGATCAATAGCTGAAACATGATCTGATAGTTCGGAAACAAAATTTCTTTCTGATATATAATGAGAGTAGACACGTGATGGAGAGATAACCGAGACATACACTGGCAGACGAAACCAGTTCCATCCGTTTTTTTTGTGGTGTTTGGTCGTTATTTTGCCCGAACGGTTGAACGTAAACAGACAGTCGGCTTCCCGTTCGCTGCGTTCGGTCGACGCAGTCAAGAGGTTCGTATAGTAGCCTCGGCCCCTGTATGCTTCGGCAACCGCAGTCCCTCCGTGGATATGTGCTGATAATGACTCACCAGCAGGCGTCCACAGTGTGTGTCGAAACACCCGCCGGGCCGCGACGACTCGACCAGCATCGTTCTGTACAGTGAAGTTGTCGGTCGAGGGGTCATAGTTCGGATACTGGGTGTATTTCCACACAAAGTAGTCGTCCGATCCCCACCCATCGAACGCATCCGACAGCAACCTGTGGAGTTCCGATTGATACTGTTGCATCGATATACGACTGTTGGAGACGCTGGCAATAGTTATATGAATCCTACCGGGCAGTAAACTGAAACTAACTTAGTGTAGTTGGCCGTATAGCCAATCAGCAGGCCCAACGGTGGGGCGGAGGGTTTTTATCTTCTACTCCCTGTTATATACCAACTACTACAGTCGAAGCCCACCATCATGAACTCAGCCAAACACTCATTACGTGCCCAAATCGATGTCATTAATTTTTGGTGCGTCGCAGTGTTAGTTATCTCGGCTGTCTCGGTGGCAGGAGTCGTGGGTGCTGCCGTTGTCGCTGGTGAGTTCGAAGACCGAAATTTCGATTTTGACGAAGACGAGCAGATGGTTACTGAAGAGGTGATTACTGAAACAAATCCCGACGGCACAACTCGGGTTCGGTGGTCTGAGGAGGGAGAGGCAAGCTTTTTGCAAATCCGAGTCGACGGTGAAGAAGTAGAAACACTCGGCTTTGTTGGTGAAGAGGCCACTGTTGACAGTAGTTCGTTCGAGGTTGTCGCGATCTACGATGATGGCTCAGAGGCGACCGTTGAATCTCGCGGATGAAAAACCGCAGTAGGAAGAGCTTATACTGTCACGTTGAGTCAGAATTTCGATTATGACTGTATAACAATATATGTACAGTGTCTCTGCAGCCAAAAGATGGACAGTAATCGACGACAGTTTCTCGGGAGTATCTGCGGGATCGCGAGCGCGGCAGCAGCGGGCTGTCTGTCCCGCTTTCGTTCTGAGACGGACCCCATTCCCTCGGACGCGGTCGATATAACCGACTACGGTGCCGATCCAACCGGCGGAGAGTCGATATATTCGGCACTTGAGGCCGTTGCCGAAGACGGGGCAGTCATCTATTTTCCGCCTGGCGAATACGCACTCGACGAGACGTGGTCATTTACCGACTTCGAGCAGTTCTCGATGATCGGCCCCGAGGCAACGATCATTCCACCAGAAGGGTTCGATACGCACCTGTTTCGGTTCAGTAGCCGCGAAGAGCCCGCAAAACTCCGGTTCGAAGGGTTCTGTTTTGATCTTACAGCCCCAGATACCGGCGGTCGGATGCTGGATGCTCAGATACACTCTGAACTCATCGTTCGAGATCTTGCTGTCGAGGGAAGAGCCGATGTCGGCCCCAACGTTTTTCGGATCGATGTCACCGGCCCAGACGGCAGCGGGCTTGTCGAGCGGCTTTCGGCACCCGATGGCGCGGTTGGCGGCTCGACGATTTCAGGCTGTTATGTTGGCAACAGAAACCGCGGCGATATCAGGTTTGTCGACTGCCACATCGAAGGGTTTCCGGACAACGGCCTGTATGCAGACCCGCCCAGTGGCCGAATGGTTGTCGAGGGAGGCTACTACGCCAACAGCGGTATCTCAAACGTACGCGTGCGGGGCGACTCGCTCGTCGAGAACGTCCACGTTCGGTGTGACCGCTCACCTGAGGGATTCAGAAACATGCGCGGGATTCGACTCACCAACCACAGCCCCGACTACGAGGTAGCGCCAGCAGTAGTTAAAAACTGTACAGTCGAGATCATCGATGTCTCCAGCAGTGACGGGGCAATCGAGCTGTCGTCGGATCTTCCCGCCGCCGAAATATACGATACACAGATCCAAGTTGATGTCGACGAGGTTGCTGCACTGCGGGCGAAAGCGCCAACCGGCTCGTTCGCCGAAACCGACAACGAGAACGGCTTTCACTGCCAAAACGTTCGGATCACCGGCTCGGCGGCCAGCCGGTCAGTGGTGTATATTGTCGAGCGAAACGACTGTGTGTTCGATAACCTCTGTGTTCACCAGACAGGAGATAACCGAGATGGGATCGAGTTGCTCAACTCCGATAACAACACGGTTCGAAACAGCTACTTCAACATCAGCGGCGAGCCGGTAGTTCTCCGTGAGTCGACCTCTGAGATCAGTTCACTACGGACACAGCCACTCGAAACCGACGGTGTCTCACTGACAGGCTCGGACTGTGGCTGAACCCACCAGTAGGTTGTTGCTACCCGAGTATATCCTCCGCATATGTGGTTACAGTCCCTCTACGACGCCACAGTGATTTGCGTGCTGATGGCTAGTTGGACAGTCAGGCTGTGAACATCTCTCACACAAGGCGATCCATAACAAAGGTGATTTCGGCGACAGTAGTTGATAGTTCAGCTTTGTGTCACCCATCCGGTGACCGGCCACACTACCTATGACTGAGATGAGACGACGGACGACGGTACTGAAAGCACTATTGGCAGTCGGCTTTCTCCTCTTTGCTGGGGCGATACTTCTCGCACACAGCCGACCGGCCACCGGCTATGAGCTTTCGATTTATCGCTCGACACCGCTCGGCTTTTGGATCGGCACTACGCTTGCCGGGCTAATCGCGCTGACTGTTGCGTTCGCGCCCTCGACACCCCGACAGCTTCGCGCGGCCAGTTTAGGTCTCGCGGTAGCGACGGTGATGGCCATCTTCGCACTCCCCGTACTGCGAGGGTACTTCTTTTATGGAGGCGGCGACTCGATGACTCACTTGGGGTGGGCACGAGAGCTCGATGCCGGTACAGGAAGCGCGTTTGGGTTCATTTATCCCGCCATTCATATGCTGGCTGTCTTTCTGGCTGATATAAGCGGCTTCGAGCTAACCTACACGTTGCAGTTTATCCCAATAGTCGTCTTCCCGCTGTTGAGTGTCATCTTTATGACGTTGTGTGTGCAGTATCTCACAGACAGCCGGTGGGCACTGCCAGTCGGTATCGCGACCGGACTGTTGTTGGTACCGGTGAACAATCTCTCGATTCATCTGTTGGCCCACCCCTCAAGCCAAGCGATCATGTTTCTGCCACTTGCGCTGTATCTCATGTTTCGGTTTGTGAACGAGCCCTCCGACCGGTTTGCGTTCCGAACGCCGACCGGGATTGCACTTGGGATCGTCTGTGTCGGGTTAGTGTTTATTCATCCTCAAGAGTCGATGAGCCTCGTGTTACTGCTGGGTGCGATTGCGGTTGTGCAGTTCGCCTACAGACGGTTTCGGCCCACTGATCGAATCGCTCATCACCGACCGATCTATGCGCATACCTTGCTGACGTTTTTGGTTTTCGCCACCTGGCTCCCACAGCACGATCGGCCACTCGACCGAATCGGATTTGTCGTCGAGCAGTTTCAGGCCGCTGGGACGACAACCGGCGGCGAAGCGGAGGCACAAACGGCGTCACTGGCCGCACTCGGTGGCAGCGTCGAGGAGCTGGTGATCAAGCTGATGGGTGTGACACTTATTATTGGTGTGTGTGCGGCTGTGCTTATCGGGCTTACCATGCTTGGTCGGCTCAACACCAAAGCCGCTGGTCGGTCGGCGCTGATCACGTATCTCACCGCAGGACTGGTTCCGCTCGGCATTGTGTTCGTGATCGTCTTTGTCGCCGATCAGGGCGATCACTACTTCCGATTTATGGGATTCATAATGGTTTCGGTGACGATTCTTGGCGGAACCGCAATTGCGGAGGCTGCGTCGAGAGCCCAGCTGTCGGTCTCGCTGCAGACCGTAGCAGCGGCACTCATACTACTGTTTACAGTGATGTTGGTTATGCAGAGTCTGATCATACATCCCTCACCGTACTACTATCAGCCAAGCAACCATGTTACCGAAAGCTCGATGGACGGCTACGAGATTGCCTTTGAGCACCGCGCTGAGGAGACGCCGTTTACTGCACCGCGTAGCGGTCCTCGACGGTATGTCGATGCCTACTACGGTCGGCCAACCGCCCGCGAGAGTATGAGCTTCCCCGGCTATCGGGCAGGTGTCAACGAAACGGCGTTCAACGAGGACTTAGCGTCGTTCTATGATACTGATTGGTATCTGACGATCCGGGAGGCAAACCGGCAAAACGAGATTGAGCTGTACGAAGGACTCCGGTTTAGCCAAGAGGGCTTCGACCAACTCGAAACCGAATCGAACATTTACCGTGTCCAAGACAACGGGGATTTCACCCTGTATCTGCTCCGCAACGAGGGCTAAATCATGTCATTCTCCACTCGGATTGCCAGCGGCGTCAAAGCTAGTTTCGGCGCGCGGATCGTCGATATTGTCACGAACGCACTGCTGTTGTTGATTCTCACGAGGTTTCTGTTCACGACCGACCAGTATGGGTTGTTGTATACGGTGATCTCCGTGGTCGGTGTTGCCTCGATGTTTGCGACCCTCGGGTTGCCATCGTCGGCTGCCCGCTACGTAACGGAGTACACCGAAACCGATCCTTCACAAGTTCCCAAAATTCTCAAAGCCTCCGTCGGTTTCATTGTAGGCTTCGGACTGGTGACCGCTGTGGTTCTTGTCGTGTTCAACACCCAGATTGCCGCGCTTGCCAACGAGGACGCAATCGCACCGCTGCTGTTTTTGGCGGCGATCTACGTCATTTTCGAATCACTCCATCAGTATCTGATAAGTATTTTTCAGGGGCTTAATGAGATAAAACTCAGTGCGGTGGTGACGGCGACCGCACAGATTGGTCGGCTTTTCTTTGCGGTCGGGTTGGTTCTTATTGGCTTTGGTGTCTGGGGTGCGCTGGCGGGCTATATGCTTGGATTTGTGTTGTCAGTCGTCATCGGTGGCTGGTTGTTGTACACACGATTTTATACCCAACTGCCGACGGCCCCGAAAATAGAGGACGGACTTCTCCGACGAATTGCCGAGTACAGCGTGCCGCTGACCGCGACGCGCGGTGCGACAGTGATCGACAAAAAGATCGATACAATCCTCGTGACCGCACTGGCAGGGTTGACGCCGGCAGCGTTTTATGCGGTCGCAAAACAGATCTCAGATGCCTGTGTGGCACCGGCAAGCTCGCTGGGCTTTACTATCTCGCCGGCGTTCGGTGAAGACAAGGCTGGCGATCGGCTCGAACGGGCTGCTCGACTGTATGAGTACTCGCTTGAGCACGTCCTGATATTTTATATTCCGGCCACCGTCGGGCTTATTCTGGTGGCCGAACCGGCGATGCGTCACATTTTTGGCCCGGAGTATCTCGGTGCGACACCAGTAATCCAAGTGTTTAGTCTGTTTATTCTGGCCAATGCAGTCAACAAAATCACCACAGACAGCCTCGATTATCTCGGTCGGGCCCGGATTCGAGCCATTTTCAAAGGTGGGATGGCGATCGGAAACTTCACGCTCAACCTGTTGTTGATACCGATCTATGGGGCAACGGGCGCGGCGATGGCGTCGGTAGTTACTTTCGGCTCGTATACGATTCTGTGTGTCTACATAATCAAAGACGAACTGCCGATTCAGTTCGCCGCGGTAACCCGTCCGATTGCACGTATCTTCGTGATTGCTGGCATTATGGGGCTGAGTGTCTGGCTACTGTTGCCGTATGTGACGGGAGTTGTGACGCTGATAACTGTTATTGGCGTAGGTGCGAGCATCTGGCTGACGCTGTCGGCGGCTTGGGGCGTGATCGATATCGAACAGCTGTGGTCCTACGTCACCCCCTCATCGACTGCGGACTAGGTCAGGACGGCTCTAAAATAGCGGCGGTATCTCTCGACAACAAAAACAGCGGTGGGCCGTCAGTCGTCGGACGGTACTTCTGATTCGGTAGCAGCCTCGGTGGCGGCGTCGGTCTGTTGGTCCGTTTCAGTCGATCGAACACTGGCACGGATTGCCTCTTGGAGTTTGACTGTCCAGCGGGCTTCCTCGACCGAGACGGCTGGTTCGGAGTGAGTCAACAGCGCATCAGCCTCCTTGTCGAACTGGTAGTAGCTGCCGTTGCGCTCGGTTGCAGTCTCCCAGCTTCCTTCACGCCTATCGTTGAGAACGACACCGACGTTGTCGGCGGTTCCCCGAATGCGATCGACGATCTGATCAATATTGTTCTGGGCGCGGGCAATGGCTGAAGCCTTGTAGTCTCTGTCGAGCCGGACGAGCGTCTGAGAGACGAGATCGGCTGCCAGCGTCGATTCGGAGCCGTGGACATACATAATGCGGACGGGTTTGGTACCCGACAGCATCTTGATTGTACAGAGTGTGCCCTCTTTGCTTACGTACTGTACCTGCGCGCAATCGTAGCCGAAATCCATCTCGTACGAACCGACGAGACTGGTCTGTGCAGAGACGTCCTCGTCACTTCGTGGCAGTCCACCAGCGTTCAATCCGAGATACAGCGGATGGGGAAGTCCTTCCTCGAACTCACCACCGAGTAGCTCGAAGTTCCAGGCTCCACGGTTCTCGACATCGGGCTCGGTCGAGCCAGTGTACAGCAGATCGACGCCGCGGAGTTTGCCCAACTCGCCTGATTCGATTTCGTCGAGCACCGCGCGCATCACGAGGCTGAACTTGTGGTTGTGGACGACAGAAAACGGAACATCCTCCCGTTCGGCAACCGCTGCGAGTTCGTCGAACTGTTCGATTGTTTCGGTCACCGGCTTTTCGATCAGCGTCGGAATTCCGGCTTCGAGTAGCTGTGAGGCCACTGCCAGATGCGTCTGGGGTGGAGTACAGACGTGGACCCAATCAAGCGACTCCGATTCGATCAGCTCGCCGACATCGAAGTAGGCTTTGATGCCGTACGATTGGGCTTTTGCTCTGGCGGTTTTTTCATCGAGATCACAGATTGCGACTAGCTCTGTCTTTGGGTTTTGGGCCAGCCCGGAGAGATGATTCTCCGAAACTGTCCCGCCACCGATAACTGCCGTGCGAAGAGACATCGACCGTGTGTGCGACGACTGGCTATATTGTTATGGGCCGATAACCAGCCAACAGCCCAACCACCCATCGATGAGTGTGACCCACCCGCAACCGCCAGTATGACCACCGTTCGAGTGGTTGGCGGTGCCTACTATCAATCTGGATTCATAAAATAGGGTCGGTGCCGCCAACCACTCAGGCGCGTCCACAAACAGTGAGTTGCGATACCGTAATGCCCTAAAGCCGGCCTCACTGGCTGTCAGAGAGCTCTCGACTGAGCTGCCGGACAGACCGCGGAGGCCGACAGACAGGGAGTAAGCGGAACATACGCTCAAATAGACAGACAATCACTGTTAGCTACTTATAGAGTATTACCTACACAGAACAGAGAATGGTTATACAACTGGTCAGAATAGTTATTTGTTAAACGTGATCCTACCGTGTATGGCCAACAGCCACAATCACGACTCAGACGGCATGCGGCAGACGAGACGGAGCTATCTGCGTCTCGGTGCAGGCCTCGCGGTGACAGTCGGCACTGTCGGATCACTGCCCGCTGCAGCAACGCCAGCAGTGGTCGATTTAGGCGAACAGGGATTGACCGATGGTGATGAAATCGACGACTACCTCGAAACACACGTCGCAGACGACACCGAAGTCAGGATTCCAGCCGGCGAGTATGACTGGAACGGCGAGGGGTTCACCGGTGGGAGCGAAAACGCCGCGATTGTGGGAAATGGCGAGGTCGTGCTCAACAACACAGCTGGTGAGTACTATCAGATTATTTCGGCAGAAAGCGGTACGGTTGCACTTAGAAACTTCACTGTTCGCGGAGCTGCCACCGGGGAGGGCTCGCGATTTCGACTGGAGGCAGTCGACGAGGCAACGGTCGAAGTGGAAAACGTGAACTTTCCAGACGGTTCGGAGGCCGGCGCGAAAGCCAAGGCGTTCTATGTTCCCGGCGAGCACGCGGGGCTTGTCGAGATCCACGACTGTTACATTGCAGGATTCGACGACAACGGCATTTATGCGAACTCACCGGGTGACGACGACGGCGCTGGGGGCCAAGTCCTTGTTACCCACTGTGTCGCACACAATAACAACATTTCGGGCATTCGGATCGGTTCGGATAACAGTAGCGTCGAACACTGTCTGGTGATCAACGACGAACCGGCCCCCGAAAGCCGGAACGGGACACTGAACCAACGCGGCGTTCGGATCCGATCAGGTGGCGAGGATATCAGTATCTCAGACTGTACGATTGTACACACAGTCGATGGCGTTGGTGCACCGATCCAACTGCACCGCGGTGCTGAGGGTGGCTCTGGGATACTCTCGAACGTTCGCATTCACAACGAAACCGAAAGCACGGCAATCGAAGACCAAGATGGCGAGACAGCTGCCGACTGGGAGGCCACCGACGTCACGATCTCCGGCGACGACCGGGATCGACCCTCTCACTTCGATGCCGAAGAGTCCACAACCGAACCATCGATCGAAAACCCACAACGAACACCGGGTGGCTGGATATGACACCCGACGGGCTTTCGAGTGATATCACAGCCACCCACAGAACACAGACACTGCTGGGAGGACAGTGCTGATGGGAGACGACTCACAGAGCCACTGGGAATCGGTGCCAGCTGATCCGGACCCACAGCGTGATTTAGAGTACGACTGCGGTGAGTGGGATGTCGTTCGTACCACGTGTCGGCGACAGTCTCATCTGTTGTTTTTACCACAGGACCAACAGCTACTCGAACAAGAGGCGTTCATCATTGTCTGCGAGTCGGCAGTCGTCGAGACAGTCGAACATCGGTGAGTGGCTCGACTGACTTCCCAAACGACCAGTAGTCATTACATACCTATGTCTGTCACATAATAAGAACTCTCGGATACCGAACCCGGCTGTTTCGGCGGTTTTAGTCGGTAATCTGTTCCTACCAGTTACTGAACCTCGTTCACTCGACGGGTCGAAACAACAGGCGAACCGCACAACAGAAAGGCTTTGTAAGCATCATACTTAGCAGTGGTCTACACATTCGTTATTATGACCGACGATCACACACCAAGTGCCTTCAAGCAGCCAGTCGGCGAGGGGATACAGACATTCAGTTACGATGAATTGGAGGCGCAGTCAGTGAGCCTCGCTATAATACAGGCCGTCGCTACAGTTGCTGACGTTGACGCACTGTCGCTGCAGCCGCGGCTGTATGACGTGATCGATCCCGATGCCCTCGAACGGCTGTTGTGTGACGGGAAATCAGACAGTTTAGTCGAGGTTAGCTTCGAGTTCGGTCAGTATCTGGTGACTGTAACGAACGACAACGAACTGGTTGTGCAGTCACCCAGTAGCACTGCGTAGGACGCGGTGGGTGCTGAAAAATCAGCCCGTACCTCTATATTTTTATAAGAGTGTGTTGAACAGTTGTATGCATGTCTGACTGGCTGACCGAGGAGGAACTCGACCGCATCTCACAGTTCGTCGAGACGCCCGCGTACGCACGGCGTCCTGAGATGCTGCTTCCGAACTCCGAGGACGACTAACGGTCCCTACCGATCGCCCGCTAACTACACACATTCGTGTGCCCTCCTGTCGGTGACGTTCATCACTGACACTGTTCTGTCCAGTAAAAACGAACCGCGAGCCACATCAGTCAATAAGGTTTTTTGCCTGTATCTGTTCCCAGAGCTCCTCGCCGCGCTCGGTAACACCGTAGACACGTCCCTTTTTCCGCTCCTCGGGAACGAGAAGCTCGACGAGCGTTCGTTCACGCAACCGACCCAGTGCTCGTGAGACGTGCGTAATACCGATCCCGGAGTCTTCGGCGATCCGGGAGGGCGTTGCGGGGCCGTCTGCGAGTCGTTTCAGTACTGCAATTCGATACTGAGAGCTAATCACGAATCCGATTTCGTCCCAATCTTCTGCCATATATTTTCCCTCTATCATTTTCCTCACCGCGAGTATCCCGTTTCTGTGCGAAGGCTGGTATGCAGGCCAACATCGTGTCTGTTCGTAGCTGTTCCAACACCAATCGTCCGGTAACCGAAAGCCAACACAGGGACACACGAGTCACATCCACAGTGGAATCCGGCGTCTGTCGGCGATGGCTTCCGCAGCCTCTGTGGGTACTGACCCCTTCTGTACATATGAGGTTGGCGATGCTACCCCTCTGTTACACACTGTTTACGCGTCTGTTTTGACTATTTCTCAGATGATCCTGTGTTTGGATCATCTTACCAACTCGGTAACATCTGCTGAAACTGCCATGATTGTTTGGATAATTCACACACACATACATACACCGTAGTTACTGGTGTTTCCCATCTCCGAACTGGCTGAAACGTTGCTACGAGA
>LKMJ01003013.1_pt1 | contig 15621 bp, 13 predicted proteins | sample 643391 | NCBI WGS metagenome assembly LKMJ01 (sample SAMN04112250, study PRJNA286221) | soda lake metagenome | biome: soda lake; feature: Kulunda Steppe; material: water; isolation source: sample PL-Br10 brine of Picturesque Lake | place: Russia: Kulunda steppe | collected 2010-07
CCAATTTCGTGAAATAATTCTCATCGCCGTCGTCTACAATATTTTGCGACGCTTACGACGGTGAATTCCAATGCAGTCTATCGATCCTACTGAGCAGAGATTTCTGGTGTGCGAACGAGAGCTCTGCTCTCGTCAACGCTGTGTCCACGTCGGATGCAAGCTCCGACACAGAAACAGGAAGCCCCACCCTCAACAAGCGAGGGGCGAGTAGCCCCGAGCGCGGTAGGGTGGGGTAGTTCACATCCACTTTCCGGGTAGCCATATTACAAACTCCGGGTGGGCGACTACCGTGCGATCATCAGCTGGGACCGAAAAGAAAACATCCTCACAGTGGAGGCTGTTGGTCATCGGCGGAATGTGTATGATCGATACCCCCCCCTCCGTGAGCGAGAGAGATCCAGCATTATTATCGTTGTTCACTCGGTTCGGCAAAGCCGTGCCCGACAATATAAGTCGAAACGCTTAGTCCCCAGTCACACGCATCTTCTCACATGACAATTCACAGTGACTGGGGCGACTGGCTTCCAAAAGAGGTCGAAGCAGCCAACCCAGAAGGGCTGGACCTGTGGTATCTCGGCTGTAACGGCTTCGCACTCAAAAGCTCGGATGGAACGACGGCCTTCATCGATCCGTATCTCGGGACGGGTGATCCGCCGCGGACAGTTCGGATGATCCCCATCCCGTTCGATCCGGCAGATGTCAAGGAAGCCGACGCGGTATTGGCGACACACGAACACACCGATCACGTTCATGGGCCGAGTCAGGCACCAATTCTTGCAAATACGGGAGCGACCTTCTATGGCCCTGATGCAAGCGTTGCAGTAACTCGCGATGAGGAGTGGACCGACAGCTACGACGTCAGCGAAGAACAGATCACAGAAATAGACGACGGTGAGACGGTCGAACTCGGAGATCTGACAATTACCGCAGAGCCAGCAAACGATCCGGATGCCGACCATCCCGTTGCATACGTAATCGAACACGAGTCGGGGACGTTCGTCCACGGCGGCGATGCCCGACCGGGAGAGTTCGACCGAATTGGCGAACAGTACGACGTCGACGCGGCGGCGCTTGCCTTTGGGTCGACCGGAATGATTCCCGACAAAGAGACCCGCGAGCCAAAGCTGACGACTTGGTACAGCGACGAGAATATGCTGATCGAAGCGGCGAACGAACTCCAGACAACGCGTGTCATCCCAACCCACTGGGACATGTGGAAGGGGTTGACTGCCGACCCCACAGTGTTGCACAAGCACGCGAACAGTTTCACCTATCCCGAGCAGATTTCCGTCGTCGAAATCGGTGATCGGCTCTCGTTGTGAGTCACACGAAGGAATTGACATCCTCCTCCGCGTTCACGCGGAGGAATCCCGAGCGGACGAAAATCAGAGATTTCCGGGCATCGTGGAATCTGCGATTCCGCTCAACGGTGGGAGTTTCAGGTTTGACAGTCTCACCGAACAGCCAGTCAGTGAGAATCTGACGGGCTGTTCACGGACTGTCGCGGGTGGGACTGCTGGGAGTGCCAAGCCCCCGGTATTCCTATCCTCGGTCATGTTCGGACACCCGGTCTTATTTTTGCCACGGGGAGTCGGGCAGACATCGACGGACTCGGAGTTACTTTCTGTGCGTACAGCAGTCCGGCACTGCACTGGTTCATTGTAGGAACCAGCCGTTCACCGGACTGGTTCCGGATACTGCCTCGTTATTGCGGGCGGACAGGCCGTCGTCCGAGAGACGAAGTCTCTCGTGATCACGAAAATCTTCGATTTTCGAACGACCTCCGCAGGACGAATCGGAATCCACTCTGTTCCGATTGATTCTCACTCCACGGTAGGGTGGCCTGTCATTTAAACGTCACTGTGGGAAACTCAAGACAGGTGCTTGATCGGTGGTCTGTTTCCCGGAGTGACGGCGCGTCTCCACGGCGTGAACGCCGTGGTATTGCGCCTGTTCAGCCTATAAACAGGTCACAACAGATCACTCGGTAACACCAGTCGGGAGCGAAATCGTCTCACTGCCGTCGAAACGCGTCGGATCGAACGCAGGAATGCCCTCACCGCCGTTGATCTGTTCGGCAATGGCTTTTCCGAAAGCAGGTGCCCGCATCAGACCGTGGCCACACAGCCCAGTTGCAACATAGAGGCTGGCAGTACACGAACCCAGCAAGGGATTCCCGTCAGGGGTTGCTGTACAGAGCCCTGCCCATGCGTTTTTGGTCGTCACTGCGGGTTCGATCCGCTGTTGCAGTGCCTGGTGTCGGTCTGTCAGGAATCCCTCATCCGCTGTTCGGTCGAAACCCGTCGGATCGCCTTCGTAGCGGTGTGATCCGTCCCCGGCAAGAATACCATCACGAGTTGGTCTCGCGTAATACTCGCCGGTCACGTCGTAGAACATTGGAATTTCGGCGGCAGGTTCCGCTGCGAGTACCTGCGTTCGATAGATGCCGAGTGCAAGGTCGACTGCTGTCTCGGAGAGAACGGCCGCTGTGCCAGCGCCAGCAGCGACGAGTATCGAATCGAACTCGTGCGTTTCGCTGCTCGTCTCGACACGCTCGTCTGCTGTCACTGTTGCTTTCGTCTCTGTCTGGATGTCGACACCCTCGCTTCTTGCCATTTTCGCCAGTGTCTCTACGTACTGTTCGGTATCGACGGAGCCAGCATCGTCGGCAATCGCTGCGGTGATGATATCGTCGGCCACGAGACCGGGAAACCGGTCGGATACCACTTGAGAATCGAGTACCGACACCTGCCTGCCAATCGCTTCCATTCGTTTCGCCTGTGACTCGACAGCCGCCGCAGTCTCCGTATCGCGCGCGAACCAGACGTACGGATGGTCGGTGAGCAATCCGAATTTGTTGAACCATTCGAGTGATCGAAAAGCGATACGTGCGTCTCGCGGTTTCACGTACGCATCATAACAGATTCCGGCAGCACGACCCGTTGCACCGCTTCCCAGTTCGTCTCGCTCGAATACCGTCACAGCCACGTCGTCTCTGGCAAGTTCGAACGCCGCAGTCAATCCGATTGCCCCACCGCCGATAACAGCCACGCGCGGGGCCTTGGCCATGCTTACTCGGTAACTGGATCGAGGCCACGAGCAGGATAGCCAACGACGTAATCGACGCCGGCATCGCGGAGATCATCGATCCGGTCGGCGACTGTCTCCGGATCGCCGACGAGTGCGTATTCACGACAGGCCTGTTTGAGGACGTTCCGAGCAGTGCCAATCGCGGTGCTGTCTGTTGGGGCGTCCTCGGGTAAGGCCTCACGAACCCGTTGCCGACGGGCAGCGTATCCACCGACAGCGTCGAGAATTACGTCCGTATCATCAGTGAGTACCGTCGGTGCGTAGACGGCGATGGGCTCTTCGAAGCCGGCCGCACGCAGTGCGCGAATATCCCGAAGCGTCGTCGCCGAGAGGAGTTCGAACTGCGTGCCCCCGACAGCCAGTGCGACCCGTTCGACACCTTCGGTCCCAACCCAGGGATCAGAAACCTGTTCGACGGCTGCCTGGAGACGGGGTGCAACGGCCCGGCGCCGCTCCTCGTCGCTTAGATAGGCGCGATGACCGGCAACCAGCACTTCCGAGACTGCATCGGGCATCGCACCGAGAGAGCTATCCTCGCCAAGTGGATCGAACCCGTCTGCGCGGACAGGGACAGTCACACGGACGTCGAAATCCCGTGAGAGTTCATCGAGAAGCGACGCATCCGGAACGTGTTCACGTCCCTCGTAATCGATTGTGATCGTCTCGACATCGAGTTCCCGTGCGCGGTCGGGATCGACTTCTGTCGGTTTGATCGCTGCACCATCAATACCCACGTCACCAAGCGTCGCACCCGTCAGAACGGTCATTATATTCTTGTCACTATTCTTCGCCACAGGCTCAAAATTGTATCGTTTTGGACTCTCTGGCAGTTCAGATGCGATGCCAACATCTTCGCTAGACCGGAAACTCTGCATCCGGCTCGACTTCTCGGTCGACTTCGGGCGGCATCTCCCAGTCAGTCGCTAGTTCGAGCAACTGGACGAGCATCCGTGCTGTTGCACCCCAGACGGTGTACCCATCCACGTAAAAATAATGAAGGCGGATATCGCCGTAGTGTGGGTGATCGCGGCGCTCGCTCTCGTAGTTATCGAGATTCGTCAATTCTGCGACGGGCAGCACGACGACTTCTGCGACCTCGCCATCGCATGGCCTGTATTCGTTGTCCGGGATCTGTGCCACGAACGGGCGAACAGAGTACCGTGTGATCGTTCGGATGTCATCGAGTCGACCCACCATGGTCACGTCGGCAGGGTCAAGGCCAATCTCTTCGTTTGCCTCTCGTTTGGCAGTCTCGGCGAGTGACTCGTCTTCGGGTTCGCGACCACCTCCGGGAAAACTCATCTGTCCTGGATGGTCCGAGAGGTGGTCGGCACGCTTCGTAAACAGTATCTGTGGGTCTGTCTCGTGATCGATCACTGGCGCGATAACCGCTGCCTCCTGTGGTTGGTCGGTGACAGCCGTCGGCTCGTGAGTGCGGATCCCCTCGAAATGCAACGTGCGCTATCATACGACCCCAATGAGCTTAATGTATGGGTTACGAGTATCTGCCCTTACAGGAACTCGAAAGTACGAAAGAACACGTTTAGAGGTGTGTATCGAGCTGTCTGCGCACCTCTGAGAGATCGACGGGTGCCCACGCTTCGATATCGTAGCTCGTATCGATCAACTGGTTCAGTTCCTCGTCCTCGCCAGCGAGTATTGCGATGCATGCCTGTTCGTACAGTCGCTCTGTAGCCGCTACGCCTGCCCGTTCGCGGTCTATCTCGCGTGGCTCGATATCGAGAATATATTCGAGATCAGTGACGTGCTCCGGTCGTGTGGGAAATGCTGTGGGTCCGGCGACCAACACTGGTGTTTCGACCGGGACGTCGACGGTGGCGGGTTCGACACAAACGAGTTGATAGGCCGCAATCGTATCGTCGACATCCTGTTCGAAGGCCGCGGGGTCGTGTTCGTCTCCCTCTTTGAACGCAAGTTCTGCTAACCCCTTCGTGAGTTCGTTTCGTGTTAGCCCCCCGAATGTGTCGACCACGCCGGCCAGTTCATCGCCCGTGACGTTCATACCTAATTGTCACCTCACCCGTCATATGAGGGACACGGTTGCACGTCGAGTGCCTCGGCGGACAGTTCCACGATCTGTTCCGGATCGATTGGGGCGTCGTTCCAGGCCGGCAAGCGGTCGTCGGTCGGCGGCGGCCTGATCGCTTCCCGGTAGGTCTCGACCTGCTCGCGTTCGTGAGAGGCATCGAATTCAAACCCGTTGAAAGAAGCATCTCCCGCATACTGGGTGATGAGCCGATCTGCATGGTTTTGATACTGCTCGCGCAATTGTCGGTAATCTAGATCGAGTCCCTGCTCTTCGAGTACCGTAAACAGTGTCTCGCCGACTTCGGTAGACATCTCGCCAAGTCCCCCCGACCCCTCGACTGAGCGGTGTTCGTGTTCGTGGATTCCGAGATCAACCTGTGCCGTCCCCTCGAACCCTGCTCGTTCGAACGTATCTCCGAGTGTGCCAACTTCGAGTCCCCAGCCACGGGGAATCCGTACTGACCGAGCAATCTCGCGAGTCATGGCAAACTCTCCTGCGAGTGCGTACCGGAAACTATCGAGATACGTCAAAAAGTCGTGGTCGTACGTTGTGGCGAGTGCCTGTACGACCGGTGTATAAAAGAGTCGGAACAGTCGTCCGTAGAGACGCTGGTTTTCGACGCGGGCGTAGTAGCCTTTGACGAAATCGTAGCCGTTTGCGAGCGGTGCGAGCAGTTTCGGGACGTGTGCTGTGTCGTAGGTTGTGACGTCGGCGTCGTGGACAACGACATACGGCGACTCACTTGCGACACCTAATCCGAGCCAAACATCCCGTCCCTTGCCGGCAACACCGTTGAGTCCCACCTCCTCTAGCAGGGATCGAATTGCTGGCGCAGTACACCAAAGCACTGTGCTATCGAACGCGAAAGAATCGATCCACGCGACGACATCGCGCACGGCAGACTGGTCGGCCCGCAAGGGAACGAGAACATGGCCGGGATCGACTGCTTCGAGTCGTTGCATAACGCGGTCTGCCGCGGGACTTTCTGCATCCCGCTGTGCGAGTGGCACCACGACCGTCGCCTGCTTGAGTGGGGCGGACGGATGCGCCTCGCCATAGTCGTGAAATGTGGCGATGCGCTCCTGAATGTACTCCATCGACATCCATTACGAGTAAACTGTCAAAAATACCCCGATCTGCGGTATACACTGACAGACTACTTTTGTTAGATCAGCAACTACTACTAGATATGGAGTCCATCCGCAAGGGACTGCGTTCGGGTGCAGTCGAGAAAGACACGTACGAACGGTTGGCGTGTGCCGACTGTGAGAAGACACTGGCAACGACAAACGACCCAGATGACCTCGGCATCGTCCGGTACTGCCCGGACTGCGGGCAGGAATGGCAAGTGATCGGTTGAATTGTTGTGTGCTTTATAAATTTCAGTGCCTCGTGTTGTTGATTCCCGTACCGTAGTCGTCAGCAGTCATCACGTCTAGCGTTTTTCCGAATCCATTCCGAACGTCGCACCGATTGCACCGAACAGAAGCGGAATGACGAGACCAGCGAGCAGAACCCCCATCACGAGATTCGGGCTTGCAGCAGCCGACAGCTCGCCACCGAAGAACTCGACAGCGCCACTGGTTTCGAAGGCGAAACTGCCGATTAGCGCAAGTGGCGCATACCCCAGAATAAGCGTTCCACCTGCGGTAATTGCTTCGCCAGTACTTGGTGGAGAAACTCGTCGTGCGAGTACGTATCCCGCTGCTGTGATGAGGGCAACCGGAACCAAATAATACAAAAGTTCCGGCAACTGTGTCGAGGACTCGGAGAGAATATTACTCGAAAGGGTTACTTCCCCTTCCACGTCTTCGCCCTGTGCCTGGGAGTCAAGCACTGTCTCGACGAAATGAGCGTTATAAAAGATCCAGCCAGCAAACTCGATAGCACTGGGGTCGAAAGCGGCAAACCCGATTTCAGTCCCAGCACTATCACCGCCCGAGAAATTATCCGGCCCCAGTTCTCCATCGACCGCAATGAGGGCGTACGTCAACACGAAGCCAAGGACATACGCCACGGCACCGAGTAACGCGCCCTGCAGCACCGTTGCTGTGGTCAGAATCTCACCGGTCGGTAGCAAGCCCGACTCCTGACTGTCGCTCATATCTGTTGGTTTCGATAGGGCACGTAAACACTCACTGATACGGACTGCCCGAAACCTTGATTCATATTGCCTCGCAACTGTCTGTCACCGCGGAACGTCGCTTCAGCCGACGCGCGTGACCTGTGATTGTCACCGGTTGCTCGTGGAGGGCATCTTTCCCGTGGCAATGTATCGATGGTCAAGACAGACTCCCGGTCGTTGCGGTCGATTGTGGCCGCTACGGTCCTGTTTCTCGTTCACTCGAACCTGCTCATCTCGTTTTCAGCAGCAAGCGTTGCGCTCTCGACAATGTTATTCGCTGATCTCACTGTCGAGGCACTCCCACTGTTTATCGTCTTTGCAGTCACACTGTTTGTCTATTCGTTTAACCGACTTACTGATCTCGCAGAAGACGAACAAAATGTGCCAGACCGGGCTGCATTCATCAAGCGCTACGGCCGTGGATTGTTCGCACTCGGCACCATTCTTTATTTACTTGCGACGGCCGTTGCTATCGCCCGAGGCGTTCCGGGTGCGCCGGCAATGGTCGTCCCGCTTGTCGTTGCAGTGCTTTACTCTGTCGTTGGAATCAAGCGCATCCTCCTCGTGAAAAATCTTCTCGTGGGCATCTCCTGGGGACTGATCGTTCTCGGTGTTGGTGTCTATTACAACCAACTGTTTGCTGTCGATATTCTCTTTTTCTTTGTCTTCATTACGGCCGTGCTCACGATTGCCGCTGTCGTCTTCGATATCAAAGATATCGAGGGTGATAGGGCTGAAGGGATTCGGACGGTCCCTGCTGTCGTCGGGCCGAAACGAACGCGACAGTTTTCGGCGGTTGCAATCCTTGCGGTCGGTGCTGTTGTTTTCCTATTGCTTGTCGCCAATGTGTTACACAGTCAGTATCTCATCTTGTTTCCGTTTCTCGGGTATATACTCGGGTACACGCTCGTTGCGCGAAGAGACCGAACTCCCATTTTTTATGGCTTCGTGATCGATGTCGAACATACCCTTCTGGCCGCAATACTCGTCGGCTGGGAGTTGTTTTGGTAACGTGTGCTACTCGATCCCTGAAAACACATCACACACGCCTTCAGCAGTAGAAATCCGTTTAGGCACGTGGGACATCACCCCGATAATGAGTTACCGAATCGGTCTCGTCGGCAAGCCATCTGTTGGCAAGTCGACATTGTTTAATGCGGCAACGATGAACGACGTTCCCGAAGGAGCCTATCCGTTCACGACCATCGACCCGAGTATTGGTGAGGCATACGTCCGGACGGCGTGTGCTGCTCCGGAGTTCGATGAGAGTTGCCAGCCCTCGGTTGGTGTCTGTGAAGATGGGACGCGTTTCGTCCCGATCAAACTCGTCGACGTTGCGGGGCTAGTTCCCGGTGCCCACGAGGGGCGAGGGCTTGGGAATCAGTTTCTCACAGATCTAAACGAGACTGACGTTCTCATCCATGTGGTCGATTTTTCTGGAACGACCGATATCGAAGGCGAAGCGACCGAGGGCCACGACCCTCGTGAAGATATTGATTTCCTCGAAGCGGAACTCGATGCGTGGTATCTCGATATTCTCGAAAAGGGAATCGACCGCTACGAGGGCAAGCATATGTCCGATCCTGACCCCGAAGAGATTCTCGCCGAACAACTGTCTGCGTTTGGAATCATCGGCCCTGAAATCAAACAGGCGATTCTCTCGCTCGGATTCGACGTTGCCCCGCTTTCCTGGGAAGAAGAACAAAAAGAGGAAATTGCTCGTGAAATCCGCAAGCGAACCAAACCCATGGTTATCGCAGCAAACAAGATGGATACGCCCGCCGCTCAAGAAAACTGGGCAGAGATAACGACCGATTCCGAGTACGAACACCTGACGTTCGTGCCGGTCTCGGCACACGCCGAAAAGGCACTCAAGAATGCAAAAGAGCAGGGTGCCGTGGAGTACACACCCGGTGACGCTGCATTCGAAATCACGGCTGACATTCCCGCCGAGAAAGAAGCCGGACTCGAACAGATCCGGGAGTTTATCGAAGAATACGAGGGCACCGGAGTCCAACGCGCACTCGAATCTGCCGTCTTCGACGTACTCGAACTGAAGGCCATCTTCCCCGGGTCGGCCTCGGGTGACTGGTCACAGGGACCCTTCCGTGACTGTTTCCTGCTTCCCGCGGATGCAACCGCCGAGGAGTTTGCCTACCACCTGCACTCGGATATCGGCGATGGTTTTCTTCACGCAATCGATTGTCGCAACGACCGGCAAGTCGGTGCCGACACTGTTCTCGACGACCGCGACGTGATCGAGGTAATCTCGACGAACCAGTGAACGTCGGCTTTATCTCGCGATCTCTTCTCTCCGAACTATGTTGAAATAATGGCTATGGCAGGAAATAAAATAGGACGGAATTATAAAATCGGATAATGTCTCTTTCGCAGACTTACCAGATATATCTGAAAATGCGCTAATATGGGTGGCTGCGGGTTCTCTGGGCGAAATCTATTTGATTCCGGGTGGGTTGGATTTTGGCATGGTGGGGCAGACTGAAGCGAACTCGATTCGAGATTTTCTTTCGAGCCGGTGGCGACGTGCGAAGCAAGAATATTTCGCGTATATTCCGCGAGGTAATTCGATTGCCGAGGAGACGTGGGACGGACGCCACCGGATCATTCTCATCCTTCTGTGGGCGCACGTTCCATTTTTGTTCTTGCTCGGAATATTCGATGGACACGATCCGTACTTTACTGGTGCAACCTATCACGCCGAGCCACTCACTCACGTACTGGCTGGGGTTGGTAGTATCGCTATGCTTACGATTCTGGCGGGCTGGTCACGGCTCGACAGACGGGTCCGTGCAATTCTCGCTTCGGTCGGCTTGATGACCTGTTCGGCCGTTTTGACACACTTCTGGGGAGGGTTCATCGAAGGACACTTCCACTTTTTCGTCATGGTGGGAGTGATCGCTGCCTATCAGGATTGGCTTCCATTCGTGGCCTCGATTTTCTACGTTGCTCTCCATCACGGGGTCGGTGGAACTATCGCTCCCGAGGAAGTATACAATCACACGCCGGCAATCGAAAATCCCTGGGCGTGGTCATTCATTCACGCTGTGTTCATTCTTGCTCTCTCGGTCGCAATCGTCTCTCATTGGCTTGCGATTGAACGCTCCCGCGAGGAGACCGAACAGCAGATGCAACAGGTCGCAGAAAGCGACCAGCAGATCCAGCGGCTCGAAAAAAAGCAAGCAGAACTCGAAAAAGCAAAGAAAGAAACCGAGAAAGCAAAAGCTGAAGCCGAACGACGCCAGCAAGAAGTCGAAGACCTGAACGAAAAACTGCTGGTTCGTGCGAATGATGTTGCCGCTGCGATGGGTGCCGTCTCTCACGGTGATTTTACCGCCGATCCGCCAACAGATGCCGACATCGAAGCAATCGAAGAGATCAGCGACGCATTCGAGACGATGACCGAGGAGCTTTCGGGAACGATCACTGACCTGCGTTCATTCGCCACGACTGTCGAACGGACAACACAATCCGTTCGTGGCGATGCGGCAACCTTCGAGGCCACACAAAAGCAACTGGCAGACGACGTTCGTGAATTTGCGACCGACCTCCGTGACCAGGCGGCACAGCTCGAATCCATCACGGGTGAGCTTGGCCATCTGTCGGCAACAATCGAAGAGATTGCTGCAAATACCGAGCAGGTCTCGACAGAAGCCAGTAACGCCGCCGGGGCTGCTAGTTCGGGGACAGAAACCGCAAGTGAGGCTGTCGCAGCTATCGAAGAAATCGAAGAGAGCATCGAAACACTTGCGGATCTGGTCAAGTCACTCGATAGCCGAATGAATGCTGTCGATGAAAGCACGACCCTGATCGACGGCATCGCCGAGCAAACGAATATGCTTGCGTTGAACGCGAATATCGAGGCTGCCCGCGCTGGAGATGACGGTGATGGATTTGCTGTCGTGGCCAGCGAGGTGAAAACACTCGCTGATGAAACCCAGAATCACTCGGCAGCGATTGAACAGACGATTGCAGAAACGATCGAGGATGTCAACCGCGTCAAAGCCGAGATGGGGCGGATCAAAACCCAGATCCAGACTGGGGAGGCGACGATTACTGGCGCAGGTGATGCATTCGCAGAAGTTGCCGACATCGTCGAGACGGTTGACAACTCGATCAACGAAGTCGCCGCAGCGACGGACGATGGTGCCCGAACGACCGAAGAGGTTGCTGACGCAGTCACCAGACTTGCCGACCGATCCCGGACTGTCGCCGAGCAAAGTGAGTCACTTGCAGACCGTGCCGAGGCGAGCGCAACGACGATTGCAGAGATTCGGTCACAGCTTGATGACCTTGCTTCACAGACTGCTACCTTACAGGAACAGCTCGCTACCTTCGAGTGTGTGGGTGTCGAGAACGACCAGTCTGATGGCAATACACTTATTGGTCAGCAGTAACGGTCAAAACGGGAACCGATGCCGAACGGACGACCTGTTCAGTGACGCTTCCGATCACCCGGCGTTCCTCGCCGGTCCGACCGTGGGTTGCCATCACGACGATATCGATGTCATTCTCCTCGACATACTGCAAGATTACGTCGGCGGCCGCCCCATCCATTACAGCAGATTCGGTCTCGATTTCTGCCTCCTGTGCGTGGTTTTCTATCTGGTGGACTGCCTCTTCGCCCGCTGATTTGATCCGGTCGAGTGTTGCACCAAGGGTATCTTCGTCCAGTGATTCAGAGAGGGCACCCAGTTCCGTTGCATAGACTGTATGAAGCGTCGCATCGTTTCGCTGTGCAACACCGACTGCGTGATCGAGTGCTGCCTCTGCCGTTTCGGATCCATCTGTGGGAACGAGTACGCTATCGTACATGCGAGTGTATTTTTCGCCACTTTGTCTATGTTCTTTTGGTCGTTCCCAGTCTGTTGGATTCCCACTTCTCCTGGACTGCAATCACGATTGCAGTGAACTGCAGTGTTTTTACACTGTGAGAAAGGCACAAAAATAACGATTTCAGTCGTGGAGAGATGTCACGAGCCCCACGACCGAAATTGCATAGTAAGATGACACCTGTGGCTACAGTTAAGAAACCCAAAAAAAGGACGACCATGCCGAGCAGACGGGCGTTTCTCCTCAGTGGTGGCGCTGCGCTGACAGGTGCGGTTGCTGGCTGCCTCGACGATGAAAATGGCGAGGATCTAGAAACCGTTGACCAGCACTACTCGTATTCCGAACCCGAGGGGCGTGGAACGTGGCGGGTAGATGTAAAAAACACGGGTGAGGGCACGAATGTGCTCGCGACCGTTGATCTGGTGTCGACAACTGGTGACGGTGAGGGAGAAGTGATCGAAAGTTACGACCGGACCGGAATTATCGAGGCTGGCGAAGAAGAGACCATCTCCGTCACGAATGCTCACTACCGGAACACACACGAGTACGATTTTTCCCGGGGGATTGAACGAACCGAGCGCCCACATGCAGCATTCGAGATCAGCGATGATGACGGGGAAATTACCCTCGATGCGAGTCAGTCGACATCGGTCGACAGTTCAATCGTCTCCTACGAATGGACCGCCACCGAATTCGATTGGGTGGGCGATGGTGACCCGCTCGGTTGGGATATTCCAGACGGTGAAGTCACCGAATTCACCCACCAGATCCAGATGACTACTTTGCGACGATTGTTCTGACCGTCACTGATGAAGAAGACAGGGCGGATGAGCAGATGGATTCTGTCTCGGACGGCTACCAGTGATTGTTGCGGTGATTTTTCGTCGGCTGGCTACGGGATATGCTACTCCTCGGGATCACTAGCCAGTTGCACCTCTTCGTCGGTAATACGTTCAATCTGGTCGGAATCAACCGTGTAGTCGTCTTCGTCCTTGTCACCCCAGCCTAATCTCCCCATGATTCGCTCCGTCAGTCCAGGATGAGGGTCCATGTAGGCAACGTTTTCTTCGACCTCGGTGATCATCCCAATCTCCTCACCCGACGAGACAACCGTTTTGCCCACATCGTCTTCGTTGGGAACCACGCGTTCTCCAGTGTCCTGCTGTTTGTCTCCTTCGGCCTGCTGTTCGTCTTCCTCGGCTGTCATCGTCTCGGCTTCTTCTCTGTGTTCGGCGAGGCCGCCCTCGACAACTGATTCCTGATGGGTTTCCCGGGAGAGGAGTTCTCCGGCGACAACTTCCGTCGTGAGGCGCAACTGCTCAGACAATTCTTTTTCGATAATCCGCAACGACGTCATCGTCGTCAGTATTTGATCGTCTTCCGTAAACTCGCTCTCGATGTCGTAGGCCTCGGTATCGATAACTTCGTCATGCTCCTCACTCCACCCAAGGTCTATTGACCGGAGCAGTTGGTCGTGGACAGCATCGATATCGATGTGGGATTCGATATTTTGGGTATCGACGGTATCTGTCTCCGTCACATCGACATCAGTGATCCGGGTTTCGACGGTGTATTCTTCCAACTCTTCGATTGTCACAGACCACCGCTCGTCGACATCCACCGAGACGGTGTACGGATACTCGTCGTATTGCTCTGTTTCTCCCGTGGTAACGTCGGTATCTTCGGCAAGGAAGCGCTCGGTATTGCCCCACTCGTCGCTTGAGAAACTCTCGGAATCTGCATCGATGGAACAGGACTGGCAGTTGCGTTCGAGTAATTCGAGGCCAGTCACCTGTCGGTCGACGAGATCTTGATCGACAATTTCGCTTTCGAGTGTTGCCTCTTCGACGATTGTCTCCTTGATTACAGTCGTCTCTTTGACTTTGCCGGTGATCGTTTCGCCTTCGAGAAGCCGGTTTTCGATCTCACTGCGGTCACGCCCCTCTTCAAGATCCATCTGTTCGAGTGCGTGGGTGTGGTCGGAGACCTCGAACCGACCTTGCTCGCGCGATTCGTCGTGGAGCATGACGACGTGGTTGTGTTCGTCAATGTCCCGGTGGAACGTTTCCCAGTCGATCTGTTCGTGGTCTGCGGTCATCTCTTCTTCGGAGACGAGTTCGACGTGGTCGCCCGCACGGATGGGGACAGCGTCGTGTTGTTCAGCCCACTGTTCTATCTCGGTTCTGTCGGTTGTGAATTGGACCATGGTAACTGTTAGCTACGCTTGGTCGGGCAGATAGCTAAATCGTCTGCCTGCAATGGCCGGGGGTATGATCAGATCGAAACCAGTTATTTCTGGTACGTTTGTTTTGATGGCACTCCGATGAAAATCTGTTTTGAAGCCCCTGGAGCGTGAATCAAGACTGGGGTTGGCAGAGACCGTTCAGACACTTGTGCCAAAACACGTCATAGTTATTGCTGTGATTATTTTCGTGACTACATCACCTGAACGGTTGTTTCGCGGTCTGAAACTCACGAATTATTACCTCCCTGCGTCGACGGCCCATGGCCGTCTGCCTGGGAGAGTTCGTTTCCCTTCTCTGGTGAGCGACTCTTTGAGTCGCGATCCTTGGAAGAACTTGTTTCTTCCAGTGGTGAAGAGTCACAGTAATCACTATCAATCGGGATCACGGTGCACTCATCGACCCACAGCGTTGGGATCGTTCACTGCATCATACCCCGATCTGACAAACATTCTTGGAACGATAGCGGTCCAGTTCCCATCGATGTGTTTGAGGACGAACGCTGACTTCGATGACGCCCACCAACACTCTGCAATGACTGTCTTGGATGGGGAAAGAATACATCCATAATTCACGTATCAATAAATTTAATACTATTTTAGATATATGTAATTGTATGTCGATAATACTGATTTGCTGGAAACTGCAACGAGCGATTGACCAACCTGGGTGGATACCGAACGTATGAGCGCCCTATCGTTTGTCCTCACCTTGTTTGAAGTCATGGGTGCAGTGCATCCTCTCGAATCGAACGAGGGGTCACTCTCGGAACGGCAAGCCGTTTTCTTATTTTCCGCTGTGTTCACGATTGCAGGGATTGCCGTTCTGCGCTGGGATGCCAAGGAGCCGTTTGGGAAAGCACGTATGTATCTCGGAATGAAGGCTTTCGATCCAGGGACAGCCACCGACGGCACTCGTCTCGTCGGCATCAGCGGGACCATCAGGGTCGCAGAACAGAAGCTTACAGCCCCGCTTGCGGAGACAGAATCAGTTGCCTACTCGACGAGCGAACAGGTACAGGAACGAGAGCAGAAATACGACCGGGAGGAACGACAGCGCCGAGAATCCAGCAACACGCTCGACGGTGAAGACGCCAACAAGCAGGTCAGAACGTGGAGCACCGAGGATGCGACGTACGAATCTGTTCCGTTCACCCTCGACACAGAGCACGGCCCCGTTCGTGTCGACCCCGAGGGTGCCTCGCTCAAAATGCCCCTTCGGGAGACGGATATGCCGTCGCTTCCAAAACGGATGCTGTCTAA
>LKMJ01003015.1_pt1 | contig 15617 bp, 10 predicted proteins | sample 643391 | NCBI WGS metagenome assembly LKMJ01 (sample SAMN04112250, study PRJNA286221) | soda lake metagenome | biome: soda lake; feature: Kulunda Steppe; material: water; isolation source: sample PL-Br10 brine of Picturesque Lake | place: Russia: Kulunda steppe | collected 2010-07
GAAAAGGCCTTTCTGTACTACATCTTCTATATCGCAGCTCTGCCACTGTTCATCGCCTCCCTGTCGGGCCTGTCCCTCCAGTATCTGTGGCCCAACGCCACCTGGTGGAGCGATCAGCTGATGATGATTTTCCTCTACAGTGTGGTGCTGTTTGGCTCGCTGTTCACCATTGAGTTCCTGTCGGTACGGCGTGACAACCACCCCTGGATGCTGCGCATCATCCACGGCCTGATCGCCGTCTCGCTCACCCTGATCCTGGCAGCCTTTTTTCTTCCATTCAGACACATTATTCTGCCGAGCATCCTGCTGGCCTTTGTTGCCTGCTGGGCCATGCTGATCGTCGGTATCCTGAGGCTTCTGAAGGGGGATGAAGCGGCACGCTACTACACCCTTGCCTGGTGCTTCATGCTCTTCGGGGGCATTGTGCTGGCACTCAATAAATTCGCCCTTATTCCCAACAATGTGTTCACGGCAAATGCCATTCAGGTGGGTTCCGCTCTGGGCGTTATTCTGTTGTCCATCGCATTGGCGGACAGGCTGCACAAGGAAAAGCAGGCGGCTCTCGACGCCCAGAACATCGCCCTGAAGGAGGAAAAACACGCTCGCCTGGCCCAGGCCGAGACCATCAAGGTCCAGGAAGAGGCCAACACCCAGCTTGAGGAGCGGGTCAGAAGGAGGACGGATGAGCTGCACACAGCCAATGAAAAACTGCTTGAGTTGAGTGCCACGGACGCGCTCACCGGGCTCAGAAACCGGGGCTATTTCGAGGAGGCCTACCAGCGCTACTGCGTGGACGCCTTCCGCCGTCAGCAGGCACTGTCTCTGTTGGTGATCGACATTGATCACTTCAAACACTTCAACGACACCTACGGCCACCTGGTCGGCGACGAGTGCCTGAAAATGGTCTCCGATATCATCAATGCCCTGGTGACACGCCCCCACGACCTGGCGGTCCGCTTTGGGGGTGAAGAATTCGTGGTGATTCTGCCTGAAACGGATCAGGAAGGCGCACTCAAAGTGGCAGAGCGGATCCGCAGGAAGGTGGAGTCCACCCATTTCAGGGTGTCTCAGGACAACGTGCGCGTCACGGTCAGCATCGGCATCAGCTCAGGCGTGCCCGACATAGCCGAATACAACGAGCAGTTGTTTAAAGAGGCGGACCAGGCGCTGTATCAAGCCAAGGCGGCAAACCGCAATCAAGTGGTCGTCCATCAGGACAGCACGGACAGCGCCTGAGCCGTTCAGAAGCTGCCCGGTGAGCCCATCACCGCATCGGCAAAGACGGGGTCACGCTGCTCAGTCAGAGCCCCGAGGAACTGACGTCTGAGAAAGCGTTCGGTTTCCTGACGGATGGCCTTCTGCTGCTCCGGGTATTCAATGTAGTCCATGCCGCGAAAGAGAATGTAGCGGACAACGGTGCGGGCAATGTCGAGTACCGTGGCACGCCCCACATCCGGCACCAGCTGCCGCTCCAGGGTGTCTTCGGTCATCTCATGGGCCGCCGCCTCAAGCTGTGCCGCTATGGCACGGCGCAGCCGATTGGACGGCCCGTAGAGTTCACGCACTGCCACCATGACCACGGCCGGATTCACGCGAAAGTACTCGTATACGAAACGGATGGTATCGCGCGCCGCCTGGTCAGAAGAGCCTGCCGTCTGGCGCAGCATCCGCACCTGCTGCTTGACCTGATCGGCAATGTATTCCAGAACAAAGAGCCCAAAGTCTTCCTGATCCGTGAAATGGCGGTAGAAAGTATTGGGATTGAGCCCGGCTTCCCGGGCCAGCTCACGGATTCCCAGCGAGGTCAGACTGTGACTGCCGGAGATCAGCCGCAATGAGGCCTGCAGCAGTTTCATCTTGCCTTCGGGAATGGGCTTGTCCGAAATGGCTTCGGGCATGAATGGCGCTCCGACTCGGGCCAATGGGTTGCTGCCATTGTACCCGCTGACACAGAGGCTGGCATCCAGCGGCTGTCGCAACCTTACTGAGACGCTACAATAGCGGCTTTAATTGAGGCGGAGACTCCATGCCCGGGACCTATGATGTGATCGTGATCGGCGCCGGCGCCGCCGGACTGATGTGTGCCACAACCGCCGCCTACCGGGGCCGCCGCGTGCTGGTGATCGATCACGCCAACAAGCCCGGCAAGAAGATCCTTATGTCCGGCGGTGGCCGCTGCAATTTCACCAACCTCAACAGCACCCCTGCCCATTTTCTCTCGGACAACCCACGGTTCTGCATCTCGGCACTGAAGCGCTACACCCCCCAGGACTTTCTGGAGCTGGTGGAGCGACACGGCATCGAACATGAGGAGAAAGCGGCTGGGCAGCTGTTCTGCCGCGACAGCAGCAAGGACATCCTCAATCTGCTGCTGACCGAGTGCGACTGGGCGGGCGCGGAGATACGCCTGAAAACACAGGTTGAATCCGTCCAGCACAAAGGCCAGAGCTACCGTCTCACAACCAGCGACGGAGTTCTCAGCTGTGACTCACTGGTGGTCGCCTGCGGCGGTCTGTCCATTCCCTCCATGGGTGCCAGCGGCTTCGGGTATGAACTGGCCCGGCAGTTTGGGCTCGAGGTGCTGCCCACCCGCGCCGGTCTGGTGCCCTTCACCCTGCACCCGGAACTGAAGGATCACCTGGCCCCGCTGGCCGGCATCAGCTGCCCAGTGGAGGTGGCCTGCAACGGGCAGTCGTTCCGCGAGCCCATGCTGGTCACCCACCGTGGCCTCAGCGGCCCGGCCATGCTGCAGATCTCAAGCTTCTGGCAGCCCGGAGCGCCCCTGGCGATCAATCTGGTGCCGCAGGGAAGCCCCGGGGAGGATCTCCCCGAACTGCGCCGGGAACGCCCCCAGAGCCGGATTCAGCATTATCTGGATGCGCATCTCCCCCGACGCTTTGCCCAGGCCTTCTGTGAGCTCCAGCACTGGCAGGAGCCGCTGCAGCACTACCGCAATGCGGATCTGGATGAGATCGCCACCACACTCAGCAGCTGGCGTCTGACCCCGGCCGGCACCGAAGGCTACCGCACTGCAGAGGTCACCCTGGGCGGTGTCGACACCCGGGCACTGTCCTCAAAAACCATGGCGGTCAACGACCAGCCGAATCTTTTCTTTATCGGCGAGGTGTTGGATGTGACTGGCCATCTGGGCGGGCACAACTTCCAGTGGGCCTGGGCCTCGGGTGTGGCAGCCGGGCAGAATGCCTGACCCCGTATTCATGGGCACAAAACCCGCAGTCAGTGCGTCACAAAATGCTATACTTAAAAGCTTAGTATAGTTGTAACTGTCCGGAGCTGTTCGTGACGCCACCTCTTCCCCTTCTCTCGCCGCGACGGATTGCCGGTATCTACCTGGTCATCGGAGCACTGTGGATCGCTTTCTCCGACAGACTTCTGTTGCTGATATTGCCCGACCCTCTCGACCAGAATGAGTTGATGCTGGCTCAGACATTCAAGGGCTGGCTATTCATTGTGGTGAGCGCAGGCCTGCTCTGGCTTCTCATCCATCGCCTCAGCGAGCGCCAGAACCAGATCATCAGCGCGCTGGACTTCAATAACCGCATCATCGAAAACACCCATAACGGCGTACTGATCACAAACGCCGACGACGAGATCATCTACGCCAACCATGCCATGGAGAAAATCACAGGCTACTCGCGGGAGGATATGCTGGGCCAAAACCCTTCAATGCTGAGCTCCGGCCTGCATGACCAGAGCTTTTACCGTGACATGTGGGAACAGCTGGAACGGGAGCATGTCTGGCAGGGGGAAATCACCAACCGCCACAAAAACGGCTCTCTGTTCACCGAATGGATCACGATCAGCAAGCTTCACGACGCTGATACCGGCCAGATCCGCTACGTTGCAGTAGTCAGCGACATCAGCGAGAGCAAGGCCGATCGGGACCGACTGCAATATCTGGCGTTCTACGATCCATTGACAGAGCTGCCCAATCGCTCTTTGATGCAGGAGCACCTGAAAAAGATACTGCACCAGGCCAATCTGGAACATCACCTCATCGCTATCATGTTCGTGGATCTGGACGACTTCAAAGTCATCAATGAAACTCTGGGGCACAAGGTTGGTGACAGGGTGCTCAAGGAAGTGGCCCAGCGGTTCACTGCTGCCCTGCCTGATGCCTATCTGGGACGTTTCAGCGGCGATCAGTTCATTGTTTTGCTATCAGCGATTACGCAGCTTGACCAGGCAGCCCGTGGCGCAGAGCAATTACTCGAAAGCCTGGAGGAGCCACTGACGCTGGACGGTGATCACGCCATCACGATCAGAACCACTCTGGGCATTACACTGACTGAAGGCATACGAGCGGCCTCGGACAAGGATACAGCCGCACTGTTCAGTGAAGCGGACGCAGCGCTCAACGAGTGTAAAAGCCGGGACAAGAACAGCTTCGCCTTCTACAGAAGCGACATGACGGAACGGGCCGAAAAACGACTCATGCTGGAACAGGCCCTCAGCCAAGCCATTCACAACGATGAGCTCAGGCTCTATTACCAACCCGTTTTCGATATGGCCACAGGCCACCTGGCCGGCGCCGAGGCCTTGGTGCGCTGGGAACACCCCGAGGAGGGGCTGATCTCACCGGGTGACTTCATTCCCATAGCGGAAGACACCGGGCTGATTCTGCCATTGGGGGACTGGGTGATGCGCGAGACCATCCGCCAGACTCGCCATTGGCTCAATGAAGGCCTCGACCCGGGCGTGGTGGCATTCAATGTTGCTGCCCGACAAATGGCCCAGGAGCACTTCCCTCAGACCCTTCGACAGGCGCTTAAAGAAGGCGGTCTGTCAGCGGAGCACGTGGAGGTCGAGCTGACTGAAAGCGGGCTCATGGCTCTGGGCAATGGCACAATTGAAAAGCTGCACGCCATTCGCGCGACTGGAGTGCAGCTGGCGGTGGATGATTTCGGAACCGGCTATTCGTCGCTGGCCTACCTTCGGCGGTTCCCGCTCAATAAACTTAAGATCGACCGCAGCTTTGTATTCGACCTGCAGAGAAATCAGGAGAATGAACCCATCATCCGGGCCATTCTAGCCATGGCCCACGCTTTGGACCTGAGTGTTCAGGCCGAGGGTGTGGAAACCCAGGAGCAGCTGACACTGCTGAGCGAGCTCAACTGTGACACCTGGCAGGGTTTCCTGGTCTCAGGTCCTGTTCCTGCCGAGGCCTTTGAAGCTTCCTGGCTGCGTGCCGCGGAACACCAGAGCAACTCAGACGCGGCAGGCCGCGGACCGGCCTGACCCTCAGCTGTCCTCTGGCGCCGTCTCCACCTCGTCATCCCAGCCGCCGCCCATGGCCTTGAACAGGGTGGCGGTGGCATTGAGCCGGTCGCGGATGGCTTCCGTCAGTGTCAGCTCCGCGTCCAGCAGGGCCCGCTGGGTGTCCTGGACGGCCAGAAAGTCCGTCAGCCCTTCCTCGTAACGCAGCTGGGCCAGGCGCAAGGTGCCCTCAAGAGCACGGACCTGATCCCGTAGCCGCTCCACACGCTCGTCGGTGGACTCGTAGATGACCAGCGCGTCGCGCACTTCCTGGAAGGCCTCGTTGACAGTGACCCGGTACTGGGTTTCGGCCTGATCGCTCAGGGCTTCGGCCGTATCGACCCGGGCCTTGTTGCGCCCAAAGTCAAAGACAGGCCCCATCACTGAAGCACCAATGCCCCAGGTTTCCGCTTCACTGCTGAACAGATCATCGCTGTCGATGGCGGCACTGCCACCAAAGGCGGTGAGGTTGAGGCTCGGCAGACGCGCGGCCTCGGCCTGACCGATGTCGGCATTGGCGGCAATAAGACCGGCTTCAGCGGCGCGAATGTCAGGACGGCGCTGCAGCAGATCCGAAGGCAGCACTTCCGGCACCTCATCCGGCAGGGTGACGTCGCTCAGACGCGAGTCGCCAAAATCCAGCTCCCCCATCAACTCTCGGGGCGTCATACCCACCAGCATCGCCAGCGCATTTTTCAGCTGATCGACCCGCTGGCGCTGCTGCGGCAACAGGGCACGAGTGGCTTCCAGCTCACTGCGGGCCTGGCGGAACGACAGCTCGTCCGTCTCACCGCCCTCATAGCGCGCCTCCTCAAGATTCATGGTCTCCGCTCGGGATTCCAGGGTTTTCTCGGTAATCTCCAGCGACTGCTGAGCCGCACGCAGATCCATATAGGTGGCCACCACATCAGTGACCACATTGAGACGAACCGCGTCATGGCTGAAGACCGACTCCTGCAGCGCCGCCTCGGCCGCTTCACTGCGACTCGCCGCGCCCCCCCACAGGTCCACCTCGTAACCGAGCATGCCGGTCACTGAGAAGAGGTTGTCCGTTCCACCCCCAAGCTCCGGCACCGGTGAGGCCGCCTCAGGCTCGCGCTCGCGGGTGGCTTCGACCTGGGCATCGAGCGTGGGCATACGCTCGGCATCGGCAAGACCAAGGCTGGCCCGGGCCTCACGGATGCGCTGCAGCTGCAGCCGCACATTCAGGTTGTCTTCCAGCGCCCGATCCACCAGCTCTTCCAGCTGCGGGTCGTCAAAACGCTGCCACCAACCACTCCAATCGGCACGTTCCTCTTCAGAGAGCAGCACCTGATCGGGCCACTCTTCCGGGAGCTCCACCTGGGGCTCCTCATAGGTCGGGCCAACTGCACACCCCGCCAGAACCAGTGGCAGGGCTGTGGCACTGATCAGCCATTTACGCATGGGTACTGCCCTCCGTGCCGGTTTGCGGCGTCTTGCGGTTTTTCTGCCAGGTCGCGAAGTCCTCGAACAGCCGGTAGAACAGGGGTACGAAGAACAGCGCCAGGGTACTGGCGGCGATCATGCCACCAACCACAACGGTCCCGATTTCCTGGCGACTGGCGGCACCAGCGCCAGTGGCAAAGACCAGAGGCAGCGTCCCAATGATGAAGGTCATGGCCGTCATCATAATGGCCCGGAAGCGCTGGCGTGCCGCTGCGGTTGCCGCGTCCACCGGCGACATGCCCTCACGCCGGTTCTGGGCCGCGAACTCGACGATCAGAATGGCGTTCTTGGCCGCCAACCCGATCAGCACCAGCAGGCCCACCTGGAAGTAGATGTCATTAGGGAAGCCCCGAACCAGAGAGGCCAGCGCCGCACCAAAGACACCAAAGGGAATGGCCGTAGCCACCGCCAGTGGCAGCGTCAGCCGCTCATACTGTGCCGCAAGGATCAGAAACACCATGATCATGCCCAGTACGAATGCAAAACCGCCTGCATCCCCGGCTGCTTCCAGCTGATAGGCTTCACCAACCCAGCCCACAGGGTTATCCGCCCCCAGATTCTGGTCCGTGACCTCTTTGATGGCGCCCAGGGCATCACCTGTGGTGTAGCCCGGCGCAGGATCGGCGGTGATGTTGGCCGCAGGGTAAACGTTGAAGCGATCAGCAATGTCCGGACCCTGTTCCCGCGTCAGGGTCACCAGATTGCTGACCGGGATCATGATGCCACTTTCCTCTGAGCGCACGAAGACCTTGCGCAAGTCCTCCGGCTGACTTCGGAAATCCGGCTCGGCCTGCATGTTCACCTGCCAGTTCCGACCAACCATGGTGAAGTCATTCACGTAGAGCTGACCGAAGGTGCTCTGCATGGCGGCAAAGACCTCATCGATGGGCACACCCAGTGCCCGCGCCTTTTCGCGATCCACCTCGGCCTGGTAACGGGGAATGTCCACATCCAGCGTGGTCCGGGCATTGGTCAGCTCAGGCCGCTCATTGGCCGCCGCCACAACCTGCATGGTGGTGGCGTGCAGCTCGTCCATGCCCATGTCGCCCTGGGACTGGATATAACCCTCCACGCCGCCGGTCAGGGAGAGCCCCTGGATGGGAGGTGGTGAAAATGCCATCACCTGCGCCTCCTGGATACCGGCGCCCAATCCCATGACCTGTTCGGCCACACTGGCTGCATCCTGGCCCGGCCCGGTCCGCTCGTCCCAGTCAGCCAGCTGCACAAAGGCAATACCGGCATTGGGCCTGAGTGCGCCGGCCAACAGGTCAAAGCCCGCGAAAGCGGTCATCTCCTCAATTTCATCCATGGCCAGTGCCTGACTTACCAGGTTGTCACGTGCCTCTTCGGTACGCTCCAGCGAGGAGGCCGCAGGCAGGAAGGGCGCCATCAGGATGAACCCCTGATCCTCTTCCGGCACCAGTCCGTCCGCCATCTGGTTAAGCATGAACACGGAGGCACCGATAAAGCCGAAAAACAACACCACACCCACCATGGCATGGCGCAGCAGCCAGTTCACTCCACCCACAAACCCATTGGTGATCCGCTCGAAAGCCGCGTTGAACCACTGGAAGGGCTTGGAGACGTCTTTGGGCTCACCGTCGAGCAGTCGCGCGCACATGGACGGCGTCAGCGTCAGCGCAACGATACCGGAGATGACAATGGACACAGCAATGGTAACGGCAAACTGCCGGTAGAGCTCACCGGTAAGCCCCCCCAGGAAGGCCACTGGGGCAAACACAGCGACTAGCACCAGGGTTGAGGACACCACGGCTCCAGATACCTGCTCCATGGTTCTCACCGATGCCCCATAGGCGGTCATCCCATGTTCGTGCATGAGCCGCTCGGTGTTCTCCATGACAATGATGGCGTTGTCGACCACCACCCCGATGGCCAGTATCAGTCCGAACAGAGTGAGCAGATTCACCGAGAAGCCAAACGCCATCATGCCGGCAAAGGTGCCGATCAATGACACTGGGATCGCGATCAGCGGGATCAGGGTGGCACGCAGGTGTTGCAGGAACACGAAGGTCACCAGTGATACCAGCACCAGGGCGAAGGCGAGTGTGATGACCACTTCCTGGATGGAGATCTCGATGAATTCGGTGGTGTCGTAGGGAATGCTGTATTCAATGTCCTCCGGGAAGCGCTCCTCCAGGGCTTCCATCGCCTGACGGACCTCGGCTGCTGTCTCCAGGGCATTGGCTCCGGGCTGCAGGTAGACCCCGATCGGCACTGTGGGCTGGTCATTGTAGACCGCGGAGAAGTCGTAGTTCTGCGACCCCAGCTCCACCCGCGCCACATCGCCAAGGCGCAGGGAGGAACCATCACTTGTGGTGCGCAACAGCACTTCCTCAAACTCCTGCGGATCGCTCAGCTGACCGGGCGTAGAGACACTGAAGGTGAAGGCCTGATCCTTGGGAGCCGGCTGACCGCCAATGCTGCCCGCCGCAAACTGCGCATTCTGTTCACGCAGTGCGCCCGCCACATCCATGGGTGAGACATCGTACTCCGCCATCCGGTCCGGCTGCAGCCAGATCCGCATGGAATAGTCCTGGGCCCCAAAGAGCGAGGCATCGCCCACGCCAGGCAGGCGAACCAACTCATCAATAACATTCAGCAGTGCATAGTTGCTGATCTCCAGAGTGCCGGTATCACCGGTCTCTGAGCGCATGCTGACCACCTGCAGGATCGACGTGGAGCGGGCCTCCACCTCAACCCCCTGGTCACGCACCTCCTGGGGCAGCCTCGCCAGTGCGCTCTGCACGCGGTTGTTGACGTTAATAGTAGCTTGGTCCGGATCGGTGCCCATTTCGAAGGAGACGGTCACTTGAACGGTACCGGCGTCGGTGCTGGAAGACTCCATGTAAATCATGTCGTCAACACCGTTGATTTCCTGCTCCAGTGGCGCTGCCACCGTATCGGCCAGGTCCTCGGCGCTGGCGCCAGGGAAGTTGGCCTCGACCACGATTTCAGGCGGGACCACGTCCGGGTACTGCTCCACAGGCAGGTTGGTCAGTGCCGCCCCACCTGCGATGAGAATGATGATGGAGACGACCGATGCGAAGATCGGCCGGTCAATGAAGAAACGTAACATCAGCCTTCGCCTCCCTGTTCAGCTTCCGCAGCTTCTTCCTGCTGGGCTTCTTCCATTTCCTCTTCGCTGTCGAAGGCTTCCACTTCCTGACCGTCCTGCTGGATGCCCACCATGCCGTTGACCACAACCCGGTCACCGGATTCCAGGCCGTCCAGCACAACCATCTTGCCGTCCACGGCACGGCCGGTCTCAACCGGGCGGCTGTGGGCCTTGCCTTCATCATCGACCACGTAGACCTGCAGGCCTTCCGGACTGTCGCCGATCGCCGACTCGGGCACCAGGATCACATCGTCCAGGGTTTCCAGCGTCACGCGCACACGAACAAACTGCCCCGGCACCAGCGACTGCTCCTCGTTGGCGAAGACCGCGCGGGCGGAGACGGTTCCGGTAGAGGAATCAATGGTGCTGGCGGTGAAGTCAATTTCACCAATCTGTCCAAATTCATCGCCATCGGGCAGGATCAGGGCGGCCTCGCGGCTGTGGTCCCCGTTTTCGCCGTCGCGCATGGCACGCCGGGCCTGACGCTGGATAGTGGCATCATCCTCTGGCAGGGCGAAGCGCACGTGGACTGGGTCCAATTGGGTGATGTGAGTGAGCTGGGTGCCGCGATCAACGAGGTTGCCCTCTGACAACGTTTCCAAGCTGGTGACGCCACTGACCGGCGCTTCCACTTCCGTATAGCTCAACTCCAGCTCTGCCCGCCGCACGCCGGATTCGGCGACGGCCAGCGCCGCTTTGGACAGCTCAAATGCTGACTCGGCTGTATCACGCTCGCGCTCACTGACCGCGTTCTGATCGTACAGGCCAGAGACTCGATTCCACTCCCGTTCCGCCTGATTCAGATCAGCCTGGGCACTGTCACGCTCAGCCCGGGCCTGCTCCAGCGCCACCTCAAAAGGCTCCGGATCAATACGGAAAAGTGCATCGCCCTTGTCCACCAGCTCCCCTTCCTCATGCAGGCGCTCTTCCAGCACCCCTTCAACCCGGGGACGCACATCCACTTCGCGGGCGCCACGCACCCGACCGGCGTAGTCCTCCTCGATCTCAACGCTGGATCGCTCCACCTCTGACACTGTCACCGGAGGTGGCGGCATATCCTGTTCCTGCTCCTCTCCAGTATCGCCACAGGCGCTGAGCAGCAGGGTCGCTGAAACCAGCGTGCCCAGGGTGGTGATGCGACGAACCCAATAACTCATGATGCGCTCTCCGTTAATGATTGATGACGCTCGGCCAGTTGTTGAACTATTCATTGAATAAATCCGTGGAACAGCAGATCGACAACCCCATCGACCTGCTCGACCAGCGGCTGTCGATCCCCCGACAGACGCTGTGAAAAAACCGTGCCCAGCAACAGATTGCCAACCACATCCATGACAGTGGCGGGGTCCACATCCCGCATCAGCCCAGAGGCCTGAAACTGTTCATAAAAACCAAGCCATTTGGCACGCTCAAACTCGCGATAGACGAAATACAACGGCTTTTCCTGATGCCGGAACTCCGCTCTTTCCTGGACGAACAACTCCACAGTGGTGGGGTTGTTGTCGAAGTACTCGAAATAGTGGAATACGATGCAGCGGATCACTTCACGGGGATCCTCAATGGACTCGATTCCCGCAAGCACGTGCGCCCGCAACCCTTCAATGGCACGCTCCACGCTGGCAAGAAAAACCGCTTCCTTGTTGCTGAAAATCCGGTAAACAGTGCCTTTGCCCACACCAGCGCGTTCGGCAATCCGGTCAACATCGGCGCAGCGGTAACCAAACTCTGCAAACACCAGCATGGCAGCATCCAGAATTTCCTGGCGGCGTTGTTCAGGGGGCTTATGGGTGCGTGAAGCTTTTGGGGGCTGTGTTGTCATAGTGAAATCGCAAAGTGGACTGACCAGTCCGTCCGGATTCTAAATGGATTATTACGGCTAAGCAAACCCTGAGCGCCAAAATACGTTTAATCAGTGGCATTGGTTTTCTATACTTCGCAGAACCCGATCTGGAGCCGACCCATGCGCCTGCCCTGCCTGCTGCTCGCTGTTTTCCTGCTGACCGGTTGCAGTGCATCCAGCGACAGTGAGACCCAGCCACCCCGGCCGGCTACGCCGGCAGCGGCAGAGGGTGCACTTTTCCAGTGGCTGCAGCAAAGCCCGGCCACGGAGACTGAAGACACCGGCTTCCGACTCCTGGCCAGCGGCGAGGAGGCTTTTCAGTGGCGGGTCAAAGCCGCACGGGCGGCGCACCAGCGGCTCTTTGTCCAGTACTACATATGGCAGGATGACGACGCTGGGCGAGCGCTGGTGGCAGAGCTGCTCGCCGCCGCAGAGCGCGGCGTTGAGGTGCTGATTCTGATCGATGACATGGATGTGCGTGGCAACGACCAGACTCTGGCCATTCTGGACAGCCACCCCGAAGTTTCGGTGCGTCTTTTCAACCCCTTTCGTACCCGCTGGGGGCTGCTTCGCGCTGGCGTGGAATTTCTGTTTCGCGGCAGCGAGCTCAATCACCGGATGCACAACAAGGCCTGGGTTGCTGATGGGCATGTCGCCATCCTCGGGGGGCGCAACATCGGCAATGAATATTTCGATGCGGGCGACCTGTATAACTTTTCAGATCTGGACATAGCCATGGCGGGACCGCTGGCACTGGCGGCCGATCACGCTTTTATCCGTTACTGGAACTCGCCCAGGTCGGTTCCAGTCAACGAAATGCATCGGATCGATGAGCAGCGCCGCGACAGGCATGCAGAGACATTCCAGCAGTTCATCAAGCAGTATCGGGGCTGGACTCCGCACGAACAACTGGATGTACCCACTGAACATGAAGCCTCCGCGCATCTGCTGGCCGAACAGGATTACATCTGGAGTGATGAAGCTGAGCTGGTGGTGGATGATCCAGCCAAAGCCGAGGGCGAAACCGACCTGGAACCCGGTGTCATGGAAGCCCTGATCCAGCGTTACCACGGCCTGGAACACCGCCTGGCACTGGTCTCGCCCTACTTCGTACCGGGAGCGGACGGCACTGCGATGCTGACCGACCTGGTCCAGCGCGATGTCTCGGTCAGTGTGCTGACCAATTCCCTGGCGGCCAATGACGTTGCCATCGCCCACAGTGGCTACGCCCGCCGGCGTCAGGCCCTGCTCGAAGGCGGCGTAAACCTCTATGAACTGCGCCCCACGGCCTGGTCACGAGCCCAGCAGGAAGAGAGCGGTATGGGGCTGGGTTCATCACGTGCCAGCCTGCATAGCAAGGCCCTGATTCTTGATGATGACGAGGTCTTTGTTGGTTCGTTCAATCTGGACCCACGTTCGGCGAACATCAACACCGAGCTTGGCGTCTTTGTGCGGCATCCGCACCTGGTGGAACAGATGAACTCCTTCCATGAGTGGGCTGTCAGCCCGGAGCTCTCCTATCAGTTGAGCCTGAATGAGGATGGACGGATACTCTGGGAGGATGATGCCGGCACAACCTACAGTCGGGATCCCAAAGCCCGTTTCTGGCAGCGTTTTGCAGCCGGAGTGGCACGCCTGCTGCCCATTGAATCCCAGCTCTGAGACACGTTAACGGGATGCTATAATGAGCGCCCCACTTACCACAGACGATACCCATGGCTCCAAACCAGCACCCGGGACAGTTCAGCGAGCGCTTCAGCGGCATGGAGCGTCTCTACGGCAGCGCCACGGCCCAGGCTTTCAGGCGAGCCCATGTAGCAGTGGTCGGCGTGGGCGGTGTCGGCTGCTGGGCGGCGGAATCACTGGCGCGCAGTGGTGTCGGTGCCATTACCCTGATTGATCTGGATGAGGTATGCATCAGCAACACCAATCGCCAGCTCCATGCCCTGGACGGCACCTATGGAAAGCCCAAGGTGGAGGTGATGGCCGAGCGGCTGCGCTCAATCAATCCGGCCTGCGAGGTGACGCCGTTAATGCAGTTTGTCACCACCAGTAATGTGACCACAGTGATTGATGGACGCTTTGATGCGGTGGTGGATGCCATCGACAGCGTCCGGCACAAGGCGGCACTGCTGGCCCACTGTCGGCGCAACAAGCTCTGGGTGATCTGTGCCGGAGGAGCCGGTGGGCAGACGGACCCGACCCAGATCCAGGTCGCCGATCTCAGCCGCACCTCCCAGGATCCGCTGCTGGCGAAGGTGCGCAATCTGCTGCGCCGCGAATACGGCTTCTCCCGCAATGCCAAACGCCGGTTCAGCATCCCCGCCATCTATTCCACCGAACAGCTCACCTACCCCGGCAGCGACGGCGGTGTCTGCCATGAAAAACCCGGCAATGGCCCCACGCGGCTGGACTGTGCCACCGGTTTTGGCGCCGCCAGTTTTGTGACAGGCACCTTTGGGTTTATTGCCACAGCGCGGGTGCTGGAGCGATTGCAGAGAAAGGAGGCGCAATGAAGGCATTGGAGGATATGTTGGCCTCGGAGGGTATCGGCTCGGTTCAGGATCGCCGTCCCGTGGGTGGGGGCAGCATCAATGATGCCTGGCAGCTGACTCTGGAGGATGGGCGCACGCTCTTTGCCAAGACCCACAACGCGCCTCCGCCTGGTTTCTTCGAGGCGGAAGCGGCCGGGCTGCGGGCGCTGGCGGCCACTGACAGCATCCGCCTGCCGCAGGTGCTGTTGGTGAGCGAACAGGCTCTGGTACTCGAGTGGCTCGACGGGGCTCGCAGCCGCGACTATTGGGAGCGCTTCGGCCAGCAGCTGGCCGCACTTCACTGCCACAGCAGTGATGCCTTCGGTTTTGAACAGGACAACTTCTGCGGCCTGACCCCTCAGCCCAACCCCAGCATGGTCGATGGTTTTGTGTTTTTCGCCGAGGCGCGCCTGTTGCCTCAGGGGGAGATGGCACGAAACGACGGCAAACTGGGGCGGGAAGACCTGAGCCGGCTGGAATGGCTCTGTGCACGCCTGGATCGATGGATTCCGAAGCAGCCGCCGAGTCTGATCCATGGCGATCTCTGGGGCGGCAATGCCCACACCGGGCCGCAGGGCGAGCCGGTACTGGTGGACCCGGCCACCCACTACGGCTGGGCGGAAGCGGAACTGGCCATGACCACAATGTTCGGACGTTTCCCGGAGGCCTTTTACTGCGACTATCTGCAGAACAGCCCGGTTGAGCCGGACTGGGAGGCGCGGGCGCCGCTGTACAACCTCTACCACGAACTCAACCACCTGAATCTCTTTGGTGGCTCCTACGCGGGGGCGGTCAGGCGCACCCTCAAACGCTTCTGCGGTTAAACCCGACGCTTATGGCTGAAGAATGAGCTTGCCGCGGACGTGGCCGGTTTCCTGGCGCCGGTGGGCGGCGGCCGCATCCCCCAGAGGGTAGGCCGCTGAGACGTGCAGATTCACATCGGCCCTTGCCAGCAGCGCCAGGATCTCCTCCAGCTGCTCCGTGTCCGGTTCCACCACATAACCTCCGGCCTGCAGTCCACGGGTTTTCGCCTCACTGGTGATGGCCTCTGCCGTGACCGTGGGCACCGTCATCAGCTTGCCGTGCTCACTGAGCGTACTCAGTGCCGCCTTACCCGCTTCACCGCCGACCAGATCCAACACCGCGTCCAGGCCATAGCAGACGTCATGCACATCCTCGGACTCATAGTTGATGACATCATCGGCACCGATCTGGTGAAGAAAATCCTCATTGGCACCGGAGCCGGTGGCAATGACATGGGCTCCGTGCTGACTGGCGAACTGCACCGCGAAATGCCCCACACCACCGGCACCGCCCAGAATCAGCACCTTCTGATCCGGCTGCAGTGCCAGATGAGTGAACA